>SDBT01011376.1_pt1 | contig 14329 bp, 11 predicted proteins | sample 2277101 | NCBI WGS metagenome assembly SDBT01 (sample SAMN10404973, study PRJNA504765) | marine sediment metagenome | isolation source: marine sediment core GS10_PC15, 103 cmbsf | place: Arctic Ocean: Southern Knipovich Ridge | collected 2010 | reverse complement strand
TGGACGGCCTCATCGTGACAGGGAGAAACGAAGATGACATGAAAATACTGGTATCCAGCGGGATGGAACAGAGAATTCAACTCCACCGGTAAGTTCTCATAAGGACATATCATGCCGTGTCCTTATGAGAGAAGATTTGTTGGATTATTTGAACTTTGAGAAGTATTCATCGATTTCTGGTCTTAATTCGATACCAGCCATTTCAAAGGAATCTAGCAAGTCTCGGTTTGTCTATTACCAACTCAGTCGGGTTGCTGCTTCAGCCGGCCCCAGGTACCTGCAAGTGTCCCCAAAGAGCTGACAGCCAGTCCGATTTCGCTCTCCATGGCTCGCTTGATCTCGTCCTGAGAAAGCGCCCTTGTATATATCCTCAAGTCATCCACAAGACCACTGAAACTCTGACTGGAATCCGCCATGCTTCCGACGGTTATGGGCTCTCCATTGTGAAGCAGGTCTCCCCCAAGCTGGGCAGTTGAGAACTGCTCTCCATTGAGGTAGAGAATTGCACTTTCGCCATCGCCGCCTACGAGAGCTATATGCGCCCAGTCGTTGGGGTTAGCTATCCTTTCGGGTAGATTCACTTTTCCCCTCCCGCAAGTCGTATCTCAATTTTTATCCTGTTGCTGTCATCAAATTGGATCGTGAAGGGATACGCGGGTTCGTTCAGTGTGTTTTTACAGATAATCTTACCCCAATCTTCCTGCTCTCCCTCTGGCCTGAACCAAAGTGCTATGGCAAACTCTTCAAAGTCGAAGACATCCGAGTGCTCTATCCTCAGATGTGATCCGGGCACAATAAGATCCAGTGCCTGACCAAAGCCAGGTAGGCTTTCCTCCCTCTTGACGCCGCCGACCAGGGTTCCGTGATTCTCCATCCCTGATCCATCCTGGGCTCCCTCTTCATCCTCTTCGTTGAAGTTCCAGTAACCTATCAATCCCTGTTCCTGACCCAGTGATACACCCGGCAGAAGGCAAGACACGAGCACAAAGGCAGTTAAACATACAAACACTCTCATCGTAGTACCTCCTAACTCATTGAAGTGATGAATAGACCTCATAGTTACGCGGGAAATAGAATATGAGTTTTTAACGTTGAGTTTTGATGCTCATCCATACTTCATCCTCTTTTTTTGATAGTACGTATACTGTTTCAGAGCCTTTTAGGAAAAATGAGAAATAGATTTGTCAACAACTATAACACTTTCTGCCATCTTTGGCAAAAGTAGTTTTCCCTGAGCTTCGGACATTAAATATATTACCCACCTCCATAAGCATAGCATCAATTGGCAAGCAATTTTCCACATTGCTCAGAGGATACAAATTATCGTATTATCGAGAAGAATGCAGAGGCTTATACTGACTTTTATGCGTCATCAATGGCCTGTTTGCAGCTCTCTACAGCTTCATCCTCGTCATCGAATTTTTCAAGTATCTTCTCAAGCTTGGTTATGACCAGAAGGTATCTGACGGATCTACCCACGTTCAGTAGAACCATTTTTCTGCCTTTTCTGGTAAACGACGTATAAGCTCCTATCAGCATACCCAGACCAACGCTATCCATCATGGGAACTTCTTCCAGATTGAGGATTAGCCCCGCTCGATCCGAATCGATTTGTTCCTGGATAGCCTTGTTTAGCTCAAGTCTGGCATCGCCGATGATCTCTCCTGTGATGTCCAGAATAGCGATATTATCGCGGTACCGGGTAGATATTTCCATATCCTATCCTCCAATTGTTAAATTGCCTCTTCCTTCGGCGCTACGCGGACTTTTCTTCCTGTCATTAACATCCCGCCCAGACCGAAGAGAACACAGACGAGCTGAATTATCCCACCGATGAAGTATGGTATGAATGATAAAAGCATTATGATTAAAAGACCGAGAATCAGCGGCCATATTATCCTGATTTCCTGCTTGCTTATGCGATCCAGTATCTCCCTGCCGATGACCAGAGCGACATACACACGACTTATATAAGAGAAAACCAGACAAGTAGCCATAGCGATCAGCCCCAGCGGCAGGCCAACAATAGTTATACACAGAATCAGGGCGACTATTGGAATACCCACCAGAAAGAGCAATCCTAATCCAAAGCTCTTTAGCGGAAATGAGATGATCCTGTCGGCTACCATAGTAGCATGACGCTCATACAATGAGATGATGATGATACCCGCGATCAGGAGAGAAACAAAAGATGAGAGTCTGAACAAAGTTCTGAGCCATGTAGGAAGCCCATCTTTCCAATTCCCCGGCTGTTCTGGCAAGAAATTAGCTACGGTGCTGCATAGCTTCCAGAATATCATCATGCCGCCCTCTTCCCTGATTACCACGCCATCTATCTGCGCCCCTCCCTGAATATTCGCTTCGCTTTTACTGGTATAAGTCAGGCTGCCTCTCAACACCGCAGTGGGAGATAAAGTCAATTTCGACGCTGTCAACACCACATTCTGTCCTATGGTTCCCTCAATGATCATCTCTCCACATCGGGCGTCCACAGTGCCCTCTACATTACCGCTTATTTTCACATTGCCGCCGCCGGTTATAACATCACCTTTCACGTTTCCAGCAATGTTCACGTTCCCGCCAAAGGCCACCAGATCGCCGTTGATGGTGCCATTGATCTCCAGATTAGCTCCGGACAGCCGGACATCATCTCCTACGTTTCCCAACACTTTGATGCTATATCCACCGGCTGTGAGGTCTCCATTTACCATATTTCTTACGGTCAGGCTCATGCCACCAGCCAGGAGATCACCCTGAATTTTGCCATTCATTTCCAGTGTTTTACAGGCAACGACCAGATCCTCAGATATAGATTCGGTTTCACCGACCTGTACCAAAATTCCTGATCTGGTTTCGCTGCCAGAGGCGGCAAATGTTAAACTCAGAAGAGACGCTATAATAATGATAATTATGGCAAATCCACTCATCCGTGTAGAGATGCCATCGCTGCCGAAATGTATGTAGTTTCGCAGACAGAGCATGATTTCTACTACCTCCGTATCTCTGATCGAACCATATTATCTCTTAATACTGCTTTGCTATTTGGCCAAAAATGCCCCGTAGTCTAGCCCTTTGTGGGCATATGCAGCAACATTCGTGTGTACAAAACGAGCATAGGAACTGAACTACGTAAAATGACAAAGTAGTATTAAGCCAGTAAAGAATAGCAGATAGATTTTTCCATGTCAAGGAAAAAGCAGGGCTGACGGGTCCCAAAGACGAGAGCGTTGCGTAGCCTATGAAGCTATACTTGAGCTTGAGCGCATTGCAGAAACTCAGAATCTGCCATTTTGACGTTTCTGTTGACATTTTCGGCTCCCATCACGGTTCCCAGGGGATCATTGATCAGCTTATAGAGCGGCATTTCTCTGGCTTCAGGCATGATTGATTCAATGGGCGCTTCGCCACTGCACATCACCAGGACTCATTTAATCCCAATCCCGACCGTATAAAGACTTTCAAGCAGGCGGGATCGCTGACCATCAACGATAGCGTGGATCAGGATGTTATGGAGGAGCTTAAACAGCGTGGGCATCAGCTCAAAGCTTCAGCATCTGCAATTGCCGACCCTGTCATGCTCTATGTCGATCAAAGCAGCGGAATGCTGTACGCTGCCGGTGATCCTGCTGCCCGTCGCCATGCAGCAGGTTTGGGAGAGAAATGATAATTCTCTTGGGGAATATCTACCACATTATGTGAGCAGTCGCCATGAGCGTTGTCTCACACACAATGACGAAAATAGTAATGCAGGAAAAACGGGCTGGCAGCCTCGTTCTACCCGGCTTTCCGGTTATCCGGCTTTCTCTTTATTTTCGTAGCCGGGGAATTTCTCGTCAGCGTTCCCGTATCCATCACATTACAACAGCGATGGCGCCCTTTTCGTGGATACTGGTTCCATACAAAAGAGCTTGTATTGAATATATATATATCCCACTGGCAATTTTATTGCCGGCGCTGTTTTCGCACTTCCAGACAAACTTGCCAGTGGCGACATTTTTCTTCTCGGAACTGTAGACTAAATCCCCCGCTATGGTATAAATCCGCAGTGTTACGTCGGCAAGCCGGGTTAGCCTATATTCGATATTTACGTTGACGCGTGCAGGATTAGGATAAACACGGACTTTGACAAATTGGAATATCTCCTGCGTCATGAAGCTTGTGGAGAACTGGGCGACATTGCCCGCCCGATCCGTTGCTATGATTTCCATCTTGTGTAATCCCCACTCCAACATGCTGGGAAAATAGGTTAGCTGCCCCTCTATGGGATCGTAATCGTAGTCAACCTGCCTCCCATCAATCATGAATCTGATCTGCGCTACTCCAGAACCCACGTCTGAAACATTGGCTTCGACGAAAAATCTGTCTAATGGCACTTCCTTCGCGTCTGTGGGAAAGACATCTTTGATGACTGGTGGCTCTACATCGGCGAGTAGTGCGTATATGCCCGGCGCAGTGATATAAGACTCTAAAGAGACCACGGATGATCCAATTCTATCCAGTGGCTGCCACTCCCCCAGATTCTCATCCCAGCGGAACATGGCCAGATGCTGGTCAAGGGCAGGCAAACTTAGAATCCCCTGTATTTCTTCCTCTTCAACTTCCCTGGACGCTTCCAGGATATAGACTAAACCTGAATTTTGCAGTCTGCGATATTCGGCATCGGCCTGCTGGAGCGCGAGAAGATCGATGTCGATACCATCCTGACTTCTCAGCACCAAAACCAACTCGCTGACTCTATCACTAATCGCATCTGATAAAAATTGCGGACCACCTTCGATTCCCATCTCCACACGCTCACCGGAGCGCGCATTATACCACGACATATATCCCCGCGCGCTGATCTGGTCACCGAGGTAGGTAGTGGCAGCAAAATCTATGACAAAATTTCTCTGCGACGGCGATATATTCAGAGAGGTCTCATAATGATCATCCTCCCACTCAAACGAGGATAGTGAATATCCGGATACAGGCTCATTATTCCGCCAGTCGAAATCACTATATACAGTGCCGCCGCTAATTTGAGTCAGAGGCTTATTCGCAGTTGCGATCACCTTGATCTGTCGTTCATCAGCCAGTATTGCTGAAACTGTCGCTTTCGACGGAACCGTATCTACAGAGAAATTGAAGGTAGATCCACCTGCATTGCCAGAGGTGTCCTCTACCTCAATTTTGAAGCTGTGAGCGCCTTCGTCCACAAAAGGAAACAGGCGATAGGTGAAATGAATAATGGGATACTGATCTGGCGGGAAATCCTCTTCGGCTTCAGCTTCAGGCATCTCGATATCCAACTCATATTCGTCAATGGCGATCTCCTCATCATCGAACGAAAAAACGATGGTCAATGGATCCATCCCAACATTATCAATTAGCGTGGCTGACAACTGAGTATTTGTCCCGGTGACGACGGCGTTATTATCGGGGAATACATCAACAATCGCCGGAGCGGAAGTGTCCGATATGACCTCAGTCTCCCGCTGAAAGATGACTCTGCGCGTAATGGATGCGTAATGGCCAAGCTCATCAAACGCTGTTACGGAAATCGAATTTGTGCCTTCATTACACAGTATTCTGCGCTGGAAGCGGTTATTCTCATCAAGCCATACTCGCTTTGAAAGAATGCTTACCTCTGCTCGCTCATCCACACTTCCCTCTACCGTGACGTATGGGACGTGGATCACCTGAAAATCTGTTGGAGAATCAAGAGTTATCCCCGGCGGTTTAGTGTCCCTTATCACGACTCTTTCCACCACGTATTCCCCATCCCAAACTGATGGATTCTGCGCCTTTATGGTTATGTTGTTTACTCCCTCCGACAACTGGATTTTTCTGGAGAAGCTGCCATCATCATTCAGCGGAACTTCATCATCGTTCAGAGTCACCGACACCCGCTGTCCCGTGCGTCCGCTGACGGTGATGATAGACTCATGGGTAATCAGACCGTCCTGTGGCTCATCTATCAGAATGAAGGGTAACTGATTGGCAATAAGCACCCGGACGGAATCCTCAACATAACTACCGTCCTCGCCAGTAACAACCAGCGTTAAAAGATACTCGCCTTCCAATTCCTCTGTATGCCATCTTCCCAAAAATCCTCTTTCGAGAAGCGGCGAAGAGGATTCACCGCCTATCTGATATGGCTGATCTGTCGGATCAGCCCCAATCTCCGAATACTGAAGCCTGTATCCCCGAAAGTTCTCTCCACGAGCTATCCCTTCCACATCTACACTGCCCGAAAGTACCTCCCCGCCTCTGGGCCATGAGATTATGGCCTCCAGATTTCCTACAGGATACACAAGCTGGGCGAAATACAACGAGCCATTGTGTTCATAGACTATGGAGTCCATCGCTGGTGACCAATGAGCGCGGCGCGCATCTTCACCTCTGGGAGAGAGCTGTATCTGTTCGGACGCTTCAGGAGGCCAGTTGATGGCACGGATCTCATAATGATCTCCGGGTTCATTCGTGGAAAAGAGTACCCGCTTTCTATCCGGTGACCATCTCGGCTCGATTTCATCGGCGGGCGTGGCGACAATAGGGCTGGGAACTACTTCATCAATACCTATTTCAAACAAGTCCCAGTTTCCCCGCCTGCTGGACTGGAAGATTATCCTGGAGCCATCCGGCGACCAGGTGGGATGCCTGTCCTCCCAGCCGTTATCCGTCAACTGGACAAGTTCTGGATCCGCCCCTGTCAGCACATGCTGAACATTTGTGATCATCCATATCTCACCGTCGCCGTCCCGATCTGAATCGAACGCCAAAGAAGATCCATCCGGCGACCATACTGGATTGGTGTCTAAGCTCTCGCCGGAAGTAAGTTGTTTCGCATCCCCGCCGTCGTCATTCATGACCCAGATGTCCCCCAAGCCATCTTCCGTGAACGATTGAAAGGCGATCATATCTCCAGACGGCGACCATGCCGGGTTATGCTCAATAGCGGTATTTCGTGTGAGTCGTATGCGACCAATCCCATCGGCAGGCATTATCCATATATCCTCCGTCCCACCCTCGTCGGAGTGGAAGGCGATCCTGTCACCCCCGGGCGACCACGCAGGCGCGCCATAAGTCCATTGCACGTCAGGCCCGGTTAGTGGAATAACTTCACCCGGCGATACAGCCAGCGGCGGGCGGGAATCTATGTTGACTATTGCCTCCACGTCGGACTTGTTGCCAGCTTCGTCGTGTGCCGTTATTCTTATGGTGTAGATTCCATCCAGATCCAGTGTTTCCCACGTTATTATCCGTTCGCGATGGAGTTCCTCCTGAAGAGGCCCGGCTAATAGCCACCAGACCAATGGCGCCGTAGTGATCCCGTATTCAAGCTTGTATTCCAGAAGGTTTGGGTCATGAATACTGACAATGATGGGAATAGCGCCGCGTACGATGGAATTCGAGCGTGGGGAGTGGATTACCACCTCCGGGGAGTCCGGATCGCATATAACCTTCGGTGAAATCCCCGATGGAGCGCTCACGTTGCCAACCTGGTCCACCGCCTCCACATATATCCTGTAAATTCTGCCGCTCTCTCCCGGTACATGGTAGCTGCGGCTCTCCGTGTTTCCGATAAGTACAAAATCCTCATCGCCAACCTGAGAATAGACGTTGTATTTCTCGACTCCTTCCTCGACGGCGATCTGGCGATCCGCGTCTGAAACACCCTCCCACGTGAATGTTATCTGGTTATCATCATCGTATCCGGCGACCGCGGTTAGATCGAAGTGAGACGGCGTTTCCGGGGATTCTGGCGCAATAGTGTCCCGGCGCATATACATGATGTCTGCCTGTGAATCGCTCTCAATCTGTGTCCAGAAGGCATGTATCTGTTCGGGCGTAGACACGACATCCGGCAAAATGGTGGGCTTGCTGCCATTTGTCAACTGCTGGGGTTGATCCTCATCATTCAGTATCCAGAAAAACGTTTGCCACTCGCCATTTCTTCCATCCTGCCAGAAGAACCACGCTTTCTCGTCTGACACGGTAATCGCAGGGGAGATCGATTCGGCTTCCCTGTCAGTTAGCTTCTCTGAAACAGGCCACGTCGCGCCATGATTAGCGCTGGAAGAGATATAAATATCAGCGTAGACGCTATCTTTCTCAACACATTGCCATGCAGCGTAGATGCCCGGCTCTGCGCCGCCGACTGCTGGCGAGTAGCAATCGGGATGCGCAGACAGCTTTGTCTCCTGTCCTGCCTGAACTTCACCCCATCTCCTGAAGAAGATGTTCCAGTCACCTTCTCTGTTATCCACCCAGACAAGATAGGCATCCCGCGCTCCACACCAGACAGCAGGCTCCTTTGTGCTCCAACTGCTTGACATAACTGGCTGAGGTGCGGAAAAGCTCTGTCCGCTATCATTACTCCTGATCAGATATGCTGTGGTTCTGTCATCCTCATCGCTGTCCCAGACTATATAGAGGTAGGAGCCGGGGAAGAGCGTTGTGCTGGCAATGTCGGGTTGCCTGGAGTTCTCATACCCGTCCGAGAGCAATAGATCATCGCTCCATACCGCGCCGTCCCATTTTTTATAGTGGATCCGCGAAATATCCTCCTGCAGGACATCTACAGATTTCTCTCGCCAGACCAGATATAGATTCTTCCTGTCACATGCTATGGCGGGCTGTGTTGACTCTCCGAGCGTATCAGTCAATCGCTCCTCATTGCTCCACGTCTGCCCGGCGTTGGTGCTGAAGATGAAAAATATCTCGCTGTTTCCTGTGCGATTGTCACTCCAGACCACATATATTTCATCGTCCCGCGAGCAGGCATCAACCTCTGTTGAGAACGCCGATCCGAGAGAAAGCTGTTGCGCTTGAGTCCAGAAAGGTGGGGCTGAATGTGCAATATACGGACAAAGGATGCAGAGCGTAAAGCATAGTGCGGAGAGCATAGCGCGACGAATGAGGCTATCCATGCCTTGTATCGATCGCTTCCTGGCAGCAGACAATGCTATCTTTCTATCCACTCTCATTTTCCTTCGATTTTTTTAGCATGGTTCATTTTGTAGTGGAATTAAGTGGTTCAATCGACAAATAGGTGTTGTTATTCGTAGGGGCACAATGCTTGTGCCCGGGCACGCGCAGCGTGCCCCTACGGGTATTTTGGCGATACGAATTTACCGATTGAACCATTAAGATAACACTTTCTTAATACGACCTTTTCACTTATGCAATGGGTGAAGCTGTAGAGGGTGGGTAAACGGTCTTTGATTTACCAATCAAAGACCGTTTACTCACCCCTACCAAGCCTTTGCTTTTCTAACTGAAAAACTCGTATTCTTAATGCTGCTGAAAATCCTCCCAATCCCCTTTTCAAGGGGGAGTTAAGACTTCTCAACTGTGAACCATGCTATTTTTTCGTCCTATTAGTGAGTGACATTTCAGCATCCGACGGACGTATGTAGAGCGGTTCCGCAGATGCAATATCCAGATATTCATTTGCTTTCAGTTTCGACAGTCCCATTTCAGCTACGATAGCAGCTCTTGGTAAGCGTTGGGCATCCGGGGCGAAAATTGCCAGATCGCCCAACTTTTCGCTGATTAACTCCCGATAGACATCCACGGCATCGCCCAGAAAGATGGTCTTTTCATGTATCTGCCTCATAAGATCGGCCGGTGGTATGACCTGATAGGGCATTCGCCTTACGAGATCATCGCCCTCATATCGGAAAAGCGATGCGTACACTTCCTTTTTCCTCGCGTCCAGAATGGGACATATCTGATGCGCGGCGAATGGTATATTCCGCGCCAGCGCATTCAGAGTGGGAACGCCCAGCAGTGGAACGCTCAATCCCAGAGCCAGCCCTTTAGCAGTAGCAAGTCCTATCCGAAGCCCTGTGAACGAGCCGGGACCTGTGGATATGGCAATTCCGCTGATCTCGCGTTTATCTGTGGATGAATCCCGCAGGATTTGGTCTATAGCAGGCATCAGTCTGGCGGTGTGAGTCGTCTGCACATTGAGGGTATATTCCGATATAAGCCTTTCCTCATCCAGCAGTGCCACTCCGCCTGTCATTGTGGCTGTTTCTATTCCGAGAATAATCATGCGAGTTCCTCTTGGAAATAGAACGCGGATGACGCGGATTCGGCGGATTTACGCGGATTTTATGATATTGGTTACAGATTCCCTGATTTTCCCTCTTTGCTCAAACTTTTTCTAAAATCTTGATCCGCGAGTATCCGCCCAATCCGCGTCATCCGCGTTCTATTATATGGCCTTCTCAGGCGCCCTTTCAGACCATTTCCTCAACTTCTCAACTAATTGGACGTATTTTTGCCCGAATGGGATGAAGATAATCTCTCTATCCAATTCACCCATCACCTCGAACTCCACCCGGACATATTCCTCCGGCAGCAAGCTATCGATCTTCTGCGCCCACTCTATAGCAGTAACACCATCGCTGTAAAAGTATTCTTCGTAGCCAAGTCCGATCATTTCCGCCGGTGCGGTGAGGCGATATATATCCATGTGGTAGAAGGGATGCCTGCCCTCATATTCATTGATTATGACAAAAGTGGGGCTTGTAACTATCGCCTCAACTCCCAATCCTGCTGCGATCCCTTTGGCAAAGACCGTCTTTCCTGTCCCCAGATTTCCACATAAGGCTATGACGCTTCCTTTATGCACCTCCCTGCCTATCTCTTCTCCCATACTTTTTGTATATTCCGGGTTGTGAGATACGATCCGTAGAGTCATGCTATATCCCTATACTCCGCACTGTCTGCATAAGCCTTTTCACTTTTTCGGGATCGCGCTTGCACTTCGATTCCTCTACTCCAGAGGCGAGATCGACACCGTAGGGATCGACTTTCAGTATGGCTTTACGCACGTTGTCAGGATTGATCCCGCCTGCCAGAAAAACGGGCACATGCACCGATTTGACTAATTCCTTCGCCGCGTCCCAATCGCCTACTTTTCCTGTCCCGCCGTGACGACCTGGTGTCCCGTCAGCAGTGAGGCTCACTGTGTCTATGATTAGCAAATCCGCGCCCGCCTGCTCATATTTTTTCATCCGCTCTTTCATGAAGTCAACGTCCGCCACTTTCTGGCTCTTATCGGGGAGATATACTGCCAACCACACCTGACAGTCCAGCCGCTCTTTCAATTCCTGAATCTCCCGACATGACATCTCACTCAGCAGGTGAATGGCAAAGGGATGAATGATTTCTGCTATGGATATTATTTCCTCCACACTTTTGCCGGAAAGGAGTATCGCAACCGGTATCTGACAGGATTTCGCGATTGTCAAAGCCTCGTTGAGCGATAGAGAGCGCTCTGATCCCGACACGTCCACGAGAATTCCCAGATAATCAGCTCCGGCGTCAACAGCCATCTGCGCGTCACGGATGCTGGTCGTGCCGCAGATCTTCACCTTGTATGTTTTCTCATTCTGCCTCATAGTCTATTCAGATTCCGCTTTGATCCTTTAGTGGTTCAATCGACAAATCTGTATTGTTATTCGTAGGGGCACAATGCTTGTGCCCTGGGCACGCGCAGCGTGCCCCTACGGGTGTTTTGGCGATACGAACTTACCGATTAAACCATTTAGTGGCGCTGTTAGGACGAAATTACGAAACATACGCGCAAAGTATGCGCTCTGAAAAACTCAGCTAACACTCGTTATAATAATTGATCATACATATATAACCGCACGTAAGTCAAGTGTTTTTTCCGAATTACTGGTAATCACAATTCTCAGATGAAGCTGTATCTGAGAAATTCCTTGATCTTTCTTTTGTTTTCTGCTTCAATAACGCGGGTGTCAGATTCCCAATGCTCATGGGCGAACACATAGGTTCGCCCCTACAGATGTGATTTGTCGAGATAATCAGGAGACGAAAGCATGAATGTTTTAGGAATTTCCAGTAGTCCAAACGAAAGCGGCAATACCGCATACGCTGTCCAATATGCCCTGGATGCTATCAAGAGTGACGACGTTGATACGCGCTACATATCGCTGGCTGGGAAGGACATCCACCCATGCACAGGTTGCTGGAAATGCACAGATACTGGTAAGTGCATATTCGACGATTACATGGCCCAGGTCATCGACGGAATGCAGTGGTGCGATGGTCTGATCATCGGATCGCCGGTATATTTCGGACTGATAAATGGGCAATTGAAGGTGATGATGGACCGCAGTGTACCCATTCGGGCGTATAAAGGCTCCTTTGGTATGGAGGGCAAGGTGGGAGCGGGGATCGCATGTGGAGCGTTCCGCAACGGTGGTCAGGAATTGGCACTCCAGTGTATGCATGGATTTATGCTCCAACACAATATGATGGTTGTGTCCGATGGGCAGCCTTATGCACACTCAGGGGCAACTATTGTCGGCAGCGCCAAAGACGATGAGCTTGGGCTGAAAACTGTAACCAACCTGGCAAAGAACATAGCTGCAATGTTGATACATTAATGAGTGAAGAGTGACTAGTGAAGAGTGACTAGTGAAGAGTGACTAGTGAAGAGTGATGAGTTCTTGTTGCTTTCCACTTCTTCCCTAATCGCCCTCTCTGGTCGAAAGAAATGTGGATATTTCTGTTGATTGAGGCTTGGAAATCTGGTAAGATACCAATGCTCAATTCATACGGATTGAGTTCCTGCGATCAGGGATCGGAAATGGACTATAGACCGAAATTTAATACCAAATGAAAGGAATCAGATTATGGTTAAGTGTGCTCTCATAAGCGGCAAAGGCATGGGATTGATGCACGGCGGGAATTTTCATAAACATCCTGACGCCGAAGTAGTGGCAGTCTGCGAAATGGATCCTGCATTGCTTGCCAAAGCAAAGGAGCAGTTCGGTGTGCCAGGATATGCAAGTATTGATGAGCTTCTGGCAAACTGCGACGCGGAGCTGATGCTGCTCATAGTGAACGAAACCCGGCGTATCCCGCCGCTTCGGCAGTTGCTTGCTGCTGGAAGAAATGTGTTTACTGAGAAACCCCTCTGTGGCGTGGAGGGACAATATCGCGTGCAGACGGAGGACGCCGCTACAGCAGCGCCAGCTATCAAGGAGTGGCGCGTATCTAATGTGAAGTTCGGCATTGATTATAACTATCGTTTCTTCCGTCACTTCCAGAAGCTGCACGATGACGCGATGGAAGGTCGTCTAGGCAAAATCGTGATGGTGCGCGCCCGGGCGCATTTCAACTGCTGGTCGCACGTGATCGACCAGATCCTCTGGACCATGGGACTACCTGAATGGGTGAGCGTTATGGGCGACCCCGGTGAGGCAGGTGCGTGGCAGCGCATGATCCACATGAAGTGGGCCAACGGCGTTGTGGGATCATTGGATGGATCAAATACCTGGGGCTATGACGATCATCCTCTGCGCGTCATGATTATAGGAGATAAGAGCTACGGCGAAGCGCGAGGCCTGGATGGATGGTACACCCGGCGCAAGGCAGGAAATTCGGAGCAGGAAGAACTCTGGGAAGTCGAGGCGGGAGTACAGGAGTATGGTGAATCTTTTGGCCGCATGGCCGATGGCGTAATCAAAGCTATGCAGGCTGATGAAGCTTTCCCGGCGGATGGCGAAGCCGCATGGAACGAGATATTGTTTGAGGCGGCGGTGCATCTCTCGGCAGTCAACGGCGGTGAGCGCGTGTTGCTGGCTGACGTCGAAAAATCCGCTATGGGCTAGTTTTTCACTTGCGCAACCAGCGAGATTGTAGGGGAGGGTAAATGGATTTTGACCTTTCAGTCAAAATCCATTTACCCTCCCCTACCAAGATATTGTTGCCCCAATTGATATGGGATGGAATATACGACATGAAAAAAGAAGAAATACTCGATAAGCAAAATAAATATCTCTGGCCTAATCATCTGCTCTACTACAAAACCCCTCTTCCACTTGATCACGGAGATGGATCGTATGTATGGGATGTAGATGGCAACAGATACCTGGACTTCTTCGGTGGGATACTAACAACCATCGTTGGGCACAACCATCCCAAAGTAGTTGAGCGCGTGAAGCGGCAAGTTGGGAAGCTCGTCCATTCATCAACGCTTTATCCCAACGAGAACCACGTCAAGCTGGCCGAGAAGATCGCTCAGATCACCCCGGGCAACTTGCAGACCTCCTATTTTCTCAATTCTGGAAGCGAAGCTAATGAGACTGCCGTGTTGCTGGCACAGATTTATACTGGCAACCGCGAGATTATTACTTTGCGTCATGGCTACAGCGGTAGGACACAGCTTGCCATGAGTATGACCGCTCACTCCTCGTGGCGCATGGGACCAACGTTCAGCCCCGACGTCAAACATGCGTATAACGCATATTGCTATCGCTGTCCGCTGAAACTGGAGTATCCCAGTTGTGATGTGGCCTGC
>SDBT01011375.1_pt1 | contig 14330 bp, 6 predicted proteins | sample 2277101 | NCBI WGS metagenome assembly SDBT01 (sample SAMN10404973, study PRJNA504765) | marine sediment metagenome | isolation source: marine sediment core GS10_PC15, 103 cmbsf | place: Arctic Ocean: Southern Knipovich Ridge | collected 2010 | reverse complement strand
CGAAGGAGGCTTAACTGGCTTAATCCTGTACTTGGCCACGGTTGATTCAGCGACATCATAACCAAGCAGTCTCAGTTCGGCCTTGATCCGTGGCGCTCCCCATGTCGGATTCTCTCTGGAGATTTGTCGAATCAGATCGCGAATCTCTCTGCAAATAGGAGGTCGCCCTGTCTTGTGGCGAGACTTCCACCGCCAGAACATCTTGAACCCTTGCTTGTGCCACTTGATCACAGTCTCAGGCTGAACGATATGCAGAGCGGATTGCCATTTCGGCCAAAGCCGTGAGATTGCCATCCAGAACAGTTGATCTCGCTTCCGCAGTCGGGGTCGTTTTGTATTACGACTCAAGACGGCCAGCTGCTGTCGAAGAGCCAGATTTTCAATTGCAAGATTGGTCCGCTGGGCAAAGAAGGCCCTCGCTAAGATCCAAATGAGGCCAAGAAACTGCATCGACTGCTCCAAAAGCTGGAATCATAGCCGATTTGAGGGAGAAGGGCACTTGTCGTAAGTTGTTGCTATTACTATCGGACGGAGTTTTCGGTAGGGACAGGCAGCGTAGACAGTTGGTAAGTGGGGGCCAGTGAGAGGGGGCCGGGAGCACAGTGCGCCGTTCTGGGAATCCAGACAGTTCGCCGTCATCGGGGCCTTTCGTCATGTGGAAAGAAGCGGCCACTACTCATTGCAGGCCACTCATCCAACCCTGAATCTTCCTCACAAGCACGCTCCACATGCCCGGCCGAGTTTTGGGACCATACGGGATCGCCATTTTGGCCATAGCCGTGAGATTACTATCCAGAACAGTTGATCTTGCTTTCGCAGACGTGGACGTCTTTTCTTGCGGCTCATGATGGCCAACTGCTGCCGAAGTGCCAAATTCTCCATTGCAAGATTGGTCGGGCGGACAAAGAAGGCCCTCGCTAAGATCCAGATGAGGCCAAGAAACTGCATCGGCTACTCCAAAAAGCTGGAATTATAGCCAATTCTAGTGAGAAGGGCACTTGTCGTAAGTTCTTGTTATTATTGCCGGACGGAGTTTTCGGTAGGGACAACCCCCGGAAGTGGCCCGCTTCAGGTGGGAACCGTAAGGCAAATTTCGACTAGCAGTTCCGGGGGCTAGGTCGTGCAAAAGATTTTTTCGCCAACAGGAATCAACTAGCGACAGCAGGTCATAACGACAGGCGTTTGTATTTGCCGCGGCGATGGGCCAGCCGTTGAGGGTTGGCCTGGAGCATCTGCGTCTCGTAGTCCGTAAAGTTGCCTTCGAACCAGGTCGTCTTGCCGCTGCCTTCCATGACCAACAAGTGAGTACAAATGCGATCAAGGAAGAAGCGATCGTGGCTGATGACCATGGCGCATCCTGGATAATCGATCAAGGCCTGCTCCAGAACACGCAAGGTATTGATATCGAGGTCATTGGTTGGCTCATCGAGTAGAATGAGATTGCCGCCCGTTCGAAGCAGCTTGGCCAGGTGCACACGGTTACGCTCTCCGCCTGAAAGTCCCTTAACACGTTTCTGCTGCTGGGGGCCGCGGAAGTTGAATCTCGCGACGTATGCGCGCGAATTCATGCTTCTTGTGCCCAATTCAATCTGATCCTTGCCGTCGGTGATCTCCTCGAAAACCGTTCGCGAATCGTCCAGGGCATCGCGGTGCTGATCGACATACGACAGTTCGACAGTCGGCCCAAGTTCAATCGAACCTGCATCGGGTGTTTCCTGGCCCACTATCATGCGGAACAAGGTCGTCTTGCCCGTGCCGTTGGGTCCGATCACCCCGACTATCCCGCCGCGCGGCAGTTCGAATGTGCAATCCTGCAGCAGGAGCTGATCGTTATAGCCCTTCGATACGCCCGAAACGTTGAGAACCTCATCGCCAAGCCTTTTGCCGGGTGTGATCTGTATGATCGCATCGCTGGTCGTGTCGAGCCTGGTCTGGCCGGCAAGTTCTTCGTAACGGTCGATGCGGGCCTTGTTGTACTGCCTGCCGCCCCGCGATTTGGTGATCCAGTCCAGCTCGCGCGCCAATACCCGCTGACGCTGGGTTTCTTTCTTTTCTTGCATTCGCAGAAGCTGAGCCTTCTGGGCCAGCCATGACGAGTAGTTGCCCTCGAACGGCAGGCCGTAACCGCCTTCCAGTTCAAGAATCCACTTGGTGATGTTGTCCAGGAAGTACCTATCATGCGTGACGATGATGACCGTTCCAGGATATTCCCGCAACGCCTGTTCCAGCCAGGCGACCGTTTCGGCATCGAGATGGTTGGTCGGTTCGTCTAGCAGCAGCAGGTCGGGTTTTTCCAGCAGGGCCTTGCATAATGCCACACGTCGCCGCTCGCCACCGGACAGCAGGCTGACCTTCATGTCATCCGGCGGAAGCACCAGCGCGTCAGAGGCGATGTCGATCAGGCGATCGATTTCCCATCCGTCGCAGGCGTCGAGTTTTTGCTGCAGGCGGTCCATCTGTTCCAGGAGCTTGTCCATGTTGTCGGCTTGGTCCGGATCGCCCATCTTGTTGGCGACTGCGTTGTAATCGTCCAGAAGCTTCTGAACACCGGCCATGGAGTCCTGCAGATTCTCTCGTACGGTCTTGTCCAGTTCGAGATGTGGCTCTTGGGCGACATAGCCGACCCGCATGCCCTTGCCCAGCTTGGCCTGGCCGTCAAAGTCCTTGTCAATTCCGGCCATGATTTTAAGCAGCGAACTCTTGCCGGACCCGTTCTCCCCGACAACGCCGATCTTCGCCCCATAAAAGAACGAAAGGCTGATGTTCCGCAATACGATGTTGTCGCCGTATTGCTTACCGACTTCTTGTATCTCAAGAACGAATTGTGGAGGCATGGCTGATCCTTGGCTTTGGTTATTGGCAGTGAATCCGGCATACTTGCCGGGCGATAGATGTGTACCACCGGCAGGGCGGTCTGGCAAGAGGTCTGTCTTGACAAGGGAATCAAGCGGTCACGGTGGGGCTGGCGTTTGTTGGCGTCAGTCCTGTCCCTCCCGAATACTCCGTCCTCGTTTATCATGCTGCACTTACATCGCTTGCTTACAGCGGTTCTCCATCGTAGGATTTTGCCTCCGACAAGACAACGGAGGACCTCAGAATGGGTGTTTTGTGGATGATATTGGTGACCCTGCGAGGGTTCATTGCCAGCAGGGCGGCGCTCGTAGCCGAGAATCTGGCGCTTCGCCAGCAATTGGGCGTACTACGACGTTCGGTCCGACAGCCGAAGCTTCGCAAGTACGACCGATTGTTCTGGGTCGCGATTTCGAAGCTCTGGACGGGCTGGGCAAAGTCCTTGGTCATCGTTCAACCATCGACGGTTGTTCGGTGGCATCGTCGGGGCTTCAAACTGTTCTGGCGTCTGAAGTCTCGCGGCAGACCGGGGCGGCCAAGGATAGACGCTGAAATTCGTCGGCTGATTCGCGGGATGTCTCGTGAGAATCCGACATGGGGAGCGCCGCACATGAAGTCCGAGCTTGCCTTGCTGGGCCACGACGTCGCCGAATCAACCGTGGCCAGGTACATGATCAAGCATCCCAAACCGCCTTCTCAGACATGGCGCACTTTCCTCAACAACCACGCATCCGATATCGTCGCCTGCGATTTCTTCACCGTTTATACGGTAACGTTTCGCATCTACTACGTCTTGGTTATGCTTCGCCATGGCGATCGGCGGATTGTGCATTTCAATATCACACGGAATCCGACGGCTGAGTGGACGTTTCAGCAAATCCGAGAGGCATTTCCATTCAACGCGACACCCAGGTATCTGCTGCATGATAATGGCTCGGTCTTTTCCCGGAACTTCCGCAGCAGACTGCAACACCTTGGCATCGAGAGCGTCAGAACCGCCTACCGAAGCCCATGGCAGAATCCTTACGTCGAACGTGTTCAGGGAACCTTGCGGCGAGAATGCCTCGATCATCTGATCATCCTCAACGAACGACACCTGAGACGAATGCTTTCGGAGTTTATTGACGAGTATTACAACAACGTCCGGCCCCACTTGTCGCTGAACCGCAACTCGCCGGAGCCGAGAAGCATTGATCCGCCGTCAAACGGCAAGATCGTCTCAATGCCAATTCTGGGTGGCTTGCATCATCGCTACCGTCGCGTGGCGTAGCTACTGCTTGGCATCCTCGGACTGAGTGTATTCTCCAGTTGTCGATCTTCGTCTGCGCCCACGGCAGGAATCAGCCGCTTTCGACGGATTCTCCAGCGACTGCCTGCGTTCTCAACAGTCATGCCGACGTCGAATACGTCTCAAATCCGGTTTCTTGTGACCGAAAAGTGACCGGATGCAGTTTTCGGTATGCACAGGCCGTTATGAACCCCAGCGACGGGGTCGGGAGCGAATTCGTAAGTGGCGCAAAGAAAAAGGAGATAACGTTAAGTTATCTCCTAGTCCCAATAGCGGGGGTGGGATTCGAACCCACGACCTCCGGGTTATGAGCGTTATAAGCAGGGATTTCGCATGTTTCTCCCCATCAAAGACTTATGCTACAACAGCCTCAATCACCTGTATTTGTGCACCTGTTCGCTGCTGCGCATGTCGTGCATCTGATGCATGTCCCGCGCTGGAATTCCTACATTCTCCTACAGTCAACAGATCGGCTGTCCCGTCAAGCCGAGGGCGAACCGGCAGGATACTGGGTGGCATCGGGCGATTGTCGTAAGTTGTTGCTATTAAGCTCGGACGAAGTTTTCGGTAGGGACACCGTCTATGAATCCGCGCTCGCGTCCACTGGACCTTCCCAATATGGGCGATATATGGCATGGCGGTATTGGAATGCTTCCCTGCCACCTTCCATGATGTCGGTTATGAGCCTAACGACTCCACGATCGTCAAGATTACCGGTGGCCTGTACCTCACACTTGCTATCTTTGACAGCTCGGAGGATTACCGACTGCTCGACATCCCCTAAGACCGGGAGATTCGGGTTGTGAGTGGCGATGATAACCTGCCGTTGGAGCTTTATTGACGCCAAGATTTTCACGACTACCTCTCTGACAAGCCGGTTGTCGAGATTGTCTTCCGGCTGATCTATCACCAACGGACAGACGCCGTTCAACAAGAGAATCGGGAGTATCGCACTGCAACGCTGGCCCGGAGACAGCTCCAACAAAGGTCTTCCTTCGGTCATCTCAGTAGGCCGGTCCATGAGCTTGACCTCTGGCAAGTCGTTAAAGACGATTTCGTCCAGATTCAGGACTGCCGAGAGCCGTTTCTCGTCGAGAGTCACTTCGTCGCCTGCCATGGCAGGAAAACTTTTCAGGCCCTTCGTAATCTCTTCAGGAAGGTCCGTATGAGCTGCCTCATCTATATCTTCCTTGTCCTTCCCAGGGGACAGTGTGCGCATGCCCCAAGCGTGTTCAGTAAAACTGTCTGCATGTTCGCGTAATACCAGGCCGTCCTTCACCGACGCTCTTGTCACAGATGGCAACGGGGTTTCGCCAAGAAGGACTTGTCGAAGCTTCTCTGGGGACAACCCGTCGGCAATGAACGCCTCTGTACGAGAACTCTTGGCTTGGGTATTGGGCGGATAAAGATGCGAGTCTATCCACGTACTGAACTCCGTCTTATCAGCCATCGGCTTGGCGTCCACCTCGATGACTAGAGTATCTGGGTCGAGTTCTGCCCTGAGCCGCTGGGTGATTTCCGCTGCTTTTGTCTTCCTTATATCGGTGCGGCTCTGTGCAGCCGCCACAAGCTTAGCGAAGGTAATCTTGCGAGCATCCATCTCGCTAGACCAAGCCAATAGGAGTGCTCTGTAGCGTTCCAGATCTGATACAACTTCATCGAATTCCGATTTCTTGGCTTCCCTGTCTTTTCCGCCTACGGGCAGACCATCCTGTGACAGTTTCCGCTTCTCCTCATCAACAAGAACATCGACCTTTGCTTTCGCCTCGACGACGGTAGAAGCAACACCATCGGCACTTTTCTGAAGTGCGTCTACGGCTTTCAATAGACTTGACTTCGGAGACTCACCGCCTGCGTCAGCCTCTACGAGCGATCGTAAGGGAGTGATGAACTCGTTTGGGTCGTCGGATTCAGCGGATATGACCTTGTCGATTCCCCCAAAGAACTCGTTAATCTCTACCTTGCGTGTATCAACATCCAGAAGATCCTCTATTTCTAACCACGCATCAGATGTCTTACTGATGGCGGTGGCGGCTGTCGTAGCATCATCCAGTCGCTCATATTTCTTCCGAACGTCCGTAGAATTCACTGCATCGTACTGCTGCTTTCGTTGGACATACGTCTGAAGGGGTGCCCCTTCCTTGGTCAGCTTAAAAAGTTGCCTCGCCGTGTCCAGCAATCGTGTTCGCTGTTCGACCAACGTACTACGAAGAGCTTCAATCTCGTCGTTCTTGTCACCTACCTCTTGACCGCAGAGGTCGTCAAACAGCCGCAGCAGCTGTTCCGGCTTCTCCACCAACTCCTCTATTTGGTGAAGCCTGAATACTTCTATTGCAGGAGGGACATCGTGGATGTCTCTTTCTGCCATATCTGAGCAAGCCACATCCTTGTGTTTGCCAGAAGATGCAAAGAAGCGGGTAGTGAAGACCGCTCCCTTGGGAAACACATCCTTGTCCTTGTCCAGATACGTCCAACAAAGCCGAACGTTGCAGCCAGTTAGAGTCGCTGCGGCCCGCCGTTGGCAGTCTTCGAGATAAGGTCCGTTGCCCCTATCACCCAAATACTGGTTCTGTGATGCAAACGAAATTGCCTCGATGGCTGCGCTCTTGCCTGATCCTCGACCGCCAATGAAACAGTTCAAATTCCTAGAAAGAGGCAAGGTGAATGTGCCGTCTGCCTCGAACGGCCAGAAGTCCTTTGCATCAGTAGAGTCCCGTGATATCTCTATGCCTGATATCCAATAGACAACTGGTCCCGACGGGCGGTACGCGAACCTAGTCTCACCATATCGGATCGCTCGGTCTCGGATATCTGAGAAGATCAGCGAAGGCTTGCTGCTGGATGTCATCTGGGGGAGCTTGAGAAATGGTACTTCGGCGTTCTTGCACTCGAATATGTCATCGATTTTGTGGGCATCTGAACACACGATGGGAACAGCTCGTCCAGCTGTCCCGTCAAAACGATGCAAGCGACGGTAGTGACGAGCGGCAAAATCTCTTTGGACCTGCAACGCATCGAAGCCGCAAGCTCCGATTAGGCTGAGCACCTTCAGTGAGATAGAGTCACCTGTCTCCACTTCTTGCTCCATATCTGCGATTCGGTATTCAAGCTCCTTGGTTTCCCAAGTGCTCCCGGCAGTATTCGCATTGGCTTTGACATCGGCTAGCTCGCCGGTGAGGCGAGCGTAAGCAGCCTCGCGATCATTCAATCTTTTCAGAGCCGTGGTAGTTCGCGTCTGGACTCCCTTGCCAGTGTCCAGATGAGCGGCAATGACCATGCCTGGGAAGTCTTTGTGGTGTCGAACACCATGCACAAATGCAGCGAGGTCATCCACCTTCAAGGGGGTCCCGAAGTCCCAATCCTTCTCAGAGGTCTCCCGGATTGATGCGTGAATCCCTCGATCTGTGGTTCCCGGTTCAAAGAGAAGCAAGATGTGAGCTGATGTGGTCTCGTCGCATTCCGGCACCGGGAATTCCACATCCAGCTCAATGCCTGGCAGGACCACTATGTGTGTATCAGCCCGTTGATCCCATGCCAACTGAGCAAGCTTGCAGGCATACGTGCATACATTGTGATCCGTAATGCCAATGATAGCCCATGGCTGTTCTTCCGACAGCTTGATCTCGTCCAGGACAGCATCTCTTCGCTCCACGAGTTGTGCCAGGTACTCCTCTGGCGTGAGATAGTTGCCCTCCAGTAGCGTCGTCTCATAGTCAGCCTGGCCTCCCGTGAACCCTTTCAACTCACCAAGCTTCTCGGCTTCGAAGGTCGAAAGGTCGCTGAACCGATCATCAGACACCACGTCCAAAGAAGCTGGCGAGTGAACGTGGAGGTCACAGAGAAAGAACCTCGCCCTAGGGAACTCAAGACTCTTGTAGAACTCTTTGTTTGATTTCATGTTCGTCTCTCCGTCTGTGGCAGAACGCTATATACGGATGGTATAGGGAATTGCGGGCCGTCTCACAAGGATGTTTGTGCTGTGAGGTGGACTAGAATCGGAAGTATAGGAATAAATCGGGATTGCTGTCTTGGTCGTGAGGGCGGCAAACTTGCAGATTGCCGGATTCGGATTCCCTACATTTTCCTACAGTCAACGCGGCAACTGCTAGGCAAGAGCATGGGGGGCGACCTCGTCATAATTCCTCGCAAGTTTCCTTCCAGTTGCAGTTGTATGGCCAGAGCCATAAGCTATGCGTTGCCGCGACCGTGCGCCGTTGCTAGAAGGCTCTCGATGGTTGAGAATGGCTTCTGCTTGTCGTACTATGCTGGCTACTCCAGGCATTTCAAAGCCGTCGATGGGGCTATGGCTGGGGGGCAAATCTACTGGATGCCCCGTATACGACACCGGACGGGACATGTAAGGATTTGATAATGGCAAAAAACAAGAAGCAAATCGAATCGACCGAGCCGAGCAGACCCAACAGGAGGCAGTGATGCCGCGACTGACTGAACAAGAACAACAAGAGATCATTCGCTTTCTGGAAGCCGACAAACCCCTGCCGGACAAGTATCGTTTCCTTCTATTCGATGAGAAGCGAGAGGTGGAACTGGTCTGGAATGGCAAGACCAGCGACGTATGCAATATCGTTCTCCCGTTTCAAGTGATCGAGCAAGTCGATGAACCGCGTGCCGAAAAGCCGGAGGACACCGAAGCCCAGCTGTCACTTTTTGACGAGCGCGGTCGCCAGCTCAAAGGCTGGACGAACAAGCTCATCTGGGGCGACAACAAGCTGATCCTATCATCGTTGAAGAATGGACCCCTGCGCGAGGAGATCGAGGCACAGGGCGGGCTGAAGCTGATCTATATCGACCCGCCGTTTGACGTGGGAGCGGATTTCTCGATGGATATCGCAGTCGGCGACGACGACACCTTCACCAAGAAGCCCAATATCCTCGAAGAAATCGCCTACCGCGACACCTGGGGCAAGGGTGCGGATTCCTTCATTGCAATGATTTACGAACGGCTTGTCCTCATGCGTGACCTGCTGGCGGAGGATGGAAGTATCTATGTGCATTGTGATTGGCGGGTTAACTCGTTAGTCAGGTTGTGTTTGGATGAAGTATTTGGCACGAACTGCAATGCTGGCGAACTTATATGGCGGTATAGCTGGGGTCTTCGAACAAAGAAATGTTGGAATAGAAAACATGACACAATTCTCATGTATTCCAAAGGTGACACAATAGTGTTCAACGCAGACGATGTGCTTGAAGATCGTGAAATAAGTGAATCAACAGCGAATAGATTACAATATAAAGGCGCTCTTATTTCAGATGGCAACAAAGGACGCGGCAAAGAACAAAAGGCGCTACCCTCAGATGTTTGGTACGTCGCAACAATCAATGGAATGGCATCTGAACGTCTAAACTATCCCACGCAGAAGCCAGAGGAACTAATCTCAAAAATCATTCTTGCCTCCTCTAATGAAGGTGATCTGATAGCCGATTTTTTCTGCGGTTCCGGCACCACGGCTGCTGTCGCGGAGAAACTTGACCGCAAGTGGATCGTCAGCGACTTAGGCAAGTTCGCCGTCCACACCACTCGCAAGCGTATGATCGGCGTTCAACGTGGACTTAAGGATGATGGAAAGGACTTTCGAGCCTTTGAAATCCTCAACTTGGGCAAGTACGAACGGCAGCATTATATCGGCGTTAACTCGAACCTGCGCGAAGAACAGCAGCGAAAGCAGATCGAAGAGAAGGAAGCTGCATTCCTGGACCTGATTCTGCGCGCCTATCGCGCTGAAAAGACTACAGGATTTGCCGCCTTCCACGGCAAGAGAGCCGGGCGGCTCGTCGCCGTCGGGCCAATCAACCTGCCGGTGACTCGGCTGTTCGTGGAAGAGATCATTCTGGAATGCCGCAAGAAGCATATCACCAAGGTGGACATCCTGGGCTTTGAGTTTGAGATGGGATTATTCCCGAATGTACTGGACGAGGCACGCGCCAAGGGGATCGACATTGCACCGAAGTACATCCCGGCCGATGTGTTTGATAAGCGCGCAGTAGAGAAGAACCAGGTAGTGTTCCATGATGTTTCATTTATCGAGATCAAGCCACACGTGAAGAAGAAAAGTGTGGCAGTCGAGTTGACTGACTTTTCAGTGTTCTACTCGCAAGACTCAATCGCCAACGCTGAGGCAGCCATCAAGAATAAAGGCAGTCGCATAGTGGTGGAAAAGGGGCAAATCGTGAAGGTGAGCAAAGACAAGGATGGCATTGTCAATCGTGAAGTGCTTACAAAGCACTGGACCGACTGGATCGACTACTGGGCAGTTGATTTTGATTTCGAGAGCAAGCGAGAGATTGTCCGGATGAAAAATGAAGACAGCGATGAGTGGGAAGAACGTTGGACGGGGGATTTTATCTTTGAGAACGAGTGGCAATCCTTCAGGACAAAGAAAGATCGCTCCTTGGAACTGAAGAGCGTCTTTCATGAATGTACGAAGGGACGACGTAAGATCGCAGTCAAGGTAGTGGACATCTTCGGCAACGACACGATGACCATTGTCGAGACCACAGTGGGAGGGAAGGAATAATGGCGTTACATGAGAACTTCCCCGATTCGCCGCACGCTATCCTCAATCCGGACATTCGCTGGTTCCCAGCCGACGAAGCCCTACGCGAGACGAGCATGGAAAAGCTCATGCCGCCTCTGGTATCGCAACTGCGCAAGAAGGTGAAGGAGTTCCGGGACGGCGGCTACGTCGGCGCGGCAGACACCAGCAAGAGCCTGCTCAACTGGTGGTTCAACACTCCGCACATACTGGAGCAAGCCGACGGAACAATGACCGAGTTTCAGTACTATTTTGCCCAACGCGAAGCATTGGAAACGATCATTTATCTGTACGACGTTGTAGGTGTTCAGGATAAGCACGACATGATGCGATTCGATGCAAGCGGGCTTGTATCCGGAAGCATGTTCGACGAGACATGGCGGCGTTTTGTAATCAAGATGGCGACTGGAAGCGGCAAGACAAAGGTCCTCAGTCTTGCGTTGGTGTGGAGTTTTTTCCACAAGCTCTACGAGCCGGACTCCCAACTGGCGCGCAATTTTCTGGTAATCACGCCCAACATCATCGTTCTCGACCGCATCTATCGAGATTTTCAAGGACTCCGCATTTTCTTCGACGATCCGGCGCTTCCTGATAACGGCGTGGAAGGGCACAATTGGCGCGATGATTTTCAACTCACCCTGCACAAGCAAGACGATGTCACAATCACCAGACCCACCGGAAATATCTTCCTGACCAATATCCACCGCGTCTATGCCGGGGACGACATCCCCGCTTCGCCCGACGATGAAGACACGATGGACTATTTTCTGGGCAAGCGACCCACAGGTGCGACCACCGATTCCAAGGTCGATTTAGGCATGATTGTGCGCGACATCGACGAGCTGATGGTGCTCAACGACGAGGCGCATCACATCCACGATCCGAGAATGGCTTGGTTCAAATCCATCGAGGATATTCACAACCGCCTGAAGCAGAAAGGGTCCGCCCTCTCCTTACAGGTGGACACAACTGCTACACCCAAGCACAACAACGGTGCGATTTTTGTGCAGACCGTTTCCGATTACCCTCTGGTGGAAGCCATTTCGCAAAACGTGGTGAAGCATCCCGTCCTGCCCGACGCCGCCAGCCGCGCCAAACTGGTAGAGCGTCAGAGCGCCAAGTTTACCGAGAAGTACTCCGATTATATTAACTTGGGCGTAATCGAGTGGCGCAAGGCATATACCGAACACGAAAAGCTGGGCAAGAAAGCCATCCTGTTCGTAATGACCGACGACACGCGCAACTGCGATGATGTCGCGGCGTACCTCGAAGGCAACTATCCCGATTTGAAGGACTCTGTCCTGGTCGTCCATACAAAGAAGAACGGTGAGATTTCCGAGGCGCAGTCAGGCAAAGCCAAACACGAACTAGAGTCTTTACGCGAACAGGCTAATCGTATTGATGACGCTGACAACCCTTATAAGGCTATAGTATCGGTGATGATGCTCAAGGAGGGTTGGGACGTGCGCAACGTTACCACAATTGTCGGACTGCGTGCCTACTCAGCCACGAGTAATATTCTCCCGGAGCAGACGTTGGGTCGTGGACTTCGCAAGATGTACTCCGGTGGTACGGAGGAATACGTGAGCGTAGTCGGTACGGACGCCTTTATGGACTTTGTCGAGTCCATTCAGGCCGAAGGTGTCATCCTTGAACGTAAGGCGATGGGCGAGGGAACTGCGCCCAAGACCCCGCTGGTGGTCGAGATCGACAAAGACAACGTTAAGAAGGATATCGACTCGTTAGATATTGAAATCCCGATTCTGACGCCGCGCGTTTACCGGGAATATAAGAAGCTGGGCGATCTGGATGTGGGCGCGACAGGGTATCAACGTGTGGCGTACTTGCAGTTCAGCGAAGAGGAACAGCGGGAGATCGTCTTCAAGGACATCACCACTGGTAAAGTGACGCATACTACCATCCTGGATACCGCAAGCGTTGCTGATTATCGTAGTGTGATCGGCTACTTTGCACAGACCATTATGAAGGATTTACGCCTGGTCAGCGGATACGATGTGCTGTACGGCAAGATCAAGGCGTTCGTGCAAGATGAGTTGTTTGACCGCACGGTAGAACTCGAAAGCCCCAACACCCTACGCAACCTATCGGAACTAGCCGCCACCAAGACCCTTGTCGAGACGTTCAAGAAGGCGATCAACGCTCTGACCGTGCAGGATAAGGGCGACGCCGAAATCCGGGACACCATCAAACTCCGACAAACACGCCCGTTTGTAGTCAAGGATCAGGGCTACCTCATACCAAAGAAAAGCATATTCAACAAAATCATTGGGGATAGTCATCTTGAACTGATGTTCGCCAGCTTTCTGGAAGACTGCGATGATGTGGTTTCTTATGCCAAGAATTATATGGCGGTGCATTTCAAACTGGACTACGTGAATGCGGACGGCGATATCTCCAATTACTATCCGGATTTTCTGGTCAAGTTATCCAATAAGCGGGTTGTCATTGTTGAAACCAAAGGCAAGGAAGACTTGGACGTGCCGCTGAAGATGCGACGATTGCGTCAATGGTGCGAAGATATCAACCGGGTGCAGTCGGATGTGGCTTATGACTTTGTTTATGTGGACCAAGAGAGTTTCGAGAAGTACGAACCAAGTTCCTTTGAGCAGTTGTCGCAGGGATTCACCGAGTATAAGGCTTAGAACTTCTCGGACGACCAACTCCGAACTTGCTGATTCCGCCATGACCAGATCGACGAGGCGAAGACGCTAGCTGGTCTGGCTGCATCGTGCACCTTCCATGACTCAGCCTGACAATATCGCCTATCCTGCCCTCAATGAGCAAGAGCGGCATGTGCAGCGGGTTTGAGGTGCTGAGTCATGCCTCATTCATCCGCAGGCGGCTCTTCAAGCGCGGGCAGTTCGAGAGCTTCGATTTGTGCCAGATTGCCGCCGATAATGCCCTGCAAGTCGCCATAGAAACCACTCGTATTGACGAGGACGCGGTCAAGTTGCTTCTCGCGCTTCGCCCAGATCCGTTGCGTAGCACGTTTCTCGGCTTCAAGTTCCACTCGCATCGTGGTGAATCCCTCGACGATGCCCTCGATCCTGTTGCGGAATTCAGCACCGGCGAGGTAGTCGTAAAGCACTTCCATCTTGCTCTCTCTGCCTTGAATCGCTCGGCTCGCTTTCGCAAGCTCCACCACAGTAGCGCGAAGGGCAATAGCGACACCAGACAGACACGCACGGTTGGTAATCCATACTCCATCTATACGCGTGAAGGTGTCGCAGTCAGCGGGCATCGCCTCAGTAAGTATGACCGACTGGACTGCCTTGGCGGCGCGCTGATCGTCTCTCAGCTTGGCAAGCCAACCGTCGCTCCATCGCTTGGTCCGTTTGGACTCCCAAAGAATCACGCCGCAATCCGTGCCTGATGTATCGCGAACCTGCTGGACAACATCGCCGCCATGTATGCCCTTGGGCACAGGCATTATCTGATCCAGAGGGAATTGGTCTTGCAGGAAGCCTTCCAGAGAGAGTTCAAGAACTTCGCCTTGAAGCTGCTGCGACCCCTGTTCTGACTTGCGCTTCAATTCGTCAATTTGCTTACGCATGTCACTGATTTGCTTCTCTTTCTCTGCATCCTTCATCGCATGCTGTTCGTCAGCTTGTTTTTTG
>SDBT01011374.1_pt1 | contig 14330 bp, 13 predicted proteins | sample 2277101 | NCBI WGS metagenome assembly SDBT01 (sample SAMN10404973, study PRJNA504765) | marine sediment metagenome | isolation source: marine sediment core GS10_PC15, 103 cmbsf | place: Arctic Ocean: Southern Knipovich Ridge | collected 2010 | reverse complement strand
TGTAGAGTTTTCTTGTTCTAGAAGAGTGACTGGCAGCTCAGCCAGCCGTCTGGCTTAGAGAGTAACAGATACTTAGAAGTTTTTGGGATCCTACATTGTTTGGGTCGGTCCCACGTTTCCTTTTGATACCAGAGGTCCGGACACTCTAGATTTCTCAGTGTTGGGATTGGATGTTAAGCTTACGAATTTTCAGATAACAATCCAGACTCCGTCGGTAGCTACCAATAGTTATAGTTTTCAATATAATTTGACTTCTTGTGAGGGGGCGTTATAATGGTAACACAGACAACCCAATACACCTTGCGAGCTGGCGGACCTCAACCTATATCAGAATGTCAGCTTCAGCCTAACCAGACTAATCTTCAGATACAGAGAACTACCGGATTTATTCTTCAGACTTTTAAAGCGGAGAAGAGTGTCTCGGAATCTTGCGAGGACAAAGAAGCATTGCTGTGTTCTAACGACATGGTTGGGTTGGGTGGTAATTTTTTAAATGCTAGTTACACTGCCCAGAGATTTTTGAATCCCGATAACGGCGCTATTGTTTTTCAAGCTCGGGAGACTTTGGATAGAGTTATTATTGAAGAATCTGAAATTCCTGGCGTAGGAAATCTATAATAATGGTTGTAGAAGTTTTTGAATTCATAGATTGCAGCAGTATTTCGATTTCTTATCAAGTTACTGGCTTGGCTACTGTTTCTTTTACCGTGGTATCTACGTCTCAGGTGCCGGGTATCAATCCTCCCCGGGATTATACCCAGTTGACATTCGGGGGAGTGGATTTCGCCGGGTACATAACCAGTTTGGACTCCCAGATTATTCCCGCTTCTATACCCTCGGTATTTGAACACCAATTTTCTTTAATCATGTCCGGCTGCGGCGCTGGCTGCCCTCGAGAAGTTACTAGTTTAAACACCTAGGAGAGCAATATGACACCATGTTGTGGAAGACCCAACAATCGCGCTGGAAAAGGAGGAGAGGCTGAGTATTATTCTCGGCATGCCTATCTAACTTCTGCGCAGATAGAAAAGCAGCGTCAGTTGGGTGTATCTAATTGCGAAAAGTGCGATGCCCTTACGCTCGGAGATCCATGCAAGGTTTGTGGAAATCCTAAAACGTCCGGGGAGGAAGAGGGGGGACAGTAATGACAGTGATTATTGGGGCAGGAACTACCGTTACAACCAATGTCATTTCCGGCGGCTTTGTTTCCGTCAGCTTTAGCGTATCGCCACAGGTAACTAGGTTATTTCAGCTTGGGAACTTTAATGCGTTCGACACTCAAATACAGACGCAAGAGAGCGTTAGTATTACAAACTACGGCGGCGCCTCCACCCCCGTAACGTTGCAGCAGTCCATCTCGTGTACTGACTCTACGGCTAGAATGGAGGTTACGATTGTCCCGGCTCCCTGTCAGGGGAGCGCGGTGCCCATAACTCGTATTGGAGCAGACGCTTTATTCATAAACAGTTTCTCCTACTCTAAGGATTTTCAGACGTTCGGACAAGAGTCCTGGAGTTTACAGGGTAAACCTCTTTTGGAGGGTTTTACTGGGAACACTTCGTTTATTCAAGGATTTTCTGAAGGAAACAGGCTTGAGGGTGCCGATATTGTGAGCAATGACGGTATAGTGTTGACGGGGTCAGACGGTGCCTCTTCTTTTGATGCCCAGGGTAGGAATTTGCAGGTGTCAGCGGGTTCTCCGGGGCAGGATGACACCCAAACGTTTGGTAAAATAACTCAGATAGGCGGTGGTATCGGACAAGAAGACGGTAAGAGAGGTACGGCTCAGGCGAATGTGCCCCACACCCTAGTGTTTTTTTAAGAGAGCGAGGTTATGGTTTTGCATAAATATAGGTTGGAACTTCGTTGGAGTAGTGTGGAGTACCCCACTGATGATGTGGCAGCTCTAAAGGGTGCATACTTTACTGGCCCGGTTATTAAGGACGCCGCCCGACTTAGAGATGTGGACGAGCTGACCTTGGACATGACCGAGCAGCATACAATTTTTACTCCCATGTCTGACTATTATCATGGCATCCTTGGTTGGAAAGGGGTGTCGTACAAAGGTGATCATATTTTTCTTAGCGAGGCGTTTATTAGAGGGAAGTATGTCAACGCTCTCGAAACTTTAGAAAACCACAACTGGATTCTAATAGACTGCGGTCAGCACGAGGAAGAGCACCACGCTTTTCATTTAGTCTATTGGGCAAAGGTTATGCTGGAAAATGGACGGGAGAAATTTTAATGGTTGAAATTTTTAACGATACTTTAGATCCCGCCGTGTCGGGTAGTAAGAGCAGGTCAGCAAAGACCTGGAAGTACTGCCCGTATTCAACTCAGATAACTAATTACAACCAGGATTCCAGGGTACCGGACATAGAAAAAACGTACCATTCAGAGACAGAGGGTAGAATGCACTCATACTCCGTGGGGGGTATGATGGGGTGGGCGTGCGCAGACAACGAGTGCTCTTTTGTTGTCGGCTCGGCCATAACAGAGGTGGTGCAGTTCGGAAGAATAAAGGTGTATCTCCCCGCGGGTACTTGCCCGAAGACAGAGGAAGACTTTACTACCCTCAGTGGGACGGTTGAGAATGTGACGCAAGGAAGGTTGATAGTGTCTGGGACGCGTTACTTTGAAATTTAATAAAATAAACGAGGACCGCTGTGGAATTTTTAGCGGCCAAGGAGAAAAATCATGGCAGTTAATGTAACTGTGCGCGATATCATTAACTTTCCGGGAGGTACTCCAAAGACCATCTCTTTGGATATCGCACAGATCATTCCTAATGCGGGTAATCCCGAAGGTGATGAGATCTGGATCTCATCAGCGACCACCACTGCGACAGCCTCAGGGGGAGCCGCCATCCAGGACATATTTAAGAATGAAATGAAGCGCGGGTATATTCGCGGTATAGCGCCCGAGAACCCGTTGATAGATATTCCAGCTTCAGCTAGAATGAAGGTAGCTATTGATGAGACAACAGGCTCCGCCCTGGAGATAGAACTTACAGAAGGATCTAGTCAGCTCGCATCTGACGTGGCGCAGGATATCGAGACTCTTATTCGGGGTAATGCGCAGATCGGCGGCGGCGGCGCTAAAATAGGAAATCTATCCTATCTTAATGTTCAGGTTAGATTTTTGAATGGAGTTTTTAGTATTGAGTCCGGAACGGTTACTGGTAGTTTTACTGGCACGGGTCGGAGTTCTGTATCCCTCGCTGCACCCGCTACTGGGACGGATATTCGTGAGACGTTGGGTTTGCACCTTACCGTTTCTAGTGAAAATTTAGCGGCGCGCCAGTTAGCGGAGACTTCCCTAGCTTCAGACTATACCTCCGGTGATCTTTTAGAGGTCGTTAGCACTGCTGGTTTTAATGCTGGCGAGGCTTTAGAGGTGCGTAACACTACTAACTCACAGGTAGTTTTGGTCTCGGGTGCCGGAGTGTCCGATGGTTTGTCGGCAGCCCAAATCAGATTTGTTTCGGTGTCTGGTGCTAGTACCGGTCTAGCTACGACCTACAGTGGTGGTGCGCAGGTACGTAAACATCATTCTATAGATACGGCAGACCCGGTCTCGGCCATCAGCACCGTGGATGCCTTGTATCGTTTTTCTATTGACAGTACTGTAAACCAAATAGATTTCTCGGTGTAGGACGACATGATAGTATTTTATTTACGTAACAGTAGAAACCCAGATGGTAAGATAGTTCCGATTACGTTTGCCTTAACTTCAGATGTTATAAAAGGCTACCCGAACCCCGCGCGACCTGATCAAGATCCTTTAGCATCGGGAGTGGCTTTTCCTAATCTCCTAGACTCTGAAGGTGACCAGCACTGGCTTTTAATCGCCCAAACTACTTCGTTAGATACTAATGGTGATAAGATAGATCCGGAGATTATTAACGTTGTGACGACGGGCACTGTTCACCAGGAGATGGAAGATGCTATGGGAAGAATTGCTTTCCAGATAGATTGGGGAGCGTTGCAGGACGATATTTATCCACCGAAGCTCATAGAATTTGAACCCCCCGTGACTCAGACGCAGGATGTCCGTATTACTACCAATGTGATAGCCAGATTGTCTGAGTCCCTGCCTGCGGCGGGTATTGATTTCACCACGGTGAAGATGAAGATAAATGATTTTGACGTAACCGAGGATGTCGAGTTTAGAGGTACACCCTTTGACCTGACTTTGATCTACAGACCCCGAAGAATCTTGTCTTAGAGGAAAACTAAATGGTTAAAAACATAAGATTACTTAATCCCAACATGGCTAGAGTAGGTGGTTATTTTTATAGTTTTGACCACCAGACTGATACCATGATTCAAAAGGCGGATGATGGTACGCTGGCATTTGCATATCCTCTAGATACTCCTGTATCTCAGCCTATTTCGGATTTGGAACATGACGGTCAGAGTTTTTGGACCATGGAGAATATCTCGGGTACCCCTGCCGAGGGGTTTAGAATAAGAAGGTGGGTGATTGAAAACTTTGTGATGGTTTTACAGCAGACGTTTAACTACGCCAGTGATGGCAACGACACTTTTGAATCCGAAGCTTTTACTGTAGAAAGGTACACCAGTTTTTTAGCCACCGGGGCTTCGGAAAACACATCGGTAATTCAGGTATCATACGATGCTGATATATTTTCTTTACTAACTCCTGGAACTAGGATGTTTGTCGGGCCGAGCACTAGACAGTCACCTTCTGATTTTAGGGGGCAGTTCCAAGCCGTAACTGTAAACAGTACTAACCCGGCTACCAAACAAGTGACCCTAACTGCTCCTTTGACTGTTGGATTTTTAGGAGGAGATACTGTTGTTTTTAGTAAGAATATATGGTTTCTTAATCAGAATTTTCAAACTACCTTGGGGGTGGGCGCACTTTATAAATCTGAATCCTTAAATGGTAATCTACTGTTGCGTCAGCAGGGGGGTGCTTTTAAGGATGTTAATGCTGCGACCTTCCACACGGTAGCTTCTTTTACGGGTACTCTTGCAACTTTCAATAAACCATATCTTATTTATATTAACACTAACAATCTTTTGTTCGTAAATGTAAATGATGATAATCTTACCACGGAGTTATCGGCGATACAGAATAATCTTAATAACCTTACTACTCAGGTTTTCGAAGTTTTTGATTTAGGAGTGGAGGGTGATACTATATTTAGACTCCAGTTACAGTTTAATATAAATGGGGTTGAGAGTACTGAAAGCACGTATAATTATCAATTAGCTACGTTCAGACCTTTTCCCATAGCCATTGCTATTACGGCAGATCCGGCAGTACTTCCTGCCGACTCGGGAGCCTCTACTTCAGATCTGGAAGCCACGGTTACGGACCAGTACGGTTTAGCATTCGTTACTCTCCCTGCGGCTACTATCCAGTTTGCGACTGCGGGCGGTGGTGCAGGTTCTAGTTTAGATAATACAGGCCAGATATCGTTAGACCCTTTTGGTAAAGCGACCAATGTATACAATACGGGTGAAGATGCCGGGTTGGTTACAATATCCGCAGAAGTTACCATTTAAGGGCTTTGACAGAGATGCCTTTAAACATTGATATTCCTTCTGCTAACTTTTCTTTGGGCCCAGACAGTGGTTTTTTTTACTTTGTGAGCAATATACTAAATGCGCTTGTGAAGTTGGAAGCGGATGGGACCGTTATTAAAACATACCCCATTCAACGTTCTAGATTACGAGGTGAGGTTACAGAACTGCACTGGGATGGTTCTCATTTCTGGACACTGGAAGATCTGCCTTCTAGTTTGGGAGTTGTAATAAAGCGCTGGCGCCTTACTCCGGTACAGACGTCTCAGGGGCTTCCCCCTGGGGTATTTCCGGTACCGGTCCTTACGGATTTTACGTGGCAGGATGAGATCACACTCATCAATGCACCAAATTTAAAATATTCTTCTAAGGCTTTTTGTGTGGAGCATTACCATCGTATTTTAGAAGGATCTTTTGCGCAGGGCGACAATGTTGTACGGTTGACGGATGTTACTAACTTGAGTCCAGGTGATATTATTACGATAGGCCCGAGCACTGCTGGTAGTTTTACTGGTTTCCAGGAAGACGCTACCGTGTTAGACGTTGATACGGTCAATGGGTGGGTGACACTGGGGGCAGCAGCCGGATTGGAGAATCAGTACACCGACACGGATCCTGTCACCTTTACTAAATCTATATTTTTGTTTAACGATCATTCGTTTACGGGTAAAGAAGATCGTAAGGGCGGGATAATACAATATTCATGGCCTGATAAGCGTGTTATATTGACCGGTACGGGGATGCGTTATAACAATGCAGGCGCTGCTGATTTTGATGCTACTTCATTGTATTGGGTTAGGGCTGACCAGATAATGGAAGTAGACCTAGCGGGTACTACCTTCGATGTGGCTACATCAAATGAGTCTAATTTACGAGAGGATGATTTAAACTCTATTATTGAGGTTTACGATATGATATCGGATCTTAGTAATAACCAGCACCTTAAACTTCAGCAGAAAGAGACAAATTTGGTTACCGGGGTTACTTTTGATTGGTCCCCTAACTATAATTTCCAAGTTCAGCCTATTTTGGCAGTAATTAATTCTACAAATTTATCCATGGATACTCGTTTGGTTGTCCCACTGCCTTCGGGAGATCGCATTCAGATCGTAGCGGAGGTTCGAGATCAGTACAATTTTCCAGTTTTCAATGAGACGGTCCAATTCAGCGCTGCTCTGCACCCCCTGTCAGATTCGGGTAATCCAGGATCATTTGATCCTAGTTTGGGAGTTACTAGTTCTTCGGGGACTGTGTCTACTGAGTATACGCCCAGTGCAACACCCAGTCCTATACTGATTGATATCACAGCGGAGGTACTGTGACCGCTCGGATAGTTACAGTTGTTACAGAGCAGTCTGGTACTGTTGTTACCGCGGGGGGTGCTTCGGAATTTGATTCTAAGTCTAAGCCTATTGAACAGAGGCCCGTTATTATTTCTACCACCCCCCCTTCCCAAAACATCCAGCAGCGGCTCTCACTATCTACGGGTTCGGAAGTGGTAGATAGTGAGCTCACTTCGACCTCTAAACCTATTAGTCAGCGCCCACCGGCGGCGTTTACGCAGGGCGGTTTAGGTTCTATTGCTGAAGAAGGGGGTATTGTAGAGCAGCGGAAAACTAACCGGAAAACCGGCGAGAACAAAGATACCCCAATCGAGCAGAGGAGGTTCGGTACTGCAGATATTTATGAGGGCGGCAATAAGACTACTCCTGTACAGCAGTTTATTTTAAATCGGGATGCTACAGGTGACGAGCCATTGGAACAGGTAGCGAAGATCACTAACGAGGCTGAAATCAATCAGTTTGATTTTGCGGAGCTTGTTTTCCCCCCTTGCAACAGTATAAAAAATCCTGTAAACACTAATATTTTATGGAGAGTTAGGGATGCTGGCTTTACTTTTGATATCAATTCTATTATATTTTCAATAGACGGTTTAGAGGTACAGGATCGTTCCGAATTTACGTTGGATGTTCTAGAAGGCGGCCTCCAGTTGAATTATAACCCGCCGTCGGATTTTGAGTTTGGGGCATCTGTATTTATACGTTTGGATATCCAGGATACTGCCGACCCGCCTAATAGAATAGTTTATAACTGTGTCTGGTTTACGGTACCGGACACCAAAGCCCCTATAATCTCACTTGTCAGCCCCACATGTGACCAGGTTAATATAGACACCCTCGCACCTGTAGTGTTTGATATTTTAGACCAGGGGGTGGGTGTAGATCTGGATTCTATAGTTTTGTCGATAGAGGGTATTAATGTGTGCGACGGCATCACATTTGATGCCGTAACTACCTTAACGTCGGGTACTGGGTACAGGGGTACGTACGTGCATCCCACCCGACCTTTTCGGTACCAGTCCAATATTACAGTAGCTATTACCGCCGCTGACCTGTCTGAAAACAGGAACAGTAGTTTTTTTGTTTGTAGTTTTGATGTAGAGTCTAGTAGCTCGCCGGACTTCATAAATATCGTCCCGCTGCCCTGCGCGACTTTTGTAGACGTACGCACGGGACTTCGATTTGAAGTATACGGCGATGTTGATGGGGTGGATATTTCAACTCTGGATGTACGTGTAGATAACAAGTTGCGAAAAGTAACGGTGCACCCCCGTATTTTAAGATCGGAGTGAGGAGGATAGCAAAGTGGTTGTTCAAAAAGGTAGATTAAATTCCACGGATACCACTAAGAACATGGCGAGTTATTACAGTGATGGTGTGGCAAGCGTTATCTCCGATGTTGATAGGGGTATACATAACGGAACCCAGTTTGTAAGAAATGTCCTTCAGAGGCCGCAGCCTGAGTCTGCGGCGCAAGCCGCTGTGGGGTCTCCTGACTCTCTTATTGATTCGCCCCATCTCGTCGATGGTTCTTATGTGGCTAGTCCTAGTTCTAATGTTGATCTTATTAGAATAGCTTTTGATTTAAATCAGTTAGTGGCTACTACTGAGATTAAGGTTTATTCGGTGGAGCCTCTAGACACTACGGAAGGTAATTGGGAGATCGCTACAAGTTTGGATGGAACAGACGCCCAGTTTAATCTAGCCAACTTTAAGGCCACGAATCTTAGCATTGCTGAAGATCCGGTTATCCTCAATTCACAAGCCCAGTTCCGTTACACTATTTCTTTTACTGCGCCGTCTATTGGTGGTTTACGGTACTGGAGGGTTAAGCGATCCACCGGAACAGACTTAAGTACTGCAACCGAAGTAGAAATTTTATCTCCGCTTACCCCTACTATTTCTTATTTTAATACGGATGGGACTTTTGCAAGCTCATTCTCCTATGAACAATCTAACATACTAGATGTAACATACGATCTTTTGAACGCGGTTTACTATACCATTAGATTTAATGCGGATACGGTGGGCACGGTTACTATCGATTTGGGTGATGATTTCAGTGAGGCGGAGGCTGGAAGTGCGGTTTCCACGACTAACTTTAATCCATCTCGTTGGGTAGAGAATAGTACGAATGCTCAGTTCCTGCGAGTAGGCGAACAACTTTCGTATAGTGTAGTTACCGGGTTGGGTCAACTGGAGACTACCTATGTATTAGAAGCCGACCACATAATCACACTGCTGCTGGATCCAGAATCTATTAGTAGTCGTAATATGTGGTTTGCTGTACGCGCGCTGGATGGTAATAACAATACTGTTATGAGTGAGGGGTTTGGTTACGATGACACCCCCACTACCACGGGTGTTGTGTTCAACACCTACATTTCTAATTTGGGAAATTTTACGGCCAACAGTGAATTACGAGAATTCAGGCCTTTGTGGCACAACACTGTAATAGGTACTGACCAGTTTACTATAGATTATGGAGGTTCCACTTGGACAGTTAGTGGTACTTCTACCGGCGCTTTAGCAGATGCCAGCACGGGTGTTACTTACGATGAGGGAGTGGACTCAAGTACACCCTTCTCCCTGATTATTTCTAGTACAGCAACACCCACCCCGGGAGAGCAGTTCACGTTTGACTTAGTAACCGTCAGTGGTCATCGATTTCCTCTCGAGTCGGGCACTGTAGGTTTTAGACGGGAGGGTGATACCTATATTTCACAATCTGTTCTTACCAGTGGTACGGATTTTACTACGGGGGATGTTTCGATAGAACTTTTTGGTAACACAGACGGTTCTGTTAATTTTACGGCCGATGATTTTACAGCATCGGGTACTGGTAGCTTTCCCGACGTGGCTGTATTTACTATAGAAGCTACAGATAGCGTAGGTGCTGTTGACGGTACCCCCCTTATTGACGCGTTTGATGTTATAGGAGACCCTAGTAAGTCCTACAATGATTTCTTAGATGGCCGGGTCCAAATAGCGTGTACTTCTTCCGGCGGTGTTGGTGGTTTTGTTTATATTAAGATTGAAAATTCTTTGTATAAATATCCCAATAACATTTCCTTAGGGGTGGAGGACGGGTCCGGAGCTACCATTTCTACCATAGGGCAGCTACCGTCAGATGGTACTAGTAGTTTTAGTTGGACTCACCGTTCCGGTATCGGGGGGCTACCCTTTCTTACGTACTTAGAGTTCGATGACGGGCTTGGTATGCTCCACGTTAAGACTCTTGACAAAGATACTCTTCAAGACACTACGTCTACTAAAGAGGTGTTGCTAAACATTAGTAATTATGATAACACTATCAATAATTTTAAGGTTTTCTTCGATCAAAATGATTTTGATACTCTTTACTATGTAGACGCGTCCACAAACCTTCAGGCATTTAATCTCGATGACCGAATATCTTCTTTTATGGCGGTAAACGCCGAAGATGTTACCTTACCTGCCGGAACGGCTCAGCAGACCCTTGTTAATGCGGATGTGATCAACCCGTGGGGCGAGCCCCTTGCGGGCAAGGTGGTCACTTTTGCAGTCACTGAGGGAGACGGTGCCACTGCTCCCTCAACAGATACTACAGACTCTGAAGGCCGCGCTACCACGCAGTTCACGGTAGGATCCACTGTAGGTGTCTCGACTATAACCGCTACAGTCACTGAAATTTAGTGGTGAAGATAGGTAGTAGATAAGGTAGAAATGTGTGGTTACTATACAGACATTTACACAGGTTGTTGCCGCATCGGGTATAGAGGCTACCACTATACAGGGTCAGGGTGGTTCTGAGACTACTCTTACTCACGGAGTTCAGCACGGTTCTCCTTTTACAACTGGGGATTTATTTTCTTTTTCGGGAGCTTCAGTTACTGGCGGAGTTTTTGGATACCAGGGTTCTTCAATAGAGACCCATGTTATTGTACGTAAGTTGCCAGACTCCCAGTCTTCCGGATTAGTCTATAATAATGTTATTCAGAACCCTAGTTTTGAGAGCGGGGGTTCTAGGTGGACGGTAGGTAAAACGGTTGGTACTCCCCATACAGTTAATATAGTAGATCGAGCACCTTCGGGGGTGGGATTTGATAATGCGCCCGCGGAGATAGAGGTACCTAACGGGTTTAAAATGGCCCACACGTCTAAGGATGGTGAAACTGGGGCCTTTTCTTTGTTCCAGGATGTTTCAGTATCTGATGCACACACCTCCACGCTACGAAACTTTTTGTTCTCTGTAGCTCCAGATTCTGCATTTACTACACACACCCCTCCGTCTTTTATAGGGCGTTATGGTTTGGTAGCGCTCGAGTTCAAGTCCCAGGGTTCTACCTTGTACACGCTCGCATATAATTTTACCGGCGCCGAGTTACCACCTTCTCTTCCCCCTGGATTTCCTTCCATAGATCGTACTATTAGTTTGACACACCCAGGTTCCGATGTGTTCGCAAGGATTACGCGTGACTTGACGAGTGACGTTAGTTCCGTATTTACGTTTGACTCATTTCGTATCTGGATTGTTTCTGATATGAAAGATACTATGTTACCGGCCACCTTTGATATATTGTGGGACTGGTTCGTGCTAGAAATTGGTATATTACAGCCTGATCTTTTTCCAGTTACGGTGTTAGAGCAGATAATTTCTCGAGACCCTTCCTTTGGTAATTCGGCGATTGTCTTTGGTGTGCGGGGTACTGTTGATACTATCGAAAAGTTTTATGATCGGAGTCAGTTCTTTTTTGAGTCATTTCACGAATCTGATCCTAACACCCTGCGGGATATATCGGAAGTAGAACCGTTTTTACTATTCTCAGATGCCGTGATTTTTTCATACGAGTATTCTAGAAATACACCTTCCACCGCTACTGTTATAACAGACAAGGGGGATTTTCTTTCGCCCGCCGCTGAAGCCCCTGTCAATTTAATAAGCAATCATGTTTTTTCCCAGGGGTTGTCTGGGTGGGTGCGCACGCCGGACACTTCGTATGGCTTTCTTGTTAACGAGCCGTGGATCCAAGACCTTACTTCTACAAATGGTACTTCGCATAACACTCAGCTGCCTGATGATATATTTCCCACCGCGGGAACTAAGTTGTTGTACGCGGAGTCTAGTACTAATCCGTCTAAAGGCCCTGGTTTTTACCAGGACATTCACATCAACGGCACGCTGGATGGGTTAGATTTAGAAGCTTTTGGTTTTGATGGGATAACTGCTGTAGATTCTAATCGTGATCTTTCTTTTGTACTGCAGTTTTTTCGTAGCGGTTCGCAGGTGTACCAGTTTACATACCGTGTGTCTAACATGGTGGATTCTTCTACAGATAGTAGTTACAGTGTTTTTAATTTTAATCCCGTAGACAGTGCGGTTCTTAGTCCAGCACTCTCAGTATCTCTGGATCCTGCCCCGGGGGTGTGGTCTTCGTTACGCGGAGATTTGTCTGTAGACATGAAGAAGGCGTCATTTCGTTTTGACCAAGTGCGGGTATTTGTTTTATACGGATCTAACGGGCAGCTCAACGAGTTAGTATTCGACAACTTTTTTCTGACCGTTAACACCCCACCCGATCAACTCAAGAAGACTACAAGCCTGGCCCATGTGAATAACCGAGACCCCCTTGCGTCGGGTATAGATAACCATCTCACTGTAAGCGGGGCTGGTGATATCAATGTATTTGACGGCCTTGGCCCGTTCTTTGATCAGGAAGTGCCCGCCCCGGACAGTACTTTTGTTCCCGAGAGTACAACTGTCGCCTTTCACGTTACGGATCTTTCCTCGGCTTTGGCTACAGGTAATTTGGATGTTTGGATCGATACTGAACAGGTAATTACCGCAAGTGTTCCCATCTCTACTGTCACATGGCCTTCTAATACGAAACAGATTATTACCAGTAGAGATATAGCGTACGAGTTTTTTCGAGATGCCCCTTTTGATCAAGGCGTGGTAGTTACTGTTAGTGGCGAATTAACTGACCTGGCCGATCCGGTTAGTAACCAGACTATAACTGAGTACCAGTTTACAATTGTGGGTTCTGGTTCGCTGGGAGCGGTCATTTCTGGATCCGAAGATGCCGACCCGCCTACGCTTACTCCGCTTGAGCCTTTGGATGCTGCTGTGCAGGTGTCTCCTTCCACCAGTATTATTTGGGAAACTGCGGACAACGCTGCCGGGGTAGACCCTTCCACCATAAAGTTATTTTTGAATGGGGGCCTTAAGGTAGATGGTATCAATGAAGGGGCTACGGGGGGATTGGTAACTTTTGTTAGTAATTCTAGCCGCGGGTATGGTGTTACCTACGAGCCCTCTGACCCCTTTGTATTTTCTTCTACGATTACAGGCACCTTAGAAGCCTTCGATCTCGCAGATACTCCTAACTTTGCATCTACTTCTTTTGAATTTACTATCACTCCGGACGATACATTAGATATTACTAACTTCTTCATGGTGGCTGGGGAGACGACCCTTTTAACTTCCGGCACAGAATTAAGTGTGGAGGTGGTAGATCTAACACACGGAGTGGCCAGCGGTACTACTTACTTAACTATCAACGACGTAGTTCCTTCCGGACTTGTTACCACTTTCAGTGGGGCTGGCCCGGATCGGATGCTATTTACTGTACCACTTGATCCACTCATAGATTTCCGAGGCGATCTAAATATTTCTGTCCATGCCGAAAACAATTTCCCAGGTAATTTCCCCGTGGTAGTGGATAGGGATTACATTCTTCGCCCCGGCTATGAAGTAGTGTGGTTTAATAAGACCGAGGAAGCTACTGGCGGACCGGAAGTAACTTTCCCATTCCTCACAAATATTCAAGTTCTTCTGGAAGTTAAAAATTACGCCCAGAACTTCGATGTGGGTGCGGAGTATTTCCGATACCTTACCGCAGGAGAGTCCACCACGGATTTGGGGGCGTCACTAGAATCTAATATCCGGGCTGCAGACCTCACTGCATCCCTTACAAGCAACAACCCATTCTTTGAGTACGGCAAGGAAATTACAGTGGAGATTGAGGCCGATGACTTTGAAGGAAATCCATTTCGCTTCACCCACACATTTAATATTGAAACCAAACCATAGGAGGTAGATCATGGTTGCGACAAGTAGATTTGTTGAGTTTTCGTCAACAGGTACAACTCTAGTTACTGGTGCTTCTACAGATGCTGAGACCAAGGGTACTCGCGGATACAGCCGTGGGTCCAGCCTCGGCGCCGGTGCCGATAAGTTTACCATTACGCTGAACTCTAATGACCAGCTGGCCGTTAACATCAACGGTACAGCTGAAGTTATCACCCTTACTTCTGGTACGGATCTGGATCCCAGATTTGTTGCCAGGGACATGGAGTATAAAATACACAACGCCAACTCGGCGGATAGTTATAAATACGCACAGGTGGATTGGCGAAACGGAGGCGGCGGGACAAACGATGCTAACTCTTTTAT
>SDBT01011373.1_pt1 | contig 14331 bp, 7 predicted proteins | sample 2277101 | NCBI WGS metagenome assembly SDBT01 (sample SAMN10404973, study PRJNA504765) | marine sediment metagenome | isolation source: marine sediment core GS10_PC15, 103 cmbsf | place: Arctic Ocean: Southern Knipovich Ridge | collected 2010 | reverse complement strand
GTATAATCCCTATGGAATGGCTTTTACCAAAGCACCCAATCTCTCCATTTATGAGCAGGACAGTGCCGGAAATAACCTGACAACCCTATTCAATCCACAGAATACATATATACAGGATTATGGCACTTTCAATCCGGTTGCCTTTGCCAATTCAAGCAACAGCAATACAGTGACTAATAGACTAACTACCAGCATATTTGCTATTTATAATCCCATTACAAACTTTAATATTACCAGCCGGGTTTCCATGAATTTCAGGGATAATGACAACTTCGGATTCATCCCGGCAGAAGCAACCGGACTGGTCTGGGGAAATGAGCTGGTAAACAACAACAGTTATGCCAACAATGGAGATACAGATTTCTCCCAGGAGAACATATTCGCTTATAAGAACACCTTTGCCGGTAAACATGAACTGAGTGCCATTTTTGTTACTTCTGTGGAAATCTCGAAAGAAGACGAGTTTTCAAACAATGCCAGCAATACAGGTTCAGTTTATCTCCAGAGGATCAATGCCAGCAGCCGGTGGTTTGAGTTGAATTCATCCCGTGGTGATAATGCATTGTTCTCGCTCACTGGGGAAGTAAGGTATACCCTGCTGGATCGTTACCTTTTTACAGGTACCCTCAGAAGGGACGGATCCTCTAAATTCGGGGAGGATAACCGGTTTGGATGGTTTCCTGCATTTTCTGCAGCCTGGCGCCTCTCTTCAGAAAGCTTCCTCTCGGATGTCAGTTTTATTACTGACTTCAAGATCAGGGCCTCATATGGCGCCAACGGAAGACAACCCGGAGGGAATTACCTCTACCTGGGGACCTATTCCAGCTCGGGCAGATACATGAATTATTCCACCGTGGCCGCCGATAACATACAATTGAACCACCTTTCATGGGAGACCAGTTATTCAGAGGAATATCGGATTTGACCTCTCCATGTGGAACGACCGCATAAGCATAGTAAACGACTGGTACATAAAAACCACCAAGGACCTTTTATATCACCAGGATATTCCGGGTTCAACAGGTTTTGATGAAGTGCTGCAGAATTTTGGAGATATTGAGAATAAGGGATTTGACCTGGGTGTGGAGGTTTACATCCTTCAGGGCGACCTGAACTGGAATGTGAATTATAATATCTCAAGGAACATAAATTACATCACAAGGCTTGCTCATGGTATTCCCATTGACGGGGAAAGGATCGAAGAAAAATACATCGTCAAAGCAGGAGTGGGTGATGCCATCGGATCATTCTATGGCTTACGGAGTCTGGGTGTCTACAAAACAGACGGGGATGCCATTGCCAGGGATGCCAATGGAGACATTATTTATGATTTTGACGGGCGACCAAAGTACATGAGGTTTGACAACCGGAATGGGTATACTTTCCGGGGTGGGGATGCCATCTATGAGGATATCAATCATGACGGACTGATCAATGAACTGGATTACGTAAAGATCGGGGATTCCAATCCCAGGTTTTTCGGTGGGATCACAAACAATTTATCCTATAAGAATTTCGCCCTTGCCCTCTTCTTTGAGTATAAGTACGGACACCAGGTGATCAATATCGCCAGGATGCGGACAGAAAATCTCTACGATCAGAATAACCAGAGTACAGCCACACTGAGGAGGTGGCGAAAGCAGGGGGATGAGACAGATATCCCCAGGGCCATTTTTGAAAAAGGACACAACTGGGAGGGATCGGACCGGTTTGTGGAGGATGCATCCTATATCAGGTTGAGAACGATGACTCTCTCTTATGACCTTCCAGGTGACCTGACCCGCAGGTTACGGCTGGAGAACCTGCAGATTTTCATCTCCTCGTTCAATATCTATACATGGACCATGTATACAGGTGCAGACCCGGAAATTGGTATTGACGGTGATTCACCACTGGCTGTTGGAGTAGATGATTCAAGGACCAGTCTGCCCAAGATCTTTACGTTGGGACTGGATCTTACTTTTTAAACAATGGAAAAAACCAAATACAATATGAAAGCACAAAGGAGTCTGCTGCCGCTCATAATGATTGCCCTGTTGGCTATGCCATTGTTTCAATCCTGTGAAGATCTTCTGAACCGGATGCCCTATGACGGCCTCATTAAAGGTGAATTCTGGCAGTCTGAGGAAGATGTCCAGGCTGCGGTCATGGGATGTTACGATCAGTTGCAGGAGTGTCTTGAATACTACATTACCTGGGGAGATGTAAGAAGTGATATGCTTGTGGTAGAAAGAGGCAGTGAAGCCAAAGAACTCAATGAACAGATCATCAGTCAGTACAACGTGTCGTGTAACTGGAAATCCTTTTATGTGGTGATCAACCGCGCCAATACGGTTATCGAAAACGGACCTGCTGCTCAGGAAATTGACGGGAACTTTTCAGAAGATGAACTGGATGCCATGCTGGCTGAGTGCCATTTTCTGAGAGCCCTTTCCTATTTTTACCTGGTCAGGACATTCAAGGAAGTCCCACTGATCACAGCATCGTACGCAACAGATGACCAGGAGTATTATTTCCCGAAGAACTCCTCTTCTGAGATATTTGACCAGATCATTGAGGATCTGGACCATGCCGAAGCTTTGGCCCGATCCTCCTACGGCAATGTCATCGAGGACCACGGACGGGCCACCAGGTGGGCCATACTGGCCTTAAAGGCCGATGTACTGCTCTGGATGGGACTGGAAGATCCATCCCATTACCAAAGATGTGTGGACGAAGCTGACAAAGTGATCCAGTCAGGGATTTTCCAGCTGGAAGAATCTGCCAACTGGTTCAACCTGTTCTTCCCGGGCAACTCCAATGAATCCATATTTGAACTTCAGTACAATGCAGGTTTTCTGGAATTTAATGACCTGGTGGACTGGTTCTCAGTGGAAGGGGATGCACCGACATACTCGGTCGCATTGAACAATGAAACATCCAAAGTGGCCTTCTGGACAGAGAACCTTGCCACAGAGGACGGGATCAGGGGTAAGAACAGGTCATATGCTACCGTATCGGGTGACAATATTGTCTGGAAATACAGCGGTACCGGCACCCTGGTTTCCAGAAGGAGGTCAGTGGACTTCAGCGATTGCAACTGGATCTTTTACCGTCTTGCAGATGTACACCTGATGAAGGCCGAAGCCCTGAACCAGTTGGGCGATATTAACAAAAGTGTTGCGGAGATAAACCTGGTCAGGGAAAGGGCCGAACTACCACCCCTGGATGTAAGTATCTCTTCTGAAAATCTCGCGTTTGAGATCCTGGAGGAGCGAAAACGAGAGCTTGCTTTTGAAGGCAAACGATGGTACGACCTGATCAGGTATTCATCCATATACGGGGCCGATTATCTGGTAAACCGTATCTACAGGACCTGGAATGATATTGAGATCAGTCAGCGGATCACCAATCCTGAAAGCTGGTACCTGCCCATTTATTATGAGGAGCTGAGGATTAATAAAAGCCTGGAGCAGAATCCCTACTACGACTTTTAGGATCTGTGCCAGTCAATGTGAAAAACAATGATTTATACACCAAATAAATGGAAGCGATGAGAGAAGCAGGATGGATGTTACCAATTCTTCTGTTGTCCGGATTATTCCTCGGGACCTCCTGTGAAACAGAGCTTGGGGAAATTTATAAGGATCCTACAAAAGAACAGCTGTACAGTTACCTGAAAATTGAAGAGAACGAGGAAGAGTTTTCCATTCTGGTAGAGGCCATGGATAAATCAGGTCTTTCGGGAATGTTGAACTCCTATGGGACCTATACCCTGTTTGCACCTGCCAACGAGGGATTTGAATCATATTTCACTAGCAAAGGGATCGGCGGACTTGAAGAGATGGATTCCACCTCGATCAGGAACCTGCTGGTCTACCATATCCTGAACAAAGAGAGGCTGACTTCAGACATGAGTCCCGGATTTTCCACCGATACCACTGCTCAGGGAAGCTACCTGGTCTATGATATGTCCAAGGGGGACGGGGCTATCCATGTCAATTCAAAATCCAGGATGTACAAGGCTGACCGGCGTGTATCCAATGGTGTGGTACATCATGTGGAAAATGTGCTGATCCCGCCCACGTTCACCATCTGGAACTACGTGGGCAGCTCGCCTTCCTATGGCATATTTACAGCTGCATTGGAAGAAACCGGGTACGATGATATCGCAAACAGAGTAGATCTAAAGAGAGGAAAGCTCAATACCACGTATACTTTTTTTGCTGAAACCGATGAGGTGTTCGAGTCAGGGGGGATCAACAGCCTTTCAGATCTGAAAAATAAACTGGACGATCGTGGATCCGATCTTGAAGAATTCATCCAATATCATATTATTCAGGGGAAAAAACTGAATGGGGCCATCTTCTCCTTTATGATACAGAATGAAGGGCTGGTTACACTGAGTGGAAAAAGCATCAACGCAAATATTGATTTTGGTCTGGTCTTCAACCAGTGGTGGGAACAGGATGGTACACACCATGCGGTAAGACTGCAGGTAGATGAGAGTGATGTTTTTGCTCGCAACGGAGTGATTCACAGACCGGATCAGGTAATGTTCATCCCGGAAGACCTGGAACTTGAACCGATCATCAGGGAATGTGAATACGGGATCATATACAATGAGAATACCGGGAAATATGAAGTGGACGAGGACAGCGTGGCTTCCTGGACACCCGGGACAGACGTTTACCTGGAATCAAATGATAAACTGGTCAGGTATGATGCGGTACAAAAATCAAACTACATTTCATTCGAAGTGGAAAACATCATTCCCGGCCGATACAATGTGATCCTCGGTTATGAACCCAATTCGGCATTTGCCAAAGTTCAGCTTTACATCGACGGTTCCCCGCTGGGTGAAGAAATTGACCTGACCAAAGATGTAGCCTCGAACGAGGTGGAGGTCGGTCAGAAAGAATTCCTGGTAACGGGTGACCACCATTTCAAGTTTTCCCATCTTACCAATGGAGATGGATTGTACGATTACATCAAACTGGAACCGGTCACAGATTAATCCCATGAGAAAAATTTGCAACATGAAACATATCTTGCTCAGACTTCAAATTTTTACTGCCCTCGGCGGATTCCTGCCATCAGTACTGGCTGCACAGGATTCCGGCGGGATCAGTATCAGCGGGCAGATCGTATCCATCCAGACTGGGGGTCCACTAGGTGAAATCAATGTTTCGGTATTGCAGGTTCCGGGACTCATTACTGTATCGGATAGTACCGGGCAATTTCAGATCACGGTACCGGACAGGAATGCAACCCTGCTCCTCTCCTTTCCGGGCTTTAATTCCCAGGATGTACCCCTGAGGGGAAGATCCAGCCTGTTTGTGCAGATGGTCGAGATCAATCTCCTGTCTCTGGCCAATGAGGTACCGCTGACCTATGGCCGGAAACAGTTTCAGGACCTGACTGAAAGTGTTTCATGGGTACCTGAAGCTTTGCTGCGGCAGCAATCTTCCGAATCATTGGAAACCATGATCCAGGGCATGGCAACCGGGGCCCATGTTACCCGGAGTTCCGGTTTTCCCGGTTCAGGGGCTGAGATCTACATCCGTGGGGCATCTTCCATCCACACAAGCCACAAGCCTTTATACATTATTGATGGATTTATATTGAAGAGTGATGTTTATGAGAATACCCTTTCTCTTGGCACACCCTACAATCCGCTTGTGGATATCAATCCGGAAGATATAGAATCGATCACTGTCCTGAAAGATGGTTTTGCATCCTCTGTGTATGGTGCAAGAGCAGCCAACGGGATCATTCTTATCAACACCTACCAGGGTAGCCAGGGAGCCTCCACACTTGATCTGAGCAGTCATGTGGGGATCAGCATGGAACCGGATAACCTCCAGCTACTGGATGCAACGGAGTACAGGCAGCTGGTCACCGAACTCGGTTTTCCGGAGAACATGACCCCTGCCCAGATTAGTAACTCTTACGCCAGATTACTGGATACGGACCCGGGTGAAAGGTTTGATAACAATACCAACTGGCAGGATGAGATATTTCAGTCCGCATTCACCCAGAATCATCATCTAAGACTGAAAGGCGGGGATGGTATATCCAGGTATATGTTCACAGTGGGATACACAGACAAAGACGGCATTATAGACAACACCTCCCTGAACAGACTGACTTCCAGGTTCAATCTTGATTACCTGATCACCAGTAAACTGACTTTTTCTTCACGTATCTCCTATACCAATACCAACATCAGGGCCCACGACCAGGGATCTTCCATCTACAATCCCATCACCATGGCCACCACCAAATCTCCCATATTCGAACCCTATAACATGGAATACCTCTCCCATCCCCTCGATTCAGCTGACCTGACAGGGAAAAGTAATCCCCTTGCTGTGATCCAGGGACTGGAGAATTCAAACATTGTAAACAGGTTCATTGGCACTGTGACTGCAGGATATGATTTTACACCCTCCCTGAAACTCAAAACCACCTTCGGGATGGATTATTTCAGGTTAAGGGAAAACAGGTTCATCCCCTCTGAAGGGATATCCAGATACAAGAACAGGATCAACCAGACTTCCCTCCAGATCTCAAAGGAACATATGTTTACCAATGAAACTATCCTGGAATTCGAGAAGTTGTTCAACTACGCGCATCGCCTGAGATTCGTGCTGGGAACTGCCATGCAGACCAACGAATTTCAGACCGATTACGGAAGCGCCATCAATACTCCCTCCGATGAATTCACAAGCCTTGGTTCAGGAGCTAAAATGGATTCTATCAGTTATGCCGGAGGTAAGTGGAATACCCTTTCATACTTCGGGAATGCACATTATATCTATAACGACAAATACTATCTGTCGGCCAACCTGAGGGTGGACGGATCCTCAAGATTTGGCCAGAACAACCGCCTGGGATATTTCCCGGGAGTGGCAATTGCCTGGAAGCTGTCTTCAGAACCCTTCCTGCAGGATGTCCGTTTTGTGAATATGCTGAAACTGCGGACTTCTTACGGTATCAGCGGATCGGACGACATTGGTTACTACTCATCACTGGCCTACTATATTCCGGCCAATTACCAGCTGATGGGCGGATACCGGGCCGGGAACCTGAGAAATCCGGACCTGAAGTGGGAAACCACCGCTCAACTGAATGTGGGACTGGACCTTTCGGTATATAACCAAAGGATCAACTTCACGGCCGATTATTACATAAAAACCACCAGGGACTTGCTCACCTACGAAAAAATTCCCTGGGAGTCGGGATTTGACTTCAGGATCGTCAACATGGGTAAAATTGAAAATCGCGGCATGGAGTTTGGACTGGATACACGGATCCTGACAGGTGAATTCAAGTGGAGCCTGGGGGTGAACATTTCAAAGAACAGGAACACCATTTTAGAACTTCCCGGTGGCGATGTGATCCGCAGTTACGGTATATTCGAGAGTATTGCGCGGGAAGGCGAATCACTTGGTTCCATTTACGGTTACAGGGTAACCGGGATCTATCAGACCGAAGCAGAGATCCAGTTGCAGAATACAGGTGTTGATCCCGGTGGTTACGGATATGAGCCTTTCCAGCCCGGTGATCTGATTTTTGAGGATGTGAACGGAGATGGAGAGATCAACGAACATGATAAAACCATCATTGGATGCACTACTCCTGATCTTTATGGAGGAATTCACACCACATTGTCTTACAAGGGATTCAGCCTGTTTGCATTGATAAATTATGCCTACGGCAATGAAGTGGTGGATGGCTTAAGATCCATACTTGAATCCATGTCCGGATACGACAATCAGACCATCAGGACACTTGACAGGTGGATGCAGCAGGGTGACCAGACCGATGTTCCAAGGGCAGCCCTGGGAGATCCGTCAGGTAATTCGAGAATGTCAACCAGGTGGGTGGAGGACGGATCGTACGCAAGACTGAAAACCCTGACATTTTCCTATACCCTGCCCCAGGCCACCATAGACCGGATCTTTCTCAGGAAACTGACGTTTTTTTTAAGCGGGCAAAATCTGCTGACATGGGGTGCATTCAGGGGATATGATCCCGAGTTCAGTACCACCACAGATGTGATGAATGCGGGACTCTATTATGCAGGATTCCCGCAGACCAGAATGTTCCTGGGCGGAGCAAGATTCGGACTGTAATTATAAAGAGCACCTAAAGCTAATGAGACCACTAAAGATACCTGTTATGAGAAGAAAGGGCCTATTGTTACTGAAAATGGTAGTTCTTACCCTGCTTCTGACATCCTGTACTACATGGCTGGATGTGGAGCCGGAAAACCTTGCCCTGAAAGGTGACCTGTACCGAAGCGAAGAGGATGCTTTCGCTTCCAAATCTGGTTTATACCATACTTTTGGTGACCTTGTTGAACAACGGTTTGTACTGGGAGAATTCCGGGGAAACCTTGTTAAACCCGGACCGGGAGCCAAAAGATACCATGATATCATGGATGTATTTGAGCACAACATTAAGCCGGAAAATAAATACACAAGCTGGGAGATCTATTACCGGCTCATTAATCAATGCAATGATATTCTTGAACACATTCACCAGATCCCTGAACATGATGCAGCCCTGCCGGTAGGGTATGAACACCAGTTCGCTCTTGAAGCAATTTTTATGAGATGCTATGCATATTTCGATCTGGTAAAGAACTGGGGTGATGTTCCTTATATGACCGCCGCCTCCCAGGACGCCTTCCAGGACTTTAACATTGCACCCATGCCGGCCGATTCCATCCTGGACCAGCTGGAAGCACAACTGAGTCTGACACACCAGTGGTCACTCGATTACTGGGACGGAACTTTCCAGTACTGGGGTCATTACGGCGAGGATGGATGGGATACTGAATCATGGCAGCGCGAGATGGCCAATTACGGGGCTGTTCTGGGACTGCTGATCGAAATCTACCTCTACAGGGAAAAATATGAAGACGTGCTCGCCATGTGGGAAATAATGGCCCGCCCCACGAACCAATGGAATTTCAGCCACAACCTGACCTTCTGCGGTTCACCGGATGACTGGTTCAGGGCCATTTATGTGGGTGGTGCAGAGAACGCAGGCCCCGTTCCATGGGAAAGCGGTAATACGTTAAACCTGGTATATAAAGAGGAATTCAACCAGTGGAATATCTACGTGATGTTTACCTCCAACAGGCCACAGGACGGGGGGGAATATATTGTAAAACCTTCCGAAGCAGCCACCCGGAACTGGGTTGAGGACGGGGATGTTACCAGGGGGGAAAGAAAATCCTGGTGGACCGATTCACTCTCTTCCGACCGGACCGACAGCATTATCTGGAAATACATCGGAATTGATACACTGGGGACAAGAAGGGAACCTTATGTGAGTGATGGCAATGTGATCATATATAAAACACACAATTATACATTACAGGTGGCTGAGGCCTATAACCGCCTTGGCATGGCCGATGAAGCGGTCAAACTGGTCAACGAAGTAAGGATTGCCCTTAACATCAAACCGGTCAAGCTAACGGCCAATGCGACCATGATCGAAGTGGAAGATATGATCATGAAGGAAAGGGCCATGGAAATGGCTTTTGAAAATGTGGTATGGTATGACCTGTTAAGGGTTGCCAAAAGGAGAAATGATCCCGGTTACCTGATCGATAAGGTGGTGGCTAACACAGTCCCCGCGAGGAGAGAATTTGTCCGGGCCAATCTTGAAAAGGGTGCAGCAACCTGGTGGCAGCTACCCTATCACGTTGATGCAGTTGCACGCAATTCAAAGCTGGACCAAAAACCTGGATTCTAAAAAAATTATGAGATGAGGCAAATCAAACTACGATCAACAAATCTGACTTTCTGTTTCACGCTTCTGATGTTCACTGCAGGGTCGTCTCTGGTGGCCCAGGAGGGAGGTGATTGCAAAGTTCTTCCGGAGGCTCTGGCTGGCCAGTATGAGGGAGAATGTAAAAAAGGATTGGCAAATGGAGTTGGGAAAGCGACTGGGATGGACACCTATGAAGGAGCGTTTAAAAAAGGACTTCCCGAGGGAGTGGGCAAATACACCTGGAGCAATGGGGATGTATTCGAAGGCACCTTTAAAAAAGGATTGAAAGAGGGAGATGGAAAGCTGACTTATAACCTGGAACGACTTGCCGACAGTGTGCTGACCGGGTTCTGGAAAAAGGATAAGTACTACGGCCTGTATGAGAACCCCTACAAGGTGCTGGCCAAGACCAGCCCTGTGAACCGGATTGTGGTCAGGAAACTGGGAAATTCACCAAACGACATACTGATCAGGGGCGAGATGGATCTGCTGAGGGAAAGGGGAGTCAATTCACGTTATTTCAGCGGGGAAGGGTTTGATAATGTGCAATTCCCATTTACGGCCGATATGGAAGCAAGTCACGCCAATGTACCATTCAGTTTTAAGGTAATTATTTACGAGCCAGGCCGTTGGGAAGTAGTCGTAAACTTTGATTGACAGTGATATGAAAAAAGTACTTTTTATAGCCGCTATCCTGGCTTCAGTAAGCCTCCTGAGGACTTATGCCCAGGAAGCCCTGCCTCTTGGCTGGCATTCAACAGATATCGGATCACAGAGTGTTCCGGGGAGCACCACCTATGATCCGGAAGCTGAAGTATTCACACTGGAGAGCACGGGTGACCAGATCTTCCGGCCCGATAACCTGCATTTTTCCTACACGGTGCAGACCGGGAATTTTGAGATCATCACCCTGGTATCCTATATCTATGGAATGGGTCAGATGGGATTTAATTTTAGTCCCTGGGAAGAGGCAGGTGTAATGATCAGGGAAGATCTTAGCCCATTCGCTAAAACATATTACCTGAGTGTTGTGGGCGGCGAAAAGGGTGGTATCCGCTATTATGTAAGAAATACCGATGATCTCGATAAAAACAGGCATCCCGGAGAGGGAGCCAGCAGCATGGTGGTTCCATGCTGGCTGAAACTGAAGAGGATCGGTAACAGTTTTGATTCCTACTATTCACTGGACGGTGTGAACTGGATCTACAGTCCCAACGCCAATGAAAAGATCGAAATGAACTCAACCTGTTATGTGGGTCTTTTTTGCCGGGGAAATGCAAACTATGTGGATATCTTTGGCTGGGAAAACCCAGACAATGAGTCCATTGTTCCCGCCATTTCAGAGTTTGAAGCCACCCGGATCGAGGAGATTGAGAACATCTATACGGTACAAAATCCCATAGCGGTTTATTTTGTCAACATCAACAAAGACACAAGTTATGTGGACATATCCAATGTATTTGGAAGACTTGAAAGTGATGAGATTCTTTATTCAGTGAGTTCATCAAGCATTAAGATATGCAGGGCAACTGTAGTGACAGATGCGGACTCATTGTTAATCAGGCCCAGGGGAGTCGGGTCGTGTACCATGACCCTGAATGGCGATGTCAGTTCGTTCAACCTGGTCAATAAATTCCCTGTATTTGTGTGGGAGACACCCGAAGGATGGCTCAGCAATGATCTGGGAACAGTGAAAACCGCAGGATTTGTAATGAAAGAGGGCGATCTTTTCACCCTGGGGGGAAGCGCGGATGCATCTTCTCCGGGTTTGAGTGAGGGCTTCCATTATATGCATAAGTCGCTGGATGGTGATGTTGAACTCACTGCAAAGATCAGCGCTGTGGGATTTCCAACAGCAGGGGCACTGGGAGGAATCAGCTTCAGAACAGACTCAATTGCGTTGGATGCAGTCATGGCAAGGCTTGTTTATTCGGGAGACGGTATGGCCCGTTTTGAGACCAGGGCCTCTGGGGGAGATACGGTAATCTTGCATGCAGAGTCATCAGTATCGGTGCCCTTCTGGATCAGGATGAAAAAATCAGGGACACTTCTGAATGCGTACCTTTCCGGGGATGGTGAGACCTGGACAGTCCTGGGAACAGGCCTGGATCTTGACCTGGGCAGTGAATTTGAAGGTGGATTGATGACCGGGTCGAGCGATAATGACAATCTGTCGATCCTGACATTTGAGGAAGTCAGCCTGATTCATTCGGGACATGCTGTAAACAATCCCATCCCGGAACAGAGGATGACTGTTGGCCTTTCAAATGATATTGATATCTCCACTGTATTCGGTCACCCGGGCGATATGCTTCCTGTAGTTTCAGTAGAGAACTCAGCTCCTGAAGTAATTTCCGCTTCATTGATCACCGATTCGCTTCTTACGCTTACTGCACTTGCACCGGGGGAAGCCATCATCACCCTCTCCACGGGGAATGATCCTAATGAGATCATGACCGAATTCCCGGTAACGGTTACCGAAGCCCTTGAGGCGGACTGGCTGTTTGAAGATATTGGAGGATCACTAAAAGAAGGGTATGCGGCCAGCCTGGGAGATCAGGCCTATTCCGTATCTACGTTTGGTGACAGGATCGCAGGAACATCTGATAATTTTTCATATCTCTATAAAGAAAAATCCGGAGCACAGCAAATTGTAGCTCAGATTACAGCAATTGAAGAAAGGGGTGGTGCTTCCCAGGCAGGGATCATGTTCCGGGAATCTATAGATCCGGGATCACTCTATATCATGTACACCGCTTCGGCCTATGAAGGGATCAAATTCCTGTACAGGTGGGATGATCACAGTCATCCGGTGGCAGAGATCTCAAATCCATCCATAGAGCCTCCATGCTGGTTAAAGCTCTCCAGGGATGAGTATAACTATTTTTCTGCTTCATACTCGCTGGATGGAGAAACCTGGATTCCCCATGCTGAGTTCAATATACCTCTCGACCTACCCCAGACTGCGCTTGTTGGATTAGCCGCCACCTCCGGATTCAATGAAGGTACTTCCCTGTTTGAGAATGTGGATATCAGCCTTTCAACCGGAATTGAAGAGGCAGAAAGTAACCTTCCTTTCAGGGTACATCATTTCCCCAATCCTTTTACCGAATCAACCACCCTGACGATCGATGTTCAGGAGGAGATGGAAATGCAGATCACCCTTTTCAACATGGCAGGGATGAGGATAGTTGAACTGATGAATGAAAAGGTTGTACCCGGAAGGCATCACATTCAATTCAATGCTTCTGAATTAAACAGCGGCGCTTACTATTACAGGGTGATTACTCCAGGCTATGTTTTAACCAACAAAATGCTAAAATTAAGATGATGAAATCTCTTCTGATCATCCCGGTTCTGGTCCTGTGTATATTCATGGCAGGTGTAATATCGTGTGCTGAAGATGAATTGTTACTGCCTTCAGATTCTACCTATATGGGAATCATACCCGTGGAGGGAACCACGGTCGAGAACCTGGTATTCAGTGACTATATGGCCAACCGGTACCTGAAGATCAATAGCCAGGAGAACCGGATGCTGTTCATGGCTGATTCGCTCGGACTCATGCAACTGGCTCCGGTTTATATCCCTGAAGGAGAGGGATTCAGTCCGGGTAGCTACAATTTTGGATGGCCGGTGGCAACCATGAATGAGTCCACAATCATCGTCTCAACACAACGGAAATTGATCCCCGGACAGGAGGATGATAACTCGGGTAAGGGACAACTCTTGATTATTTCCGATGATGGAGGTGACACCTGGAATACGCCCATCGAGGTGCAGAATTTGCAACCTTATGGGTACAGGGTCGGCAGCCAGAGTTGCATGGGGATTTTTGAAAACAAAATTATCCAGAAAGGCAACGGTACCATGATTTCTGAAAATCGGGGTGCCAACTGGAATCCCTACCCGAGGGCCTTCAAGTTTGTCACTTATGAAGAATACGGAACCAATGGTCCCAGGATACACGATCATCCGTCCTTCGGACTCATTTTCTTTACCGGCACAGAGGAATCCATAGAAACAGGTTCGGTTTTCAGGTCCGATGATGGTACCACCTGGGAAGATAGTATCTGGAGTACTGAGGGAACGGCCGCCGTAACTTGTCCCCGACCATCGGCACTTGTGATGGATGATGGAAGTATTCTGATGATCTCCAGCAACGGAAAGAATATGGTCCAGTACCTTTACAGGTTTACTGAAGGTGATACCTATGGTGATATCCGGTTCTCCGCTGATACCATAGAAGTCATCAACACCTCGCTTGCTGCCTATGATGTACCGGATCTTATCTATAATCCGGTATCCGGCAGGATCGAATTGCTGGAAAGCAACCCGGCAGCCATGTTGCTCTGGAGTATCGACAGAGCTGATCTGCTCGGCGGCAGCAGTGACTGGCAATTAGAATCCATACCCCTGAAACGCGTAGGAATAACATCGATGCATCCGGCCGGATCGGTTGTGGACACTGAAAACCAGCTCCAGCATATATTTATCTACATTGGTGGAGAATTCCCGGACAGGAATTGTATCTACCGGTTAAGCAGAACGCTGGATACT
>SDBT01011372.1_pt1 | contig 14331 bp, 14 predicted proteins | sample 2277101 | NCBI WGS metagenome assembly SDBT01 (sample SAMN10404973, study PRJNA504765) | marine sediment metagenome | isolation source: marine sediment core GS10_PC15, 103 cmbsf | place: Arctic Ocean: Southern Knipovich Ridge | collected 2010 | reverse complement strand
GCCAGTCCGAATATCCTGGATATAAAGGTGACAATACCCATACCGAATGCTGATTTAACAATACCTCTGTTATCCATTTTTCTCCTTTTTACAACACATCAATCATACGTGCAAGGACTGCCTTCCCTCTATAATCCGGTAAAATAACCGGAGTTTTTCTTCCTTTCTCAATACCCGCTTCCTTAAGCATCTTTATATATCCATATACATGTTTGAGGGATAAAGTAGAATTTTCTATGTACGATTTTGCGTATTCCGCTGCCGTAATACCCGCTCTTCTGCCGAATACCAGGCATTCCAGGGTAGAATTCCCCATCAGTCTGTTTTTCCCGTGTACACCTCCTGAGACTTCTCCGGCAACAAATAGTCCGTCAATATTTGTTTTACCTTCAGGGTCTGTTTCCACACCTCCATTCTGGTAGTGAAGTGTTGGGAACACGAGAACAGGATGTTTAATAATATCAATGCCGTATTTTTTAAACATCCTCACCATGCCGGGGAAGGATTTTTCTGTAGCCCCCTTACCGTTAAGAATGTCAATGAGAGGAGTATCCAGCCATACACCCTTCATTCCTGAAGGTGTTGTGACCCCCTTATTATTTATATAGCATTCCCTGATGATAGCCGAAGCCTCAATATCTCTCAGCTCGAGAGGGAAGACAAATGCCTCACCATCAGTATTTACCGGCTGTGCACCGCTCGTTCTCAATTTTTCAGTCAGCAATAGTCCAATAATCTGCTGTGGATACGCGGCCCCTGTGGGATGGTACTGCACAGTTTCCAGGTCCCGTAATTTCGCACCCGCTCGATAGGCGAGAACAAGGCCGTCACAGGTAGCACCATAGTGATTTGTTGTTGGAAATCCCCGTATATGAAGCCTGCCAAAACCACCTGTCGCAAGTATAGTTGCTTTAGCCCTGACAATTTTATAATCACCCGTTTCCAGCCCCCACAATAATGCACCTGCAACCCTCCCGTTACTATCTATAAAAAGTTCAACAACAGGATTAAACTCCAGAGAAAGTATTTTCCTGTTGGTGAATTCATCTTTTAAAACCCTCAACTCTTCCATTCCCGTATAGTCTCTGCAAGCATGCATTCTCTTCCGGGAAGTCCCCCCTCCCGAAAGCTCAAGAAAGTTATTATCCTCATCCCGGTCAAATATTACGCCAAGATCGCAGAGCCATTTTATTACTGACGGCCCGTCCTCGGTAAGGGCCCTCAGTACATCTGCCTTGTTTGTAAAGTGGCCGCCTCCCATTGCATCAATAAAATGTATAACGGGTGAATCACCGGGCCTGTCCGCAGCCTGAGTACCACCCTGGGCCATTACAGAATTGGAATCACCGTGTCTCAGTTTATTTACAAGCAAAATTTTTTCACAGGGAATGCCCGATTCCTCAGCCAGCAGAGCGGCACTTGTTCCTGCAAGCCCGCCTCCTATTATAAGTACATCTGTTTCATAATCAATTTTACTCATATCAATATCATCCGGATCTATTGATGGATAAGCTTCAAGCAGGTCAACAACTTCATGGGGAGCTGAATCACCTTTATTCCTTCCTAATCTTATTTCCCTTTTTCCGCCCGGCGCATAGTCGGGGTGACAGAGGTTAAGTATCTCCGTTCTCTCCTGCATGCTCATTTGAGGTAGTAATTTTCCTGTCCTTTGAGACCGCGTTTTTTCAACAAGCTTAATGGAATCCATCATATACTCGGGATATCCATCAATAAGTGTATATTCAGACATTGCCTCCCTCCTTAGTACCGAAATACAATTTATAAAAAGGTAAATAGAAAAGGCCAAATTTACACAACAAATAAGTTTGGCAGTGCCAGCCGGCTAAACAAGATTCCGCTGGCTGCAAACCAGTAACCACGGCTAGTACACTTCTTTTGTTTTCTGAAGGTCGGAATACCGTGCCTTGAGCTCATCGGCAGTCAGGGTTAATATGTCCTGAAAATCCTTATTGAGTTTTCCGCTATTTATGGCTTTGACCTTCTTTTCCACATTCTTTTCTGTGGGTATTCCATACTTTCCGTACATTCTTCTTCCAAGCTGTGCTACATTGTACTGCACTATCTCAGCAGGACACCTGATTGCACACAATCCGCACTGAATACAATCAAAGGAGAGCTCTGTAACCCTTTTGAAATCACCCCTGAGGGCGGCCTGAACGTAATCCATCACCTGAAGGTCCTGGGGGCAGGCCTTCGTGCAGGTACTGCATGATACACATCGTGCAATTTCTGAATAATATTTTAAAAATACACCTGCAGAATATTTTTCTGCAGCTATATTATAAATTACTTTCTCAGCTGGTGAAAATGGTATCTGGACAAGATACATCCCATCTTCCACTCTCGTCTGACATGCCATCGCGGTTTTCAGTTTGTAATCATTTTTTGTCCGGTACACTGTAGCACATGCACCGCAGAAACCTGCCCTGCACCCGGAGGATCTGATGAACCTGTAGCCGGCATATTCCATCGCCTGCATAATAGTAAGATCAGCCGGGACCTTATACTCCTTTCCCATGACATTAATGAAAACCCAGAATTTAATATCCTTATCATCTATACCCGTTGTTGCCGGCTGGTTTGTCTGAGCGATTTCACCCATAATATCCTTATTATCCATGAACATCCTCCCTAATGTGGACAAGCCACATTCTTATCTATTAAGATTTTCTTGCCCATTGGGCAAGAAAATCAATATTAAGGTACTAATCAAATAGCGGATCTTTCAGAACGGTTTACTCTTTAACTTTCCGAGCTTTCTTACTTCTTCCGTAAATTCATTTACAACAGTTTTAAAACGTTTTCCTTCAGATGCTGATATCCACTCAAGACGTATTCTTTTCTCATTGATGCCAAGTTCTACTACTATCATTTTTAAAAGCATAATTCTCTTGAGAGTTTGATAATTCCCGGTTTTATAGTGGCAGTCTCCAGGATGACAACCGCCAACCAGCACACCGTCTGCACCTTCTTTAAATGCATTCATTATATGTTCAGAATCCACTCTGCCCGAACACATCACTCTTATTCCCATCACATTCGGAGCATAGTGCATTCTTGATGTCCCGGCCAGATCCGCAGCTGCCGAAGTACACCATTTACAGTAAAAAGCAATGATTTTCGGTTCAAACATACACCTGTCCTTTTAGTGCGTAAATAACCCGTTAAATGTTTTTCTGTTTCTTCATTTATCACATCTCTGAGGAAATGCCGCAAGCACCCCTTTCAGTTACTCAGGCCCGGGAAGACCTTCTTAACTCAAGACCGCCTTGATCATATTATTAATCTGGCAGTCAGTGAAATTTTTCTGCTGCGCGGCGCCTGAAGGGCAGGCTGAAGAACATGCTCCGCACCCCTCACACAGTATCTCATTCACCTCAACAATCCCCTTTTCTTTATTCACTTTCCTCGCATCGTAGGGACACACCGTCACACAGACGCCGCATCCTGAACAGATATCATCATCAACGCCGGCAATTAAGGGCTCATGAAATAACCTTTCGGATGCAAACAGGGTACACACCATAGATGAAGCACCTGATGCCTGGGCCACTGTATCAGGTATATCCCTGGGAGCCTGTGCGCACCCTGCAAGATATACACCGGCAGTCAATGATTCAACGGGGCGTAATTTTGGATGTGCTTCCGTTAAAAAACCGGTCTCGCTCACGCAGATGTTCATTTTTTGAGCCAGTTTCTCGGTCCCGGCCGAAGGCCTCATTGCCATTGCAAGCACAACCAGATCCGCCCTGATCTCTACATTTTGAAGTGTTAAAGTATCTGTTCCGCAGACAACCACCTTTCCATTCTCAGAATACATCTTTGCAACTCTGCCCCTCAGATAAACCACATGTTCTTCCTCAATGGTATGCTGGACAAACTCTTCATAATCCTTTCCACCGGCCCGTATATCTATATAAAAAACGTACGCCTTCCCGTCAGGCACGCGGTGTTTATACAACAGCGAATGTTTTGCCGTATACATACAACATATTTTTGAACAATATGGGAAATAACGTTCAGGATCCCTGGAACCCACACACTCAACAAATACGATCTCTTTAGGAACTTTCCCGTCAGACGGCCTGAGTATTTCCCCGTCTGTCGGTCCGGAAGCTGACAGTAACCGTTCAAAAGTCAATCCGTCGATGACATCAGGAATCTTACCCATTCCATATTCGGGAACATTTGTTATTGGATACAATTCAAAACCGGTCGCCAGTACAATTGCGCCGACTTCCTCTTCTATAACATCAGCCTTCTGATTGTAATCTATTGCACCGGTAGGACAGAATTTTTCACAAACCCTGCATTTACCATTTTTAAAATAGAGACAGTTTTCTTTATCAATAACAACCTTATTCGGTACTGCCTGAGGAAAAGGCCTGTATATCGCTTTTCTCATCCCCAATCGTTGATCAAATTCCGATTGAACTCTGGAGGGACATTTTTCCAGGCATACGCCGCATCCATTACACTTTTCCCAGTCCACATATGAAGCTTTTCTTTTTATTTTTACCGTAAAATTTCCAACAAAACCCGAAACATCTATAACCTCGGAGTAGGTTAACAGGTCTATCTTTTCATGCCGGCTCACCTCAACCATTTTCGGGGTAAGTATACACTGAGAGCAGTCAAGTGTGGGAAATGTCTCGGAAAGCTGGGCCATATGTCCGCCTATGGAAGATTCTTTTTCAATAAGTAAGACCTCATACCCGCTGTTCGCAATATTGAGCGATGCCTGAATTCCGGCTATTCCGCCCCCGATAACCAGTGCTCTTCTTTTAACCGGTATTGACAGGGGGCTCAATTGTTCGTTGAGCTGCGTCTTCTCAATAACGGACTGAATTATTTTAATTGCCTTTTCAGTAGCAATATCTCTGTCCGGATGCACCCAGCTGCATTGCTCTCTTATATTCGCCATTTCAACCATATAGGGATTCATCCCAGCACTTCTTACGGCAATGCGGAATGTATTCTCATGCAGATTGGGTGAACAGGCAGCCACCACAATACCGTCAAGTCCCTTTTCCTGAATTTTCTTCTTAACAATCTCCTGTCCGGGATTGGAGCACATGTATTTATAATCTTCTATATAAACGACTCCCGGATAATTTTTAATAACACCCATCACTCTCTCAATATCGACTATGCCGGCAATATTATGGCCGCAGTGGCATATAAATAAACCTATCTTTTTCATAGCAGTCCTGTTCTTTGTAAAGTTGGTCTGGGATCAATATAATGCTGTGAAAAGTCGTTAATAGAAGGATCAATGCCAAACAATAACGCGAGCAGTTGCGTGAAGTAGAGGACGGGAACCGTCTGAAAACTGCTGTCCTGTTCCTTTATCTCTTTCTGAACAGCATCAAGATTATAATCACAGAGAGGACAGCACACGGCAAGCATATCCGCGTCATTCGATACAGCGGATGCTACGATTTTTCTTGTTCTGTCCTTTACAATGTCACGTACATTCACGACCTGAAAGGAACAACAGCATTCTGTTTTAAACGGAAAATAAACCGTCTCATATCCGGCTGCATTAAGAACTCTTTCCATTATCATCGGCTCTTCGACTGAATCGATGGCAACCTCCTTAGGCCGCGTAAGAAGACATCCATAATAAGGGGCAATTTTAATAGTTCTCTTTTTCTTCTTCATTTTACTGCTTAGAATCTCCAGCCCTATATATTCAAAGAGTTGAAGGATATGAACAACCTCTACTTCGTCTCCATGGAATTCTGTTCGTTCCAGGTCCATGAATTCATTGATTGTTCTCCGCTTTTCCGCATCATTTCTAATAAAAATCTCAGTTCTTTTTAGCGTGTTATAACACATACTGCAGATGGTGAGTAGTTTCCTGTTCCCCGATTCCTTTGCCTTGATAAGTGTTCTAACAGGTGCAACCTGATGCATCAGGTTATCCGATGCCATCGAATACATTACACCGCAGCAGTACCAATCTTCCAGCTCATGAACTGTTATATTGAAAAGGCGTAAAACTTCGAGTGCCGTTTTTTCAAAGTTAATACCGGAGGTTTTTATCGAGCATCCCGGATAGTATGAAATATCCATTTATAAACTCCGTTTTTGGAGAGAGTGTGTAATAACAGTTTACAATGTTAACTTTCTAAGGTTATTAACAACAGCAATCTGCGGTAATTCTGCGAGCAATTTTCTATCAATTGAGCTCAGATCGGTGAAATCCGTTTTCTCCCGCAACACAACCTGCCGCAATGCTTCCATAACAGCCGCAACATCCACACCCTTTGGACACCGCACAGAGCAGGTTATGCAAGCAGCACAGATCCACATTGTATTTGATCTGAGTATCTCCTCAATCTGGCCCAGTTGTATTAACCGTATAGTTTGATGGGGCTTCAAATCCATATAATCAGCGGCAGGACATCCCCCGGAACAGTTCCCGCACTGGTAGCATGAAAATACATTCGTATTGCTAATTTCCATTATTTTATTTACCCTTTCATCGTTATCATTGCTAAGATTGATACCCGCTGTATTCATATCCATACTATTAATCTTTTTTAAGGGTTTCTATAATATTCTTAAGTGTGTCATATATCGTGACAATTAACGGCATCTGTCCCGGAAGGAAATGTGCGGCGCATGCCAGACACGGGTCATAGGCCCGGAACGCCATCTCCACCATGTTTAAAATACCATCTGAAACAGTTCCATTCTTGATTAACTGTTTTGCTGCTCTCTCAATTGACATACACAGAGCTGCGGAATTATTCACAGTAGCAACAATGAGATTAACATCGGTGATAAGGCCCCTTTCATCAGTCTTATAATGGTGAAAGAGCGTTCCCCGCGGGGCCTCAACAACACCTATACCCTCGGAAGGAATGTCTGCCGGAATATTTCTTACGTGAGGATCAAGAATTTCTTCGTCAGATGCCAGCTCTTTGAGCCTTTCAGCAGCATAGAGCGCTTCAACCAGCCGTGCCCAGTGATATGCAAGTGTATGGTGAAGGGGCTTGCCACCAAGCGTATCGTACATTCTCTCATACTCAGCCTGAGCAAGGGCAGTTGCCATTCCATCGGAAGCGTTCAGTCTCGCAAGTGGAGCTACACGATAAACACCGCTTTCTTTACCGTCAATAAATCCCTTCCAGCCAATATTCTTTAAGTAGGGAAACTTCACGTAGCTCCACGGCTCAACATGTTCTGATATATGCTTGAGATACTCCCCTGGTTTAAACTTCGCATACTCCCCGCCGTCAGGGGCAATAACCCGAATATCACCGTCGTAAAAATTGACTTTATTGTTTTTATCAACAAGCCCCATATAGTAAGTGTTAAGCCTATACAAATCCCCGGAAATTATTTCCATATATTTCCTGTTTTTAAGCACAATATCATTAAATAATCCGAGAGTAAATTGGGCAAACTCTACTGCTTCACCCGCAATCCCAATATACTCCTCTCTATCTTCTTTGCTCACGCCCTTCGAGACACCGCCCGGCAGATTGCACACAGGATGTATTACTCTCCCCCCCTGTTTTGTAATGATATCACGAACCTTTTTTCTTATTTCGATTACCTTCTTGCCGATTTCAAGCCCAACCTTTCCTATAACTCCGATAATATTTCTTTCGCCTTTTGGCGCGTCCGGGCCCACAATAAAATCAGGTCCCCCAAGAAAGTAAAAATGCAGAATGTGATCCTCAAACATGAATGCGGAGTTAATCAATTCCCTGATTTTTTTTGCAGCCGGAGGCGGGTCAACATTATACAGATCATCCAGAGCTTTCCCTGATGCCATGTGGTGGGTTGTCGAACAAACTCCGCATATTTTTGTTGTAATCCTTGGCAGTTCTTCCGCTAATCTGCCTTCGCAGAACTTCTCAAATCCTCTCAACTCCGGCACCTGGAAAAATGCTCTGTCAACATTTCCCGCTTCATTCAGGAAAATATCTATTTTTCCATGTCCTTCAAGACGGGTAATAGGATCAATGACAATTCTCTTTTTCATTTTACACTTTCCTTGAAACCCCTCATTTTTAAAACTAAGTTTGTGAAAATCTTCCTTCACAAATAACCCGATCAATTAAGTCTGTGCGGGCGGGTTATCATAAAATTTTGTTCCAAGAGAGGATGCTAAACTATACATATAAAATAATCCAACCGGATCTACCACCGAATCTAATATACTCCGTATCTCTTCATAGTCTTCGCTATCGATAATTGAAGTAAGCGCGGAAAGGAACTTTGCCCCCTGGTCTTTTACAGATCCGGAAGGCCCAAAACATCCCCTGCACGGCATGTTGGCATTTAAACATCGTTCCCCGCATCCTGAACGGGTTGCCGGTCCCAGGCAGATCACACCCTCAGCAAGGAAACATTTGTTTTCAGGAATCTCGGTAAAGGAAATCCTCTCAATCCTTTTTATAGCAATTTTTTCCGGTTTACTTTCCTTTCTCGGACACGTATCACACAGGGGCTTGTCCGGTGCGAGAATCTCTCCCCTGGCAGGGAGGGTTCCCTTAAGAAGAGCATTTACCGCATCCAGTATAAGATCCGGCGGCGGAGCACACCCGGGGATATAATAGTCAACATCAACTGCATGGTCTAAAGGCTTCACTGCATCGTAGAATTCGGGGAGCGTCAACGTTCCCTGCTCTAATTTAAATCGAGTTTCAGGCATAATATTTTCCGGATTAACAACAGACGGCAGCTCTCGATAAATTAATTTAAATATCTCATCTTTACTATGCAGATTTGCCAGTCCGGGGATCCCTCCAAGATGTGAGCAGGAGCCGAAAGAGATGATGAGCCGGGACTTTCTCCTCAAGAGATTCACCATCTCTTCCTGCTCTTCCGTTCTTACAGAACCATTAATAAAAGAAGCGTTTATCTCTCCATCGGAGAGGCTTTCTACATCGCTTTTCTTAAAATCAAGCGCAACAGGCCAGAAAAGAATATCAGCAGCTTCAATAACAGAAAGTAAATCTTCCGCAAGATCCACCACAGCTTCCTCACAGCCCCCGCAGGATGCGCACCAGTAAAACGCTATCTTGGGTTTATCCATATTAATCCTCTCCTGTTCATGCCAGAGACCATTTTTTTTGTCCTTCAATATAGAGATCATTTCCGTAACAATCATTTATTACTATGAGGGGCATGTCCTTTACTTTAAGTCTTCTTACAGCTTCTGTTCCAAGTTCGTCAAAGGCGATTACTTCAGCTTCAACAATTGATTTTGATATCAGGGCCGCAGCTCCCCCTGTTGCTCCAAAATATACCGCGGAATTCATTTTCATTGATACAACAACATCCTTTGAACGGGGACCTTTTCCAATCATTCCCCTGACGCCTCTATCAAGTAACAGGGGTGTATAGGGATCCATTCTATAACTTGTCGTAGGGCCTGCTGCACCTATCACATATCCCGGTTTTGCAGGAGAAGGACCGACATAATAGATAACACTTCCTTTAAGTTCAAAGGGGAGAGGTTCATTCATTGCAATTAAATCCACCAGTTTTTTATGCGCTGCATCCCTTGCTGTATAGATAATACCGCTCAGTAAAACCTGGGTTCCAATGTGCATCTCTTTTATTATTTTATTTTCCAGGGGCGTTTCAATTTTTAATACACTCATTGCCATTCCTCAAATATGTTTGATTCAGAATGTAAATGATTTGCTCCGGGCAGCATTACACTGTATATTTACTGCTGCGGGAAATGAAGCAATATGCCTGGGAAACACCTCTATAAACAGATCAAGCGCTGTGATTCTTCCGCCGAGCCCTGCCGGGCCAATACCCAGCCTGTTTACCTCTTCAAGCCATTCAACTTCATACTCTGCTATTTTTTTATCCCGGTTGCGTTCACCAATCTTTTTAAAGAGAGCTTTTTTGGCCAGGTACGCCACATAATCAAAGGTACCGCCCATTCCAACACCTATCAGTATGGGAGGGCATGGATTCGCTCCCGCTGACTTAACTGTTTCTATCACAAATCTTTTTACTCCGCCCACGCCGTCAGCAGGTTTCATCATCTTTATTCTGCTCATATTCTCCGAGCCGCCCCCCTTGGGAAGAACCGCTATTTTTACCCTGTCTCCTGGTACAATTTCCGTATGTATAATCGGTGGAGTATTATCTTTTGTATTCTCAGGTGCTGTTAACGGATTTCTAACAATCGATTTTCTTAAATTGCCTTCAGTGTACGCTTTTCTCACACCTTCCTCTATTGCACCATTCAAAGAGCCACCAGTAAAAGCAACACCCTGCCCGATTTCAATAAAAATCACGGTAAATCCCGTATCCTGACATATGGGGATGGATTCGTTTCGTGCAATTTCCGCATTTTTTATAAGCTGCTCAAATACAGCCTTTCCACCCGGTGATTCTTCCTTATCCCTGTACCTGATAAACGCTTCTTTGAGATCCTCATTTATATCTATGCACGCTTTAATGCACAATTCTTTGACTATGCCTGTCACTTCATTTACATCAATGAAACGCATCTGTGTGAGCTCCCTGTTTCTATTCAATTTTATTAAAACACCGTTCGGTTAAAACTCTTTATTAATATCCCCCATAAATCCATTCTTCATCAATACCTGTGTCTCATCTCTTGCTGTTTTAATAATTGATTCAGCTGTTTTATAGAGATCTTCTTTTTCCATTATTTTTTCAGAAATCCCCTGCTCTATAGCCTTCATTCCAACTGCTGTTGCTACCCTTGGAAACACGTCCCATTCATCCATAGTGGGAATTATATAGTCCTCACTTAAACCTCTGTCTTCAGCAGTCCTGGCCAGCTCATTCGCTGCTTCTATGCACATTTCATCGGTTATTGTTTTAGCCCGTACATCAAGAACACCTCTGAATATACCGGGAAACCCCAGTGAATTATTAACCTGATTTGGAAAATCACTTCTTCCGGTTGCGACAATCATTGCACCTGCCTCTTTTGCTTCCCATGGCCATATTTCGGGCACGGGATTGGCACAGACAAATACTATAGCTTTCTTTGCCATATTTTTAATCCATTCTTTTTTAACTGTTCCCGGACCGGGTTTTGAAAGCGCAATCAGCACATCCGCTCCCTTCAAGGACTCCCATATGGGGCTATCGTTCTCATACTTATTCGTTATCTCACAGATTTTCCATTTTTCATATAAAGACGGGTTATTTTTTATATCCGATCTCTTTTTATGAAGCGGTCCTTTAGAATCATAAATTATACAGTTGCCGGGAGCGGCCCCTGCCTGAAAAATAACATCCGCTATCCGGATATTGGCAGCTCCGGCTCCCATGAAGATAATATTCACATCTTCAATGTTTTTTTCTGTAACCTTTAATGCATTGATCAAACCTGCAAGCGTAACTGCAGCAGTTCCCTGCTGATCATCATGCCAGACAGGTATTGAACACTCTTTTCTTAATCTCTCAAGGATATAAAAGCATTTCGGCTGTGCAATATCTTCGAGGTTAATTCCTCCCAGGGTCGGCTGCAGGAGCTTAACTGTCTCAATAAACGTATCGGCATCCTTTGTATCAAGACATATCGGAAAGGAATCGACTCCTCCAAGGTATTTATAGAGCAGGGCCTTCCCTTCCATAACAGGAATCGCGGCTTCTGGCCCAATGTCACCCAACCCCAAAACTCTTGTACCGTCTGAGATGACAGCTACAGTATTCCATTTACAGGTGTATTCATACACAAGTTCAGGGTTTTTTTCAATATCCCTGCATGGAGCCGCTACTCCGGGTGTGTACCATACATCAAAATCATGTAAATCCCTGATCCTGCATTTAGGTGTTACGGCTATTTTGCCTTTGTAATAAGAATGAAGCTTTGACGCCACTTCCAGTGGTTTTTTTGCTTTTGCTAAAAGTTCCTTTTCATTTTGGTTCATAATTTGTAGTCCTTTAATTTTGCAATAATTTTTTTATTTATTTCAGACATCTGCGCAAGGATCCCGACAATGTCCTGCTCTTCAGCATGTTCAATATGAATACCTGCCAGCACTACAGTCACCCTGTTTAAAGCTCTGGCAATAAGGTCGGCCAGGGGAGAAGCTATCCGGTCATCTTTATGACCAGTCAAATTGTACACAGAAACAGTACTGCTTGGCGAAGAATTGTCCCTTAAACTCAAGCAGGGGACAGCAATGGCTATGGACCCAATATGGGGTTTATCTCCTCCTTCTACAACTGCTATTAACTCATTCCCTACTTCTATCACCGATACATCGATCTGGTAGGGCCTGGTTTCCCTGTATGAAAGTATTATTTCCATCTTTGGTATAAATTATTATCAATATTTAACTGATCCAAGACCTTGCCGATAGTGTGATTGATTAAATCATCAATAGCAGAAGGGTTTATATAGAAAGCCGGCATGGGGGGCAGAATAACAACGCCCAGCCTGGAGAGTTTAAGCATATTTTCCAGGTGAATTGCATTTAAGGGTGTTTCCCGGGGAACCAGTATGAGTTTTCTACCCTCTTTTATAGTTATATCAGCAACACGGGTAATTAAATTATCCGAATATCCACAGGCAACTGCAGCCAGAGTCTTCATACTGCAGGGAATAATAACCATTCCCTGAAATACAAAAGAACCACTGCTGATGGAAGAAGCTAAATCTTCCTCAGCGTAATAATAATTTGCCTTTTTTTTTATTTCGTCTACTGCATATTCAGTCTCCATTTTAATGGTAACATGGGCCCATTCACTTAAGATCAGATGAGTCTCTACTTTTTCTTTGCTCAGAGTTTCTAATAATCTGATTCCATAAATTGCACCACTTGCCCCGCTAACAGCTACAATTAATCGCTTCACTTTCTTCCTTTATTTTTGTCCACCAAGAAATGACTAAATTTTTAATTTATCCGCACAGGCCTTAATTGCCTGAACAATTTTACTATACCCTGTACAGCGGCATAAATTTCCGGCAATAGCTATGCATATTTCTTCTTCCGTAGGATGAGGGTTTTCATCAAGTAAAGCTTTAGCAGACAAAATCATCCCTGGAGTACAGTAACCACATTGTATAGCCCCATATTGAACAAAAGCTTCCTGAAGAGGATGAAGCTGCCCCTTTTTTGCCAGACCCTCAATCGTGAGAATCTCTTTACCATCCGCTTCCATCGCCAGCATTAGGCAGGAATTAACAGCTCTACCATTCATGATGATAGTACAGGCCCCACAATCCCCTGTATCACAACCCCGTTTTGTTCCTGTAAGACCGACCTTATCCCTGATTACATCCAGTAATATTTCCTGAGGCTCAACTTCTAAACGGTATTCCTCATCATTTACCTTTAAATGTACTACTTTTCTCATCAATGTTCCTCCCCGTCTTTTATACTTACATCCCCGGCAATACCTGCGTGGATAGAAGGGATGATCTTCGCACTTCATCTATCTCCCTCTTTTGATAGTCCGGAAAGATGTATTAGCGCCCTCTTAACTAAAATACCTACCATTTTCCCTCGGTACCCGGCAGAAGCACGTACATCAAAAATAGGGCTTGCCGCTTTTTGGGCGAGCGCAGCTGCTTTTTCTATTAATTCGAATCCCGGCTTTTTCCCTGTTAGAATTTCTTCTGCTTTCATTGCTCGAATGGGTGTGGGAGCTACCGCTCCAAGAGCAATTCTTACATCTCCCCACTTTCCTTTTTCTTTATCTTCAATAACTGCAACCGCTACTCCCACCACAGCTATATCCATGGCTCTTCGCGGACTGTGTTTTATATATATACCTTTCTTTTTCCGGGAGGGAAGTTGTATCTCCGTAAGGATTTCTTTATCCAGAGCAGTTAACCCCGGCCCTGTAAAAAAATCTTCTAAAGAAATAACTCTTTCTCCAGTTAAAGATTCGATTTTTACCCTGGCACCCAGACAAATCAGGGAAGGAGCGGTTTCCGCAGACGGAGCAGCGTTACACAGATTACCACCAATAGTAGCTCTATTTCTCACCTGCACAGACCCGACCAATCCTGCGGCACTGGAAAGAAGGGGGTAATTTTCTTTAACTAGAGGAGAATTCTCTACTGCGCGGATAGTAGCTAATGCCCCCATAGTTAACCCCTGCCTGGAATCATTATTTATGTTATTCAGCTCAGGAATTCCCTTAATATCAATAATATACCCGGGAGATTGTCCTTTTTCTTTCATTCCCACTAAAAGATCGGTACCACCCGCAAGAATTCTTGCCTGTCCATCGTAGCTATTTAAGAGGGTCAAGGCCTCGGATAGTGTAGAAGGTCTAAAATAATCAAATTTTTTTAGCTTTCTCAACATAATTCTCCCCTTAATTGGTTGC
>SDBT01011371.1_pt1 | contig 14332 bp, 9 predicted proteins | sample 2277101 | NCBI WGS metagenome assembly SDBT01 (sample SAMN10404973, study PRJNA504765) | marine sediment metagenome | isolation source: marine sediment core GS10_PC15, 103 cmbsf | place: Arctic Ocean: Southern Knipovich Ridge | collected 2010 | reverse complement strand
ACTTGCAACCTATTTTAAAAGAACAGCGTATTAAACGCGATTACTCGGGGATGGTAAATGAAGCATTTAACTTAATTAGTCAGGAGGTGGCATTGAGTGTACCTTGTACATAGTGAAAAAAAATCAAATTTCATCATCATCATACTAATTTTCAGTAGTTCTAAGTAGATCAAAAAAAAGTGAATCTCATTTTCACTTTCGAGAGCTTTCTAGAGCTTTCTAGAGATGAGTGAAATCTTTTCGAATTTAGGTTTCTTGATATTCCTCAAAAAAACTTGCTCTTTTAATCGATTACTGTATTCGGTTTTGCTTTAAATGGTGTGAATGCTTATCAGCTAACGACAAAGATTGATTAAGGATAAGCTCTTCTGAAACATGAGAATGGGAGGGGGTCTCATTCAAAATAATACCATCTCCGTTTTCCTTTATATCAGTGGAAACAAAACGATTTTTTCTCGTATGGACAGTTTTATTAAGAGATAGTCACTAAGGGATATCACTAGAAAAGGAAAAAAAAGAAAGGGATTGAAAAATTACTGATAGCCTTGCCATTTCTTATCTAGATCAGCGTCTTTAATAGTTTCAATGATATATTGAGCCATTTCTTCACCAGTACAACCGGTATCACGACCAGTTAGGGTCAATTTCTTTTCGTACTGGGAACAAATGTCAATTGCTTTATTTAATTTAGCTGATTGTTCTGTAAACCCAATATGATTTAAGAGCAGAGATGCAGCAACGATCATACTTGTTGGATCAGCAAACCTTTCTCGACCATCATCAACCATTTTAAGAGCACTTCCATGGACAGCTTCAAACATAGAGTATTGTTTGCCAATATTGGCAGCACCAGCTGTCCCAAGCCCTCCTTGGATTTGAGCAGCTTCATCAGTGATTATGTCACCATATAGGTTAGGCGCAGTAATAACGCGGAAAGAACTTTGACGTGCAGGGTCAATCAGTTTGGCAGTCATAATGTCGATATACCAGTCATCGAATTCCACTTGAGGATATTCTTTAGCTATCTCTTCAGCAACAGCTAAAAACTTTCCATCAGTCTTTTTTACAACATTAGCTTTTGTTACAACTGTAACCTTGTTGATATTGTTTTTACTGGCATATTCAAAGGCAGCTCGAATGATTCGATCAGATCCTTGATTCGTGATGACTTTAAAATCAACTGCAAGGTCATCTGAAACGTCGACACCTTTTGATCCCAATACATATGCCCCTTCAGTGTTCTCTCGGTAGAACATCCAATCAATGTTCTTTTCAGGTACTTTTACTGGACGAACATTAGCGAAAAGGTCTAATTCACGTCTCATTGATACGTTAGCTGATTCAATATTCGGCCAACCATACTTGTTACCCTTCCATGGAGTTGTTGTTGGGCCCTTCAATATGACGTGACATTTCTTCAGTTCTTCTAGAACATCATCTGGAATGGCTTTCATCACTTTAACTCTATTCTCAATTGTTAACCCATCGATTTTTCGCATTTCGACTTTTCCTGCACTAATCTCAGATTCTAATAGAAAGTTAAGTATGGTTTCAGCATGTTTAGTAATAGCTGGGCCTATACCGTCTCCACTACAGAGCCCAACAATGATTTTATCTAGGCTAGCAAAATCCGTCCAATCTGGTTCATGTTTCATTCTTTCAACTCTTTCGAGTTGTTCTCGAATAAGATTTTCAAAATGATCTACAGCTTTTTTTACATTTTCTTCACTCATTAGTTTTACACCCTTTTATTATTATTAAAATTCACCAAATTTATTTTTAGAAAAAAATTGAAACCAAGGAATTAATCCGTAAACAGGATTTCATCCCATGGCTGTCTATACAATGCAGCTCTTTGTCTTTTTTGGTCGAAAATATGTCCCATCATGCCTATGGATCTACCAAGAACAAAGAATCCATTCAATACTTCTGTCTCAACAACATCGTTCTTTTCTTCAGTGGTCAAATCTAAGTTTTCTAGCAGATCTAGGAAACATATCCCTATGCATCCATCTACATTCAGAATCAAATTATTTCGTTTAGATGTTGTTAATTTCTCTACTTCCAAAGCGTAATCCAAGAACGGATGTTTTTCGAAGTTCTCAAATACAAATTTCTTTAGGAGTTTAACACGAACGTCTGGATTTTGTACAGATTTGATTCTATGACCAATCCCTGGGATATTTATTCCCACAACGTTCTTCATATAATCAACAAACTCTTGAGGAGTCATATTCTTTTCCATTGCAAGTTTTATATATTTCGCTGCGTCAGATATTGCACCACCAAAGCGTGGGCCAATAGCTAGTATACCAGTAGCAAGAGATGACATTAAATCTTTACCAGCTCTTGCAGTAACAATAGCATTATGAGCACCTGATACTGCTGGACCATGATCTGATGTTAATTTTATAACAATTTCAATATAGTCTTGAGCAAATTGTGGTAGTTCTTTTTTAAACCACAGGAGGCCTATAGTATATCCAATTGACTTATTTTTCTCGACAATTGAATCAAGACCAACACCAGAGAACATTGGAACATCCCCACGTTCATCGGATATTGTACAAATAACCGTTGTAGGTTTCCGAACAATTCCAAGTCTCGCAGCTTGTGCATAATCCATTGGTAATTTTGGGGGTTCAAACTCATCTATAGGGTCAATTTTCCCTTCAGCTTTAAGTTTTTCAAATGTCTCTTTTATTTTATCACCAAAATCATCATAGGAATCTGGAACTATTACTCCCACTTCTGCGAGAGCTTTATTTTTGGCGGATGCTGTCTCCATTTCACTTCCAGCCATCGCACCAGCATGACCAAATTGTAGTCCTGATGGGAGGAGTTTAGCTGCTGTTCCAATACACCACATTACAATGGGTTTTGTTAATCGTCCATCTTTGACTGCGTTCACGATATCTATTTCGCCTGTACCACCGACTTCACCTAGACATACCATCATTTTTATCTTGGGATTGGCCTCGTACCGAATTAGATGACTTATAAGGGTAGATCCGGCATAACGATCGCCTCCAATAGCTACTCCTTCATAGATACCATCGGAATTTTGAGAAATTGCAAAATTCATTTCATTGCTCATGCCACCACTTTTAGAGACAAATCCAACGCTTCCTGGACGATATAGTTTAGATAAAACAACATTTTCTATAGTACCAGCAGTATTACCAATTTTAAAGGCCCCTGCTTGAATACCCCCCACAGTTGCGGGTCCAATAATGACTTTACCTTTTTCTCTGGCTAATTTATTCATTTCACGGCTACGGCGTTCAGGAATTCCCTCTGCAATAACTGCTACTGTTTTGATTGTTGGGGAATTCAATGCTTCCATAGTAGTCGGATATGCTGATCGAAATGATGAAAAATTAATTAAGACATCAGCTTCGGGATGTTTCTTTACTGCTAATTCCAATTTGCGATAAATTGGAACAACTATCTCCTTTCCTCCCCAAAATACTTTATGGTAGCCGATTGCACCAGTTTGACTCGGTCTAATTATTGCAGCAACCGAAGGGGTCTCTCTTTTGCATACAAAGTCAAAATCAAGCATTCTTTGAATGGCATTACGTTGAAGTCCGTAAATTATTGCGCGAGTATTTCGATTAAATAATTCTGTTGTCATTTTTGTTCCTCCTTTAGCTGTCTCCTTTCAATGATAGTGGAACGATTCGAGTCATGTGTGTATACCTATCATACACCTCAATTGGAACCCCAATTTCTTTGCCGACATCCTTCATCAATTTTAGTCCTTCTTTTTCGTTTGGACCACCCCGTCGTACATAGATTTTGACATTTGCGTTACGTAACTTCTCTGCAGATTTCCGTAATGCAGCTACAATGCCCATGAATGTTGCTTTCACATCAGTGAAATTCGCAATTCCGCCTCCTATCAGTAAAATCTTTGGTCGTCCTTGAGGATCAGGTTTTTCCGTCATAACATCGATAATCGTTTGCGCATATAGTTCTGTATGTTCACGATTAGGATTTCCCGAGTATTCTCCGTAATTTCCCAATTCTTTGGCAAAACCCATATCAGCAATAGTATCTGTATACACAACAGAACCACCGCCTCCTGCTACCATTGTCCATACTCTTGCGTCTCTATTTAATATTGTAAACTTTAAGGAAGCTCCTGTTTTTTCATCCATATCTGCAATAAATTGTTCTTCCTTGGATAATACCTGTCCAAAGCCTCTTGGAAATTCAATTGGATTGTCTGGATTAGCCCAGGTATCTGTATGCTGAAAGCTACCTGTATCATCAAGTTTTGCTTTTAGATCTAATGGAACAATAGTTTTTGCATCAGTAACTGCAAATGGATTTATTTCCAAGAAAGCGAAATCCTGATCCACATAGACTTGGTATATACCTTTAATAAATTGGATAAGTTCGCTTCCGAGATCATCACCTAAATTTGGTAATTTTCCAGCTAGATCAAAAGATGATATGTCGGTTCCAATCGGTATAGGAACATGAATTACTTTATCCCAATTCTCTTCTACGAAAATTCCGCCTTCAAAGGAGAAATGTATGATATCATTTTCCATATCAGAAGTAATTGAGACGTAAAACTCTTTTTCGTGTGGAATGAACGGTTCAACTAGAAAACGATTAAGTGTTCCTTTAATACCACCGATTTCAACCTCTTTACTCATCCTTTCTGAACAAAATGATTTCAGTCCTTCAAAATCTGCGTTTAATAACAATAAATTTGCTTTACCGCGCTTTCCAAACAGCTGGTCTGGTTTTGCCGCTAACTTTTCAGATTTTAGCCAAGGATGCTCTGATACCAGTACATCCCAGTTTATATCGGGAGTAATCACCGCAAGTTTTCCGTGATAATTGTAATTCGGGAAATACTTGGGTAACTCCGACATTAACAATTTTTTTGCTGAATATTCATATATTGATTTTTGTGCCATGTTATTTCCTCTCTAATTCAATTAGAAGGAATAAAACTCTGAAAAATATAGTTCCTACCTAATTATATTTTATTTTTCTACCTTATATTAAGTACATTGTGACCTCAAACATTTCAAAACCCGTTTATTTGATATTCATCCATTCTAATCCTATAGGAAATGAAAAATTGTTTTTTAAATGTGATGAATTTACTGTAAAAATAATCAAAATTAATCAAAAGGTCAAACGTTAAAAGAACATGTACCTGAATTATAACCTTTGAAGAATAGTTTTAAAAAATGAAAAGAGAACTACTAACATATAGTAGTTCCTCATAATGGCGGTAATGAACGAATTCTCTTTTCAAATGAACATAAATTAACAATAGTTAATAAGTAATATTCTAGTTTTTTCATAATTAATATAGAAATACTATTCTGAAGCTATTTCTTCTCGGATTTTTTCTAAATTTTCATAAAAGACAGAATTAGTTATTTGTGAGTTCTCTTCTCATTTAATAACAAGAACACAGGAATCATATATGTTAATCCTTGAGTCATTAATAAGCCAGAAAGCAAATTTGACTGGATAAAAGCGATAATTCCTGAATAAATGAAGAACATTCCCAATAAAAATATAATTATCGAGCTTCTAACAACATTAACTCTCTTCATTGGACCTTCAACCCCCTTAAAACCATTTTTTACATGAAAAGATTTATCTGTACGTTGAAACACATGTTTTTCTCCTTTAAATCCGCTTATCACTGCTGATACAAAAAAAGGAATAACCATTAACGAAAATATACTGAAAGGTATTATTTCCCAGAGTGAAAAATGAGCAACTTGATCACTATCAATTCGTCTTATAGCGATTATCGCACTAAGTGTATGCCCAAATAATATAACTGATGGCATAATGAAAAACAAGTTTGGATCAGGCCTAATCAATGGCTGATTTAAAATCACTAAAAACGCTAAAAAGAGAGTCATCAAGGTAATACATATTCCTGCAGGAGTAACTGCAAGAGATGTTAATACATCAAATTTTTTGGTAAAGGTCAATTTACTGGTAAGAATTGTCCTAGCTCTTTTCCTAAATACAGCTGTTGTCCCTTGTGTAACTCTCCACAATTGCCCGATATGTGATGAAAAATCCCATGGAGTCAATCCAACTGATCCATAGAAATTTATGAATTTTGTTTTGTATCCTTTTGTTAACAAAATTGTAGCTGTATCGGCATCCTCTACAATTGTGTCCTCACTCATTCCTCCAATTTCTACTATTATTGATTTTCTCAAGGCTCCAGTAGTTCCAGAAAAACTTGCAGTTCCTATCACATCCTTTCCGCGCTCGAAAACCTCATAAAATTCTGAATGAACCAATGCTGCGCTTCTTCTAGTTACTGCATCAAGATTTCTGAATGATAATTTCGCTTGGACTAAAGCCATTCTGCTATCTTTAAATGGCATTACAAGTCTTTTAATTAATTCAGGAAACGGTGAATGATCTGCATCCAGAATGACCATTATTTCTCCTTTTAATTCGTGTAAGACACTATTTATCGCTCCAGCTTTGAACCCTTTTCGATTATCTCGGTATTTATAGGTAATAGATAGTTGATTACAGATTTTCATTGTATTTTTTCTCTGTTTTTCATCTTCTGAATCATCAATCACAACGATCTCCAATTTATCTTTAGGATAGTCGAGTTCAGTTGCAGCTTGAATTGATTCAGATAAAACCTCATGATGTTCATTAAATACTGGAAATACTACCGAAACGAAAGGAACATATGATCCATCGAAGTCTTTGGTTGAAGTAGGACCTCTAAAAGACATTGCTATATTAAAAAACAAATAAAAACCGAAAAATAATCCTACAACTTCAAAAAATAACAAAATAAGATTCATAGCAATTAGAACAATCTCTTTTGAATTCAGGATAAATATAATGGAAAAAACCAGATATAATCCGGTGAAGCTGAGTATTAAATAGCCAATGATAAGAAAAATATTACTCATTATTCTTTCAAGAATAGGAGGTCTATTTTCCATCTAAAATACTCTCTTCCAAACTCAATTATTAATTTCTAACGATATGAGAATGTCTTTTCTTCGAATATAAAATCATTCGCTTGTTAGATAATCATATTTAATTCAACATAGCTTTTTTGCGTTGATAGACTTATTATTGAAATAACTGTAATTATCATTGATTAATACTAACCAAGACGAATATTATTCAATTTTTGAATGGGATTAACCTCATTAAGCGGATAAATACTGTGTAAAAAAGGAACAATGGGATTAGAATTTTAGATGGCCAAGTTTTTCATTACTAAAAATGAATTTATATTCATAGCAAATGTATCATGGGTGGTAATTTTGGTAGAGAGAGTTAATGCTTTGCAGCAAAAGCGAGGATAGTTTGGTCTGGATGTAAGATTATAAAGCATCCCGAAGGATCTTCTATTGATTTCGAAGTTGATGTTCCAGAAGAAAGATTACGAAAAAATTATCCATTATGACCAATGCAAATGTGGGTTGAAGTCGATCTGGTTGGAACCAGAAATAAACAGATTCAGTGAATTAGAAGGTGCTGATGATAAGATATCATGCGCAGGTGTCGCAGGAGCACAAGAGGACTTTGTAGAATACCTTCAGTCACTTCCCGATGTAGAATAACGAATTGAAGAAACGAACCAGTCACTTAGCCATTTAGGTATTTTATCACCCAAAACTGCGTTTAATAACCACAAGCATTATTCCTCCTGTTGGAGTAACTTTATGCGATTGAATTGTATAACATTTTTCTTTCACGAATTTCAATATAAATTTGATTTACTTAATAGAACGGTGTGGGGGCAATTTATTAAACTTACTCCAATTATTCATATCATCTGTAAGAAATTATGAATTTCTTTTCTTTTCAAGAATTCCTTCCTTGCGATATATAATATCGATAATATGTAGTTCTACTCGCACCTTTCCTATCCTTATAACCTATATGTTTAAGGGTAAAATATTTAATGGAATCCACACCTTGTGAGCCTTATGAGTCGTTTGATCAAAAAAGCTGATTCTACAACTCAAATGCTAGCACCCATTTCACGAGTATATAAACCAATTATTTTAATAAAATTGAGTTGGTATTTAATTTGCGAGATACTGTAAAAACTGTAGTTAGTTTTCTAAAATGTATTTTTGTCTTCGGTTTTATACTAATACTAATCGGATTCCTTTATTTTATGGAAATCTTTACACATGATGATTTATCAGGGAAATACGGAGCAAAAATTCTTGACAATTCTCTTTTTGGTATAACTTATCAAACTCTTTTCATGTTTGGGTTTTCTTTTGTTATTATCAGTTAATTTTTTTTACTACCATTAATGGATCAAAATTCTAGATATTTAATAGTCAAAATGAAACCTGTTTTGTTTTTCTTCACCATTTTTGGAACGGAAATTATTTTATATTCAATTTTAATAAACATGCATATTTTACCATGTCTAAAACCTGATCATTCGTGGTTTGACTATTTTGTACTAGGAATTATTTTATTATTTGTTGGATTTACTATTTTGATATTTTCAATTGAAGATGTTCAAGTGCTAGGCAAATATGCACCACTTTTTTTGATTTTCATTATATTCGGGTGTTTTCTTGAGCTCGTATCTTTTTTTGCCTATTCCAAAATATTGAATATGTTTGGTATCAAAAAGTCAGTCTGGAAGGATTTGTTTTTTGCTGGGATTATGCCAATATATATTGGGGGACTTCCCTTCTCTTTATATAAAATACAACACACAACAAACCGAAAATACTCTATCAGTATCTCTGCAATATCATTAATAGTTGTTGGAAGTCTTGTTTACTTGTCTCCTACTCTTGCTTTAAACAGGATAATTTTACCAATGACGATTTTTAATTATAATGACTATTTTGATTATTTATTATTTGGTTCAACTCTTACTTTAATTGGCATAATTGGAATCACTCTCGTTTTCTATGAATTCATGAGAGCAAAAAATGTTTATTTAGTTGTTATTTTCATCCTTGGCGCCATTCAGATTGTATTGTCAATGATATTGCTAATTTCCGACACCTATTTTATTGATCTAGGATTGAGGCCTATTTTAGAAAATTTATCTAATTTAAACGGTTATTCCATTTTTGGCATGACATGGGATGTTTTCTTTTTTAACGGCCTTTTTACTACACTTATTTCACTTATTATTATCTCTTTAATTATTTACCTTGAGACATTAGAATTGGATAGTCAATATGAGGAAAAAGATTGATTTTAATGAGGTCTAATAATAATTGAGTGATCACTGTATATAACCATGAAAAGATGGTGATAGGGATACTTCTCACAATACAAGATTGAATAAGAATAGTGTTTCATACCCGTAATTCGAACGTACCTCAACCAGATAGTACTGACTTGGAGAAACGACGATTTTAATGATCTGATCACTTGTAGTATACGTTTCTTGATCATAGAAATATCCACCACAATGCGAGTCGAAGTCGAACTCAACCACATTTGTCAACCATCCAAGAGCAATCTCACCATATGCCATAGGGGGAGCTGGGGATGAACCGCCTGGATTACCGTTCCAGCTGCCTGACGCCATTAATCCCCATTCGTCCACAAAGTCATCCTCCCCGCTATGCCCGTAATGATACAGATCGGGAAGTCCGATGTCATGGCCGAACTCGTGCGTCGCAACACCTAGAGAAGCCGAAGCTAATCCATACTCAAACTCGGGTACAATAGATCCATGTGTTATTGTCACCCCATCATTTGTTGAAATGGATAAACCACTCCATCTGACTGACCAAATATCTTTTGCTACACCCGACGATTCCTGTCCATTGCCTGCATGTATAACCATGACGGAACTATAAATAGAGAAGTCAACAGTAGAGTCAGCAGCTTGCACGGCGTCCTGTATCAACCACCAACTTTCTGACATACCATCGTGATCTGGATCATCGATATTTCCACTCCAGTCCTCACCATAGAATGCAATATCGTGGGATAATGGAAACCAACCAGCTGTGGTACCAGTCAACCATGTTTGGTCATATGAAACCTCACGATAATATTCATTCATTGTCGTGAAGATTTGAGTTGTTACATTATAGGAGGTTCGGGTATTTGAAAGATCAGTGAAGTAGACTAATAAGACAATCAAGGACTCGGGACCTGAAGCACGTTGAGGAGCTTCATATGTGGGGTGGGGTGAACTTGAAGTATAAGTATGATTTCCAAACGAGGGAACAGGATCCACAAATGGATTGTCATCAGGGTTCTGTGTTTCACTTGTCTTATGTCTGGTATCTGGTGTTTTTCTATCAATATCTGCTACTTCAATCTGTATTTGTGTAATGTCTTCAATTCTGCTTTCACGACCATCTCCATAAGAATTCAAGAGTCCATCAACAGATTTCGTTCCTGAAAGTCTGTCAAGGAAGACAAATGATGAGATGAGACGGTGCACCCTGATCGGTCTGGGTGCGTTCGGTAGAGTGCCTGTTCGACGTCGGGTAACCAATCCTTTATGTTCCAGATCATTCAAATAATCATGAATTGTGGTGGAGGCGCGAGAACGAATGTCCTGTTCATCACAAATCTCACATAATTATAGATGATGTAATGGATTTCTAAATAGGCAAAGGAGAGGAGAATCATGCTTTTCAAGTTTGTGAGATTCGGAAGCCTAATTCTAGGGTGTCTATAGATAGAATAAGTCAAAATACTCACCGAAAATGACCAGTTTTGGGATTAGTTAAAAGCGAGGTTGTTAGTTAAATCATCAAAGTTATTTATTAACTCATTAAAATTTTAAATTCTATTTGGGGAGAAGAAATAATTCAAGGAAAAAAAATATCCCCAAGTATTTTTATGAGTTGATCTCGGATGGGTTGCAGGTGATGGATAAAGGTTTAATATCTCGTTTAGCACATTGTCTATGTACAATCTAATGTGGTCCTTTTTAGATTTCTTGCTGTTTCAGTTCCCTCATTTTTGTCATCGTCTGAGATATCTGATGATCAAAATTTCTATAAATATACTCAAAAAGACAAATTGACTCATATAATGATTCAGGATAATAATTTTCAATAATATCAATGTCATGATAGTGAATTTGAATACGTATTTTATTATGTTTGTCAAAGGAAACCACACATTTCTTTGCTCTCTGCCCATTCAATTTGTCAAAAAGTGTTGTGCAGGCGTATTCAACCAATAATAGTGTGTGAAACCATTTTTTAAAGATAGGAATAGCAGAATAATAATTGTCATACAATTTATGACGCGATGGACTTCTTTCATTTGTTGTGCCACTGAAATAATAATGTAAATAGAGGGGAAGAATCGATGGTGGTTTCATGTCGCCTCTAAAAAGTCTATTTACATGCCCATCAATTCTTGATTTACCAGATAACATTTTACCAGATTTCATTCTAACAGATTTCGTTATGCCCCCAATCTTTCCCCAGTAGAATAGAGCTGATAATTTATGGTAATTCCCTCTTAATGAACAATCGGGTTTAGGGTGTTCCCCCTCAACTAAAGTAATTTTCCCATTTGAATCATAGATCAAGTGGCAATAAAGACCAGCCGAAGGTCGATCTACGAGTAAATCACATGTATTTTCATCAAATATCATGAAATTCACAACCCCAATAAAATGCTTTTTCAAAATATCGCTAGTGATGTCAATAGAATTAACGAAATCTACATAGGGTCTAATGATTTCTGGTATAACATAATCTTGAGAAACATTCCGCGAATAAAAAACTCTTGTATGCCTATCAAAATCGATATCCAATGTACTTTGATATTTAAACATGGGTTTCCATGAATCCATCATCCAATGCACATTTGGTACTAAATCAATTAAGAATGACTCAAGAGACTCTTTTTCTAACTCCAACTTTTGCCAATAAAGCCATTTAATAAGAAAATCATATCGTCTATGTCTTCTGCTATATTCAGGAGCCATTGAAGCAAAACGTTTAGATGATGATATCGTAACCGTCGGCCAAGAGGCTCCTGAGGTATCTTCTAGAACATCAATCCTACCCTCGAGAATGTCGTTTAAGTCTGGTTGAACACTCATTTCAAAAAAAGGATTAGTTGAATTCATCAGTAATTACATCAATAAAAATCAGTGCATTTTTATCAAATCAATTTATTCATAGCTAATACTTTTAAATTTTGTCTTAAATCCTGAGGTCCAATTCTCCCAATGATATTTTCAATTGGACGATTGTCAAATAATCCTTTTCCCTGATATGGAATTTGATGGATAACTCCAATAGGAATAGATAACCTTAATTGATACATATACGCGACTAATAGATCAATACTCTGTTCAGACTGCATAACTTCAGGTAATAATTTTGCTAATCCATCTTTCCAGATAATCTCTTTCTTACATTGGTCACATATTCCCTTTCTGAAGGGAGAGAATATTTCATTTGGAGACTGACGTTTGCATTCAGAACAATATTTTACTCCAAAAAAACGAAGATCATGTAACTTTTCAGTGAATATTTCATGCGTCACTTGGTTTTCCTCCTTTGTTTAACGTCACATTAACATAATTGAGAAAATGATTTGTCTTTGTATAATTTTATATGAAGGCTAAGAAAAACCTGTAAGCAAATTTCATTCGATACCCTCTTCAGAGGAATTCAGTTATATTAACCTATCACAAGAAGGACAAAAAAAAGAGATATAGGGAAACGTGAAAAAAACGTTGAATGTCTGCTGATTGCCATAAGAACTTTTCTAATTTATCTAATGTTAATTTATCCTCGAATTTTTCCTTTGAATTCGAATTTAGATATCGATCTAACATGGTTTAAAAAAAACTCCCAAAATTAATCAATAGCTTTTATTCAGATTAGTACTTAAAGATTGGAAAGTTGATTTTTGCCTTATTTCTGCGGGTAGTATTATGAAAAGTCACTATCATTCTACATCCGTCTTAACACAGGAATAATCCGTTTATGAAAAGATTTTCCCAGTGTTTGAATAAACATATTTTAAAGAATTCTAGGTGTAACTTTTGATGCATCTCACATACTCCATTAAAAGAGCTAACTAAGGATAAATTATATTCTACCCGTTATAAATATGTTCGTAACTACTTTAAAGGACTTGAATCATCACAACGCTTAGTAACTGAGCAAGATAGGATTCTATATTCTTTGTGTAAACATGAACGCTTATTAGAGATAACCCAATACTAACGAATTACAAAACATTTGGTGTCTTCCTAATCCCAACAACCCTAATCAACCCAGGATCATCACTGTTTCTTCTACTGAAAAGTTTAACAAATCAGGGTCTCTTCAAGAAGATCCCTCGGCTCATATCCTCGTAAACAATTCTATTGATAAACAGGCTCCATTTGTAGATGCCACTGGCGCTCCTGCAGAGGTTCTTTTAGGTTCTGTTGAACCTGTAGGGGAAAAAATTCCAATCCATAAGCGTATTACACCTGGTTTAATCCATAAAGCCCATGGTGGTGTTCTCTATATTCATGAGGTACATAATCTCGATCAGAAAACTCAACAACAATTAGTTACTGCAATGCAAGAAAAACAGCTATCTATCACTGAACAATCTGGAATAGTAACAACTGAGTTTATTCCCTGTGATTTCATTTTAGTTTTGCCAGCAAATATTGATACAATTAGACGCATACATCCTTCATTACGCTCTTATATCCGAGAACATGGATATGAAGCTCTAATGAATCATTCTATGCCTGATACTATGGAAAATCGGCACAAATTAATACAATTTTTGGCTCAAGAAGTGACGAAAGATAGGAATATCCCTTATTTATCACGAAACGCGGTATTGGCTATTATTTTAAAAGCGAAAAAGCGGACATTTCAGGAAAAAGAATTATCACTCGTATTAGGAGATTTAAGTAGCTTGATTAGAGCAGCTGGAGATGTTGCACGTAAAGAAGACACTCCGTTTACAGAGTTCATTCAAACCACTAAAGGTGTAGTTGGGCGTGTAAATACTATTCATTGTCTCACTGATTCTCTTGGCAATGTAAACAGAGGTCATATTATGCAAATTGAAGTCCAAGTGGTTCCTGCTCAAGGAGTAGGTGGAAAAATAACAGCTACAGGTAGTCTTCGTGTTATAGCAAGAGAATCTGTTCAAAATGTGGCAGTTATGATTAAGAAATATTCAGGAATAGATATTTCTACAATGGATATTCATATCCAATTCCTCGGGGTTCAAGAAATTGATGGAGATCATTTTGCGATTGCCCTTGCCAGTGCCATCATGAGTGATTTAAAAAAACTCCCTGTACGTCAAGACATAGCCATGATAGGTTCTCTTTCTGTTGATGGAAATGTTC
>SDBT01011370.1_pt1 | contig 14332 bp, 24 predicted proteins | sample 2277101 | NCBI WGS metagenome assembly SDBT01 (sample SAMN10404973, study PRJNA504765) | marine sediment metagenome | isolation source: marine sediment core GS10_PC15, 103 cmbsf | place: Arctic Ocean: Southern Knipovich Ridge | collected 2010 | reverse complement strand
AGAACCTGCACCATTACCAAAGAATACCGTATTGGCAGTTGGAGTTGAAGCGGTTATTCCTACTTTAGCTTCCACTGCTTCAATAGCATCATTAGCATCAGAGTGTTGACCTGAATGAGATACCGTCGCCACACTATCGGTTGCCGAAGGGTTAGTAAAAGAATCCAAAGAGGTAGGAAACGAGGTGGCACCTAATTTAATTGTATCAAACACAGAACCATAAAGATTAGGGAAAATTATTCCAACCACCATTATTACCGCTAATATTGTAAAATATAAGTTTTTCATGCTGATGTTTTATCTAAACCTGTTAAAGTTGTGGCTTCACCCACAGAGTTGTAAAAGACTTCTCTACCGTGAGAATCAGTAGACCCGTCATAAGTAATACCAACCTCGTTATAGTCCCAACCTTTGCCTGATTTGGTCATATTACTCATAGTAGCCGCAGTTTTATCTGTGCCCACTAATGAAGAAGATGCGGTTTTATCTTTACCTGTAAGGCTCATTTGTTTGATTCTGTATTAATTTGTAATCTTTTAAGCATATCTCTATCTCTACGACCATAATGTGTAGTGATTGCATTTTCTAACTCTAATGTATCTGCTTTGAACACATTTCTATTCTTTAGGTTATGTGCTCTAGCATAACGATAACAAGGTTCTAACACACAGTATTCGTGGTGTTGTGGTGAAAAACCAGGTTTCTTTGTTGTATCAGATGTTGTAAAGTAAGTTGATTCTCTTTGAAGAAAGATTTTAGCTCCACCCGAAGAATTGTAGTTAGGAATTGGGTCTAGGAATATACCAGTAGCCGTTTTATCATATCTTGTAGGAACTCCAGTAGTGTTTCTACCATCAATAAAACTTGATAAATTACCACCATAATAACTTCTTAAACTACCACTTGCGGAATTGGTTGTTCTATTAACACCAACATCTCTAGCCTGTTGGTCAACTGCTGGAATTTCTCTAAATATTCCACTAGCATCTTTTACTGCTAATTTAAGTATTTCAGTAATAAGGTTTCCATCTTCATCAGCAATAAATGAATATTCCCTTTGACCAGAAGCTAAGTCAAAGAATTGGATTGGGTAGTGGTCTTGGTTGGTGTCATCTGGTTGCCAACCATAAGCAGTATCAAAAATAAGATTAAATACTTTATCTAAACAGCGATTTATTGAAGCTGTCCATTGTTTTAAACGAGCAGCATTTCCTGAAATATAAGTAACAGGAAAACCTAATTCTTGTTCTATTCCCTGTATAAGTCCACTATCATTTGTTGTATCATTAAAGGCTATTGACATTATATTTTAATTATCTACTAATCTTTACTCTTACTATGATTTGCTATTTTAATACAATTTGAGATAAATTCTTCGTAATTTGTTGACCTTTTAAATTTATTGCAAGACCAACAACAGGAAACTGAATTTGGTTTAGTATACCCAACGTTGTTATCTTTCCTGTCAACACCAATTTTCCAATTAGTATCACAATAATAACATTTTCCATTCAATAAACTTACAAATTCATCAAAGGATAATTCAAATTCTCTACCCTTCTTTTTGGCTCTAGATTTATAATCAGAATATCTGCATTCTGGTGTAGCGTTTCTTTTTTTAGAATAAAGTCTAACTTTTTCTTTATTTTTTTGACGCCACACCTTGTTTCTTTCTATATGTTTAGATGGATTTTTCAATCTATCTTTACGCATATATTCTTTCATATAATCAGAAATATCCTTTTTATGAAGTTCTCTATATTTTTTATTGTATTCTTGTTTATACAGTTTTTTATTTTTCATTTACTAACTGTATCACAAATCATTTCAAAGAGCAAAGTTAAGAGACAATTACCAGTTTGCAGTAGCACGACAACGATGTTCTCCGTCTGTTGTTTCAACTACAATACACCTAACTGCATAAGGGGAGTGATTTCTTATATCCATTCCCGTTAATGTCGTAGATGTTCCTGCGGCAACAGAAATATTTTCTACTTGCCACTCATTAGTTGAGGTTGCTACATTTTGGTTTAATCTTTTCCAACCATACCAATCTGTTCCATTCGGTGAGACTTCTACACTAAAGACAGAAGAACCTGAGTTCCCATTTCCTAATGTATCACCTCTACCAAAGAAGAAAGATACTTTCTTTGCACCAGCGATTACAAAGTAACCAGAATCATATCTTCCATTAGAATCAAAACTAGGAATGATATTAGTTGATGTGGCTGAAGTTGTAGTAGCTTGTAACGTTCCACCCGAAGGGGTTGTTGAAGCAAAGAACTCATAACTCTTGAAACGACCAGCTTCTGAAGAAACCAAGTCGTCTGTTATTGTTCCCAAAACACCATTAGCAAAACCAAGTATTCCTACTCCTACTACTACCCCGAGTATTATGAACAGTATTTTATGTAGTGTTTTCATAGTGTTTTTGGTTATTGAACTTCCCAAGTTGCGTTACAGAACCCAACAGGACTATAAGAATTCCCGATACCTGATACTTTGATATTAAAGTATTGTTCAGGAGGAAAAATAGTTGTTTCTCCTGTTGCTGGACTGGTTGAAGCAATAAGGTTTACTTCATCATTTGCAACGAATGAAGAGCCCGTTCCTATTTGAGTTGTAGAAGCATAAGGATTTGCTGCTTGAGCAAAATCAATATGGCTTGTGGTGGTTGCTCCCGTTGTTAATGCCAAAGACCCTGTTATAAGAGTAGATGTAGCTATGGGGCTCTTGATTGAACAAATTGTAGATGTTCCAATACCACTTCCTGTTTGGTCTTCTTTCATAGTTAAAGGATTGGCTACCGCAACACGAGCAAAATATCTACAAACACCATTTACACAAAGATATGGTGATTGAATGTTAGGTCCCGAAAGAGCACCCAATTCACTATCAACAATTTCTTTGATAACAATTTGTGGTTCAGGTGTACGATTCAACGCAACAATACTCAACACAAGTGAAAGTGCTACAAAGCCGCTTACCAGAAATTTTGTTTTTGTATTCATTTCGTTAAAGTTATCTAATAATACGACCATTTTAGCCAAACTTAGCTAATTTTCTTTTCCATTCACCGCTTTCTTCTTTCTGAGCAAACTTTACAGGATTATTAACTTTATACATTTCCATTAAAGCCTCAAAATCTGCTTTATTTTTTGGACTTCTTTTGTTTTGGATTCCTTTTATTTCTTCTTTTTTCTTAGGTTTTACTTGAGGAGTTACCTCAGGTTCAACATTCATTACATTTTTACTCATTTTCTTTAAGTTAATCTTTGAGAGCTAATGGAAGCTAGGAACTGGTGGAGAACCCAACCTCCGCTAGCCCTCAAAAAGGGCTAATAATTAGGCAAGTGTTATATCAACAATCAAAGCAAGTTTTGAGTTCCAAAGTTTGAAACCACTATAACCTGCGACCGCAATTTCTTTACCAGTCTTACCTGTAACACCCTTTTCATCGTAAGTTACCCCACGAGGTTGAGCATATGTAGCCATCTTCTTAATTCCGAAGACCCTGTGCCCACTATTAGTCCAAGTTTTAGAACCTGAAACCGAAGTTGTTGCTGCGTCTACGAATGTGCCAGACCTTACAACATAAATATCTACACCACCAAGGTGCCCAATAAATCCGTTGTTAAGAGCTGCATCTGCATAACTGAAACCAGTTGAGAACTGATATTGCATAAATCCTACAGTATCAGTATTTTCAATGACCAAGAACTGACCATTCATATTCTCTGAATATCCCATAACCTTTGAAGCAAGGTTAGAAATAATTACTGGAATATTTCCAGCAGTAGTAAATCCACCAGCAGGAGTGGTATATGTTCCTGTTCCGTTTTCACACAATTCGTTTAATACCCAGATGTCAATAGCTTGAGCTACTGCCCAAGACATTTCACCAATTCGGTCTTTAAACAAATCGTATCTTGAAGTTACTCTTTCAAAATCAAAGATATGTTCACCATAGACAAATTCATCAGTTAGGGTCAATGAATCATCAGTGGTTGTCCATGCTGATACAGAGTATGTACCAGTAAGACTTTGAACGTAAGCAGTGGGACGATTAGAGTATGGATTATGAATGTATTTCAAATCCGTTCTGTCAACTTGACATACAGCTTCTGCAACTAAAGCATTCTTTAAAGTGTGCTGCAGTGTAGAAGCAAAGTATTTGGCTCTATATGTTGTTCCATAAGTGCCTGTTCCTATTGTATTCATTGTGAATAATAATTAATTATAAATCACCAGTATTATTATCACCAGTATTTTATTTACCTTCTTTGGCTGCTTTCTTTCTTACTTCCATTTCATGTGCAACCAATTTGTCAATATCTTCATCAGAATCTGGCATTTCACCCTTAATTGCATCTTTGGCAAGACTTTCACCAGTAATCTTTGTAGATACTCGTTTTGTGCCACCAGTATTGGTAGCATCTGCGACTTTTCTTTCCTCAACCCTTCGGGCGAGAATTCCTTTCATCACATCATCTTTTAAGACTTCTTGAATAGATTTATTAAGAATCTTAGAAGCCTTAATAACTTCATCAACATCTTCTTGAGATACCTTATTTTCCATTAACGCATAAAGGTCTTTAGAATTAAGGTCGTCTTTCTTTTCTTCAGGTGGAGTTGTAGGAGCTCCGCCATCTCCTTTGAGTTTCTTATTTTCTGCTTCTGCTTTCTCGGAACGGATTTTATAGTTATTAGCAAGTTCTTCAGACTTTGTAGCTTTATCAGCTTTTTCCTTTAAAGTCTTAACTTCTGCTTCTATTAACTCTGATTTTTTTGTATTTATTGCGACATCTTTATCTTCATCAGATAAATCAGTTAATGTTGCTTGAAAATCAGTATCCGCATCTAACTTTCCCTGGATTAAGGTATCTAGGGAACCTTCGTTTGTATTCATAGATAGTTTTGTAAGGGTGTTACATCACACCCAATGTTATTTTAATTATACTACTAATAAATTATCAATGCAAATCTCTACTTATTTGAGTCTTTTTTAGCTTTCTCTTTCTTTTCTAATTCTGATGCTTCCTTCTCATTAGCCATTACAAAGAGCATTTGCAATTGTCTTTCAAGGTGAGAAGCTAATCTTATTTGACTAAGCATAGCTAACTCTCTATCTCCAGGAGACATTTGAGCCATTTCTTCTAGTCCCATCAATCTAATATCAGGAACTGGTCTTCCAATAGGACTTGAATAATCATACTCAGGAAAGAATACCTTTCTAAGTAATTTAAGGTTTTTGGCACCATTTGGACCCCCATACATATCCTTGATTATTCCTATTTCTTCATCTGTATAACGATTTAATTTCAATTCATTTTCCATTCTATTGTACTTGTGCTGTTAATCCTCCTGCCCCGACCTCCCCACCTGCGGGGCTAACTGGAGTTGCTATTGACGGCATATCTGTAATTTCCATAGGTGATACCGTATTTGAAGCTAATAATATTTTGTTGAAGAGCATTTTTCCTTCTTGTGTCTGAAGCACTGCTCGTTTAGCTGGGTCTGCTATTGTTTGGAATATGGTTGATAGTGTAACTAAATCATCTTTTGCAGTAGAACTTTCACCTGTAACATCAATTTGAACATCCCACTCTAAGTCTTTGAAAGCATCATTCCATGTTTTAGTGCTTACTTCTGAAGGTTTAAAGAAACGTTGATTACCCATAGAAGCCAATTCTTCTCCCATACCAGCTTGAGTAGCTTGTAGTATTTGGGCTTGTTCCTCTGGAGTAGGTAAATCACCTTTAAGGATTCTTTCATCTAAAGCGTCGTTTGCCGCTTTAACTGATTTGTTTTTAATATATTTAGAATCAATCTTGGCAATATCCATAGATTCTAAGGTTCCAGAAACCTCCTTCTTAGTATCCATTTTAGTCTTTAAGAAAGGAATAATATGAGTTCTAAACATATCTTCTATATGAAGTCCTTTGTTTTCAGTCATCATTTCAAAGAGAGAGCGAGATTCGTTAAGTAGAGCTTCAGTTAATCTCCAAGCTTGACCAGAAGGGGGATTTGCACCTTTCATAGATTCACTTACATTAGTAGCATTATCTCCTTGAATCAAATATCTATCCATAAAACTGCCCCAAGCAGTAACTTCTTTAGAACCGTTATTAATTTGAGTTAGAGGTTCATTAATCTTATGAACCATAATATCCCCAATCTCTATATTAGTTAAGGCATTTCTACCTACATAATTAGTATCTGAGGTTTGGAATATAAGTTTAGAAGCAAGGTCTAATTCATCTTTAATAGCTTTAGAGGAGTGATTAACCATCCATTGAGCTTCAAAGAGGTGTTCTACTGCACCAATACTCTGAGTTCTGCCATCTTCCTTGATTAAGTGGGTAATCATATAAGGATTATTCTTTTCTCTTCCTTTGATTAGGGTGAAATCATCCCATAATGGATTTTCTTCAGTAGATTCTTTACCAGCCATGAAGGAAATAACATGCATCTGTTGAACATAATTGTCTTCATCTTCCTCATTACCAGTAATTAGAGATTCAGTCATATCTCCATGAATTTCATAGAGTTTGTAGTAGTAATTTCTATCATCTTTATTAAAACCTTCTAAGGTTTCTCTAGCTTTAGCTGCACCAATAAGAGCTTCAACCGCATCTTTATCATATCCTGGGCGTTTTCTTAGTTGAGCTTCAGTTAATTCTAGGATTTCAATTACAGGATTATCTTCAAATTCAATAGGGTCAACAATTAAGTGGTTCCACTGAATAGTTTCAGCATGTAATACACCCCTCTTCTTAACAAATTTAACTACCGCAGAACCAAAACGAGCTAGGGTTCTACCCCACTCATTAAGGAAATAACCAAAACGGTCTCTCCTCATCCAATCATCTAAGTGAATTGTGGCTATAAAAGCACCTATTACATCTTTATTCCTAGTAGCTTTAATCTTAATATCTTTCCTGTCAATATCTGTTGCTCTGTACCATATATTAGTAGCTGCGGTTACAATATTAAAGAAGGGTTTTTCCCTTCCTTGAGAGTCTATTTCCCCTGAAGTATGTTTAGAGTTTAAATAAGCATCAACTTTTTCAATGTTCCTATGCATATCAAACTGCACATATTTAGAAATAGTAGTCGTATTTCTTGTATAATCGTTCTCTAATTTTCTAATTAGACCACCTAATGAACTATTGCTTGTGGATGAGTATTGTTTAGGCATTTTTCATGGCACCAGTTTTTATTTTATTAATAAGTTAATAATTATAACATTTTTTAAATGTCAAGTCTATTTATTTGAATTTAATTCAACTCTACCAGCATTTCTATCAAATATCTCTTGCATTTTCTCTACAGTTTTATTTTCTTCTTGATAAACAAAGGGGACATCCCAATAAGCTAACATCATACCCATTACCCTGTCATCATGGTAACCAGATTGAGCACCCGCCCCCTGTTGTCTAGCTTCATCTGTATAGATAAACTTCTGTATTTCCCCAACAGTATCCTCATCATAGACTTTTGGGAACCCTTTTTGGAATAATTCCTTCATATTCTCTATTAATTGGGATTTTGTAGAATGTGTGGTATAAAAACCTAGTTTTTGTAGATTTCTTTGACTAATTCCACTATAAATCTGTCTAATGTAGATATTATCATAAACAGGTCGTAGTGCTTCTATTAAAGCCTGTCCTATTCCAGTAGCTTCGGGAACCATTAAGGGTTTATCCATAAGGGAGTACATTAAAGCCATTTGGACAGATTTCTCTACAATGACATTGGTGGGGACATAAGCAGTATAGGTAGCAACTACTTTACCTGTTTTCTTGGAAATACACGTTATATTACAGGGGTCTGTAGCTCCTAAAGAGGGGTCAATACCAATTTGATACTCCTCATGAGCAGGTTCTTCAAATATCCTTATTCCACCAGTTACCCTAATAGGAGCCTTTATTATAGCCCTTTGGTTAAGAATCCACTCCTCATAGAAGACCCCACCTTCAACCATTGATTTATCATCCCAGGTTCCATAAAAGAATTTAGCCTTATAAGCCTCTGGTTTAGCTAATTCGTTCTGAATAAACTGCTCAGTAAGGTGTTTCTTGTTATCTAAAGTAGAAGTTTCAATTAAATGGGTATTTGCCCTAGGATTTACTTTAAAATAGTCATATCCCCAGAAGTTAGCGGGGTTAGTAGTAGCACAATACTGATTAAAGGTATATTTCCCACAGGTTCTACACACCTCATATACAGCATTACCATCTTTATCTCTATAAACATCCATTACATCAGTAGAATGCTTACACATTCTTCTTCTCATACGACTTTGAAGGGCATCAAAGACCTTTAATTCTATTTCCTCTAATTGGTCTGTAAATATAAAAGAGAAGTTATGGGACTTTAGTTTCTGCTCCGCCTTCTTAATATCAGTAGATGCTCCTGATTGTAGTGCATCTAAGCCCCAAAACTCAGCCTCAGAGCCATTAGAGAAGACTATCTTATGATATCCTTTTAAATGTTGATACATCCCTACAGGACATATTTCCATAAAGTCCTTCATAAAAGTATCTTCAGCATTTCCCTGAGTTTTCCTACCAATCAAAAACCTAGAAAGGGGAAAGAACTGAGAAAGGAGGATAAGTTTAATAATAAAAGCACAAGTCTTACCAGAACTCATACCACCAGCTATTAAAAGAGACCTAGATTTATCATTAACAAACTCCTTCTGTTTATCATTTAAATGAATACCATTAAACTCTCCAATCTCTACTTTTCCATCTAACCAATCTTTACCTAGTTGTATATAATCACTCATAACACATTATTTATTAAAAGTACAATTTACTATTTTGAGTATTTTACAAGTAGTGCTTATCATTAACTTAACCCCTTCACTTTCATTCCTTGGATACCCCCCCTACCTATAAAAGACATTATGTTTTGTCCTTTATGTCCTTTATATCTATGTCCTTTATGTTAGGTGTTGTTTTACCCTCCTGTGTTTGTATTACACCTATGTTTAACACTGGTTGTGTTACTTCTTTGTTATCTTCAGTACTCATATCATAGCCTATACTCTTACTAACTGGTGCTAATACTTTGAGTGCTGAAGAGTAGTCTCTATCCTGTAAAGCTATATCCTTCAACCTATTCATCACATTATCACTAGTTAACCCTAGTAAATCACACAAATCCTTCTTTGCTTCCTCTGAAGTTATCTCATTATTACTAGATTTATCCAGTAATGCTTGAGTATGATACTTGATAGCACGATTGAGTATAAGTTTACCTTCTTTGTCGGCGTATTGTGGAGCGAAACCTGCTTTGATAGCAGATTGAGTTATGTTTGAGGTCTTTAGATACTCAACCATAAACATTTTATATTTTGGTGATATTTCCATGCTAGGGTTTGTTTTTAGTTTAAGAATAGGAGGGAAGTTCTATTATACACCTTTTTAGTTTTTCTTGTCAATACTTTTAAAGGTTGAAATAAACTTTCTTATGTTCTCTTGTTTGATTTTGATATAATACTTAGTGTTATCAATACTGTTCCGACCTTTATAAATCTTATGATATTCATCATGGCACACTCTACATAAAGGCACAAGTGTTCTATCTGGTTCTTTACCAAAGATACCATAAATCATATGGTGTAAATCTATACTGTGTGGAGTTCCACAAGCTCGGCATATCTTCTTATACTTCTTATAATACCTATCTTTTCTGTCTCTCCATAAATCACTTAAAATATACTCAAAATAATCTATGCCTAAATCTTGCTTTCTTTTCTTATTTCTTTTAATACATTTGTGTTTAAAACAAGTATTACAATAGCAATCTTTTTTATGTAAATACCACGCTATCTTTCTTTTTTTTCTCTTTATTATCATTTAACTAATTATAGCACAAATTTGAAGCTCTGTATTGAGTTCTAAGCCTTGTTAAATTCTTTAGTTGATATAAACTACCACTATTATCATACGATAAGTTATAACATAAAAGTATTTTAATTCAATAGTGTTTATATGTTGTATTATAAGTGTTTAAAAGCTATCCACATAACAAGTATAAAATACCATAGACATATACTTACGCTATGATATATTAATAGTATTGTTCTTTGAAACTTGGGGTGGCGGAATAGGTAGACGCTATGAAAAAAAGACAACCTTTGCACACAAATCAGTCGTGGGATTGTCTCATACAAGGTGACTATACGAGTTATGGTAGCTCAGTTGGTAGAGCACGGTGATGGGTAAAACCATACAGAGGTCGGAGGTTCAAGTCCTCCACATCTCGTCAAATCCTTGTCCCCATGTTTTAGTGAACAACTTATTCACTTTTTATTATTAATTAATTATAAATATTATGAAAATAAAAGATTATGAATTGATTGCGGGAGCAATCCATAGAAGTGGCATGGCTTTGAGTATCAAAGATAATAACAAAGTCAAACAACAAGCAAGAAATGAAATGAAAGAACTTATAGTTGCTGATTTAGGAGGTACATTAAAAAATGATAATCCTCTCTTTGACAAATATAAATTTTATGGAGCGTGTGGTGTCACAACCAAACTGTATGAAGAAGAAAAGTAAAAAAACTATAAAAATTATAAACCCTGCCGAAATTGAATGCAGACTTATCACTTACAAGGATTTAAATAGTGGTATTAAATTTGGTCTTTTACTAATTGTTAGTATAATTTTATTGAGACTTTTGCTTATAAATTAACAACAAATAATATTATGAATAAAAAAGAAGCGATGGAAAATATGGAATGTTGGAAAACACAGGAACATATCAAAAAATGCGAGTTTTGTAATAAAACAAAAGCGGTAGAAGGTGGCAATATATGCCCCAAATGCTCTAGTGATATTCCTTTGTAGTCATTTAAAGTCATTATTTAAAACTTACTAACTAACACAATAAAAAATATGGATAAAAATACAGATAAAACAAAGTGCACAGAGTGTGGCAAACAGGATGATACTGTATCTAACAGACTCTGTGGTTACTCCGAAGAGATACACGGAACAAAAATTTGGGAAACAGTTTGTGATGCTTGTGAACATCAGCATTTAATGGATATTTAACTATTAGTAGAGTTTAATCAATAAATATGAATGAAGAAATATATAAAATAGAAATTAAACAACTAAGTGGAATTGGTGATGAATCAAGTTTCTATTATGAAATAGGAAAACAGGAAGTAAAACAAATAGAATTAAAAACTCACGGTAGTATGGGCCCAGAAAACTTCTATCGTATTATTTCAGATTCCGAATTTATTGATATATACAGTAATAGTTATTGTAGGATTTGGACACGAAAAAGAGATTTATCTGAACAAGAAAAACAAGAAAAAAAAGACCACAACCTGCCTTTTTAAAAATCTAACCCCACATTATAAATAATTAATATAACATTATGAATGAAGAAACAAAGAAAGCTGTTATCAGTAAATACTTCAGTGAATTAGCAAAGAAGAGCCATAAAAAGAGTCCTAGAAGTAAAGGGTTTTATAGTAAAATTGGGAGTATGCCTCATAAAAGGGGCAGGAAACCTAAAGGTTCTTCGCCATCAGTTTAATCTTACATTTAGCTTCATTATGGGTAACATCAAGATTGTATAAATCACTAGACAAAACCTGAGCCATCTCATCTAAAAAGACTGCGATGGCTTTTCCGTCTTTTATCTTCTCTTTTAGAAAAAAAAGTTGTTTTCCATAAGCTTCAATTTCCTGATTTAATCTAAATTCTCTGTCATGGATATATTTAAACCACCACGAGTCGGGAGACCCGAAGCGTTTTTGTTGTTCAAAATGAACAGACTCGTGTTCTATTAAATCTGGGTATAGTTTTCTTCCACTTGGGTTATAGACAATATCTCCAAAAGCGAAAACAGTATCGTCATTTGGGTGTAAACTACTACACTTTATAATCTCCCAATTTGGAGGGTGTCCTTTAACTATTTTTCCCATTATTAAAATAATTAGCCCAATAATCTCTGTTGGTGTTTGTTTTAATATGACATAACCTACAAAGTGCTATTAAATTTTTAGGATTAAGGTTGTCTTTATTATAATCAATATGGTGTACGTCTAGTTTTCTTTCCAATTCATCTTCACAAGTTCCACACTCTTGGCAAATATGATTATCTCGTTCTCTTATACTTTCTTTTAAAGCCTGTGTCCACTCAATAGGATAAGGGTCAAAAGAAATACCACCTTTCCAGTTGTAATGATTTTCTCCACTTTGAGACACAGTTCTTTTCTTTAATGCCTCTTTTGCCCACCTTCTTCCGTTCATCCATTTACCAACACCACTTTTTTTACCAGACTCACTAATTTTCTTTTTGTGGTTGCTAGATAACTTTTTCCCAAACATCGGGTTTTTATCCCCAAGTTTAGCCATCTTTATATTTTGTTTTGCGGTTTCCGATAATTTAATACCTTTGTGAGACTTACCAACAGCCTCTCTAAAACTTAAAGACATTTTCTTTCCTTTATTCCAAGGTATCATTCCTTTTTTAAAACCCATATATATTTATTATATCACAAAAGGTGGAAAGTTACTTGATTGCTTCATAAGTCAAAATCTTTAGCATATATTTCTCTAATAAGTTTCTCGTTGCGTTTTGATAATACATCATTAAGTTTTATTTCTCTTTTATTTTGATGTGGTAAGTATAGTTTAAAATGTTCCTCTAACTCTTTTAAGTTATCAAACTTAAATATCTTATCTAACTCAACATCTTCAATGAACTGGTATTGTGGTCTAAAATGGCTGTATGTATAGGTTTTATAGCTATTCCCTTTTATTACTCCATAAGCAAACCATAAGTATTGATTAAAACCTTCTTCAGAATTATCAAATTGAGGTATAATTGATGGGTCTGTCCTCTCTAATCTCCAAGCAAAATCACTTAACACCTTATCAATCGGTTCTCTAATAATAGTAAACTTAAAAGCATTATCCCATAAAGCAGGTATTACCTTTTCTTTAACCTCTTTACCTGTTAAATGTTGTGGTTCTGGTATCTCCACAGGAGAATAGAGTTTATTCAAACCTAAAATACTATTAATACTCGTTCCTGCTGTCTTAGGAATATGAATAAATATTACTGCTGTATCAATATTATAGGGCATTAACCTTTTCTTTATCCCAATTACAGGGAAAATTATATTTCTCTATCAATCCAGCTATGGATTTGTTTTTATAACGCTTTTTAAGTTCTTCTAAAGCTGATTGCCCTGGTTTTTCACCTCTATCATAAGGAAAATCCTCCTTTTTTGTCCTTTCAAGGTGTGCATAGTAACAATTCTTATTAACTTTACATACTCCATTATTGAGAAATGCTTTAATACCTAATTCTGTGCCTTGTCCTCCCCACGAACCTAATGTCTCATCACAAACATTCCATTTCCAATAGGTGTCTCGGTCTATCATCCAAGCGGAGCCGTGTAAAGACATAGTTTCATTAATTAACTCTTGATTTTGTCGTTCTCGGTCTATCTGGGTAACCAAATCAGTATCAAAACAGAAGAAAGAGACAGGAAGCGGTGGTAATGGTTGCCAATTCTCAGCGTCTAATCTTAACATAACAGGAGTCATTATAGTCTTATTATCCATAGCTTCCATCATTTTAATATCAAACCCTTTAGAGAATAAGCAGTGAGCATCTACTTTCATTATAAATTTAGCCTTAGATTGCTTAACAAGTTTATTTGTTAAGGCTCTTTGACCTATTCCAGTATCTTCTTCGTATAATACCTCTGTATTACCTTCTATTTTACTTAAAATACCCTCAACTGTCTTTTGAAGGTATTTTTCTTTGAGAGACGGTATTATTATACTTAAATCCACCATTTTAGTTGTTTATTTTCTCTTCTTACCTGCTTTTTTAGCTGCTTTAGAAGGTCTTCCCCTCTTTGAGCCATATCCAATTGACTTAGGCATATCTTTTATAATTAGCTATTAAAATCTAAAGGCGACCTCTTTTTTTAATTCTTGCTTTCAAAGTATTCCTTTCTTTTCTTCTTGCTCTGAAACTATCGGCTAGTCTATCAGATGAAGCTCTTTTAGCATCAGCTAATGACCTTGTTGGAAAAGATAATACATCTGCTGTTCTACTAATAATTCTCCTTTTTGCTGTTTTTAGTTTTCTTCTTATTGACATACTATTTATTGATTACACAACTTATTGATTGATTCTTACCATTATTATTAGATGAATAAAGTGGTGAAATAGCTACATAACAAGTAACATCTTCATCTACCACTTTGTAAATATCAACCTTTTCTTCTGGGATTTGAGCAAATCTTTCATATATCTGCAAAGGTTCTACCCAAG
>SDBT01011369.1_pt1 | contig 14333 bp, 19 predicted proteins | sample 2277101 | NCBI WGS metagenome assembly SDBT01 (sample SAMN10404973, study PRJNA504765) | marine sediment metagenome | isolation source: marine sediment core GS10_PC15, 103 cmbsf | place: Arctic Ocean: Southern Knipovich Ridge | collected 2010 | reverse complement strand
TGGGCGTGCTTGACGGCCTGGCCTACGATCTACCCATTTTCTTGGATGACACCGGCGAACTCAACACGGTTGCCGGAACCGTCTCCAAAATCGTCGGGATTATTTATCCAGCGTGGGCGCAAGTTGTTTCTGCGACCCCTGACCGGGTGTTGTACATTGACACAACCGGCGCGCTGGACGCATAGGAGACTAACTAATGGCAAATGAAGTTTCTTATGGGTTCGAGAACTTAACAACGATCTTCGAGGACACTATCACCGAATTTGGGGTTGATCGCATCAATCTCCTGGTTGAAGAGGCACTACGCATCCACAACCAGATGGTGACAGACCTTCAAGATTTCCTGGTCGCTGACTCGCTAACCGCCGAAGAGAATGTGCTATTGCCCGCTTCCGGCACCTTGCAGCCGGTTGACGAAGAGGGTGAAGCGTTGCCCACTCGTCCGGCTGGCTTTTACACACAGGGGTATCCCTTCCAACGCGGTGAAGATGCGGCGGGCGGCACCCTTGAGGCACTGGCGCATATGTCGGTGGGCGCAATGAACCGTAAACTCATCGAGACGACCAAGAAGGATTTGCGCTGGGCGCATGATCGTATTTTGGCGGCCTGCTTGACAAACACGGCCTACAACTACTTCGACGATGCCCTCAAGCGTAACGTCTCGGTCACACCCTTTGCCAATGGCGACACCGTTGTTTACAACAAGCGCGGCCTGTTTCCGGTGGCAACCGATGACCATTACTTGTCACAGGCCGCAGCCATCGCGGACGGGGCCAATGACCCCTTCCAGGCCATCTTCGATGATCTTTTCGAGCATGAAAGCAATGGCAACGGGGCAGTGGTGTGTTATGCGGCCCCCGACCTGTTGCCTTCCATTGAGGCGCTGTCGGGCTTTACCAAGTGGTATCAAACGACCACTGTCATACGTGGCGAAGATCAGAACACCATTTCGCCGACCATTCTGCCGTTTCTGGAATTTGGGACTCGGATTATCGGCGAGCATGATGCTGGCGTGATTATCGTCCGCATGGACGCACTGCCTGCTGCTTACATGATGTGCTTTTCAACCAGCGCCGGTGACTATCTTGTTCGTCGTCAAGATATTCTACCGTCATGGCGTGGGTTACGCGCGTCATCCGATTTCTTGCAAACGCCGGTGCATATCTACAATCGCTTTAGCCGTAAAGCTGGCTACGCGGTTCGCAATCGCATTTCCGGCCTCATGTTCTTCGTCGGCAACGCTTCCTGGGTTAATCCAACCGGGTTGACTGCGCCGTTAGTGGGGTAGTCCGATGGCATCAAGAACAGCAATTGGCGCAATGCGGGTGCAGGTTATGGAACGCTTTGACTATTACACGCGGGTGCTGTCCGAACAATACCACGTGGATCCGCCTGATATGAACGTGGGCAAGGTACTACAGGAAGACCTCAAGCAGGTTAAGCAGCTTAAGGTTATCGCGAATTTCCTGGAGCGCATTTGTGCGACCGGCGGCTATGGCTCGCCGCATGTGCCGGGCATGGAGTCGCCTGTCGAATTACTGGTCGAAATAGTTGAAGAGGCCAAAGCTAAGCCAGCAGCTAAGACTAAAAAGGCCAAGTCCAAAGAGGGCTAGATGACCGAACTAACTCCCACTCAGCTAGATTATATGCAAGCTGACCTGGATATTGGTACCGCTCAAGACGTGTTCACAGATGACGAGCTACATGCTCTGTTCACGCGGGCGCTTTCGCAGCATCCCGACCTTAACGGTTTTATGGTCGCGGTTGCGCTGGCCTGGCAGCAGTTGCTTGCCAGTGCCAGCAAGCGGTCACGCTATGTGCAAGGCGCTTCGCGTGAAGACCTTGATCGCGTCTACACCCAGATGAAAGACCGGCTGGCAGATGCTCGCCAACAAGCTGGTCTGGGCAGTGGGCGACTGACCTACGGTTTTGTAAAATTACAACGGATTGAAGGGGAAGACTTAACATGACCCGCTTTGACAGAGCGCGAGCAGTGGGGCGCATGGCGTCTACCTTTGTCATTAATCCCGAATCGCGGGCCGTCGATGCCTGGTTGCGTATCACCAGTAGTCCAACCAGCATTGAGCTTGTGACTGACGACGGCGTAACGCGCGCAGCGCAAACCTTGCGCCTAGAATCGTCAGAGTCGGTCTCCACCGAAGATGGTCGGGGCGGCATAGCGGCCAAACGGCAAATAATCTTGTTTGGCGTTAAAGATCATCCCGACTCGGCTGTTGCCGATACCATCATTGTTGTCGGCGATATGTTTTCGATAGATGGCATGACTTACCGTGTGCGTGATGTGACATTCCCGCCAGGCGAAATGCAGGCGCGGGCAGAGCAGTTCTCATGACGCCCGCAACCGGTATCGTCTGGGAAGGCGCGGAAACAGTCGAGCAGAACATGCGCGGCTACCCGCGTGTCGTAAGGCGCGCCATCGCAGCAGTCTCGCGTCGCCACGCTCGTAAGATGGTGCGTTATGCCAGAACCAATGCGAAATGGACAGACCGAACCGGGCAAGCGCGCAAGCGCCTTTTCGCGCAAGTTGAGATCAACGGCGAACGGGTTATCATCAACTTGTCACACGGTGTCTTTTACGGTCTGTTTTTGGAGATTAAAAATCAGGGTCGCTTTGCCATCATCTGGCCCACCATCAGGGCTACGCAAAACGACTTCATGGATGATCTGCAAGGAATTTTCGCCGCTCAAAGCGTGGCCTCTTCGCGGCCCACTGTCAGTGGCGCAGGTCTGGGACTAGGCTTTTAGATGGCCGTTTTAGCGGATGCAGTTAAAACGCTACTCAACAATGACGCAACGCTGGCTGCAACACTGACCGGCAAGGTACTGGACTCTGAGGACTTCGGGCGCAATGGCCTAACGGCTGAAAGCGCGCCGAAAGAAACCAATAATGTCACGATAAAGCCCTTCGCGCATATCGTATGGGCCACCGAGATTATGACTGCCTGGAATCAATTGAATGCAGGCCGTCTCGACTGTGAAATATACATCTATCAACATAGTGGCTATCGCACAATTGATGTGGCATTGTGGCGCATCAATACTCTACTGCATTTGCAAACAGTTTTGGCAGATGATGTCGATAGCGTCCACTTTGAACGCATTTTAGTTAGCCAAGAATTTCGAGCGGAGGAAGTGGCGAACGCGCCTAACAAACTAATCCGGTTCGAGGTCTTGAAGAAAAGGACATGAACAATGGCATTTGCATTTGGTGAAACACCATTTAACGTTACCGATATGGTGGCGGCCAGCTTCACTTCGCCGGGCAGTTACGGGAGCGATGTGCGGTTTGAGGCCGGAACCGAGATGAGCGCCGATCCGCAGAGTGACGCGATTGAACTTGAGGGATATGGCAAGTTTATCGAGATCGCCACGATTCTCACCCATATCAATTTATCAGTTGCTTTTGGTGGCGCAGATGTAGCCATCATGGACTTGCTTAACGGCGTCACCGAGGCCACGACCGGCACTACGCCCACCAGCATTGGCAAGACCGACATTGACACCGGTGGCTCTGGCTTGCCTTATATCGGAATTATTGGCGACCTGGCGGCTACCGGTATTGCCAACTACAGCGTGGGGGTGCCGAAGCTAAAGATGGATACCGTCACGGCTTTAACCCTGATGCAGCGCGCATTCCTGGTGCAAAGCGGTTCAGCGCGGGGCATCTCAGATGGCACGCGAGCAATTCGCTTTACTCGCCGCGAAACTTCGGCGACCAGCGCGCACGCCACGTATTACGCATAAGAATTGAGGTAAGGGAGCATGACAAAGAGAAAACAGCGCAAGCTAGTTGAAAGCGCAGAGGAAGTTGTCGCGGCGATGAATGGGGACATGAGATTCGACGCTTCATCCTGGAAACCGGATGTTATCGAGCTTCAGCTATCCAAAGGGGCGGTGAAAATGACCGTACCTGATGTGGCCGGGCTGGTTGTCTCATCCAAGAGCGGGCAAGTACCCAATGGGTTGCGGGAACTTCTGGTTAACCAAATGAAGGGTGGTTCCGGCAAGAGGGATAAAGATTGGGAACCCGGCCCGGAAGACCTTGAGGGCATTGTGGCTTTCATGGAAATTGTCGTTAGAGCCGCCGTATTCGAGCCGATAATCGTGCCTGACGGCAGCGTGCCGGATTACGAACAGGGCCAAATAGCGTACAGCAACTTCTCAATAGAAGACAAGATGCAAATATTCCAGAAGGCGGTGCCAGACGAAATGGGTGGGGCCGCCAACTTTTCTGGATAGCCACCAAAATCTGTACGCCGCATATGAGCTATACTCAAGAAGTGTTGCTTTCGGTAAAACGCCTTCTGAGTATTTCGGCTTGAAATATGCTTGGACACGCTATTGCTTTGACGAGGCCCTATTCATCTTCGGGCGGCTCGTCGATAACGCGCTCCAAGAGACCGATAAAAAGGGCAAACCCGTTACAACACTGAGGCAGCTTTTTGGCGCACCGGCCAATGAACAACTGCCGGATGCTGAGTCGATTGTCCGCGCCTGGGGTGGCGTGGGTGGCGTAGAGGTTGTGGTGAAGTAATGGTTGCAGGAGATACAGCAAATCTAGGCACTGCCACCGCTAGGGTTAATGTCGATACTTCCGGCGTAACTCAAGGGATGAACCGGGCTGCCGACCAGTTTTCATCGGGCGTTAGTCGCATGTCGGGCGGCCTAACGGCACTTGGCGGTCGTATCCAGGGCGTTGGCGCTCAAATATCAGCCCTGGGCGCGCCTATCGCGCTGGCAATGGGGGCCGGTGTTCAAGCGGCGGCCAACTTCGAGTCGGCCCTAGTCGAGATACAAACTCGTGCTGGGCTAACTGCTGACGAGATGGAGCGCGTCCGTGAAAAGGCGTTGCAACTAGGTCAGGATACCGCCTTCTCAGCAGGGCAGGCTGCGGATGCCTTTCTACAGCTTCTCACAACCGGGCAGAGTTTATCTGAAGCAATGGCGACCATTGACACGGTTATGACTGGTGCGGCGGCATCTGGCGAGAACCTGGGATTCGTTGCCGACGCCGTGACCGACGTGATGGCGCAGTTTTCAACTCAAAACGTAACTGCGGCGGAGGTGCTTACGGCACTTAATGCGGCGGCGGGTTCTTCGTCGGCCACCCTGTCAGACTTAGTGCAGGGCTTTGGAAACGCTGGCGGCGTAGCCGCTTCATTTGGCCTTAACCTTGATGAGACCGCCGCTATTTTGGCAACATTCTCGGAAAACGGGATAAAGGGGGCGGAGGCCGGAACACAGTTACGCTCAATGCTTAACAATATGACTCGCGACACCGTTCCAACAAAAGAGGCGTGGGCTAAGTTGGGCCTCTCAATGTTCGATGCTACCGGTCAGGCGCGGCCACTCGGCGATGTTCTCCAAGACTTGCGTGGCGCGCTAGGCGCTATGAACGATGAAGCGCGAATTGAAACCATTACGAAGTTGGCCGGAACCTACGGCCAACTAGGGTTGACGGCGCTGACAACTGGCGATTCGCTGGAAGACATGATCGACAAGATGAGCGCCACAGCCTCCGCTTCCGATATTGCCGCCGCCCGTATGGACACTTTTCAGGGGTCAGTTGCCTTTCTGAAGGGGTCGGTTGAAACATTGGCTATCGAAGTGCTGACGCCTTACATGAACGATGTGCTTAAACCACTGCTACAGCGACAAGCGGCAATTATCGGTTCCATTATCGAATGGTCGAAAGCCAATCCTCGGCTTACATCAACGATTGTAAAGCTGCTGGGGTTATTTGCGGCATTGGGGCCACAGTTATTTATTTTGGGCACAATCATCAAGGGTGTTGGCCTGGCAATGGCCTTCCTTCTCAGTCCGATTGGGCTGCTTACCGTTGCGATTGTGGCGCTGTTCACCGCCTGGAAATCCAACTTTCTGGGAATACGTGACTTAACCGCGCCGGTGTTCGAGTTCTTAGGCAACCTTTTTGACGGATTATCCCGCACAATAAGTTTCTTTGTCGCCGACTTAGAAAACTTCGGCCTTCGCCAAGCATTCCTTGCCCTTTTCGGGGAGGGCGTGGGCGAGGCCGCCGAATCCACGCTTGAGGGGTTTTTCACCATTATGGGCATGGGCCGCGAAGATGCGATTGCATTGACGGCGAGCCTATGGAATATGGTCGCGCCATTATTCCGCCTGATAGACAACTTCGGTATCTTGATGAATATCTTTAACCAGACCGGTGGTATTGGTATCAATCTGGAAGCAATGGGCTTTAGCGAGCGCACAGCCGGGATTATCAACGCCGTCGTGTCTGCTTTCATGCGCTTCAAAGACGCAATTGCGGGCGTGCCTGCTATTGCCGTGAATTTGGGCGAACGAGTGTGGAACATTATCACCGCTCTGCGGGTATTCATTGACACTTTTGATGTGCTGAAGCGTGGCTTTGAAAATTTTGGCAGCGCGGCAATTGGCGGCTTTCTCTCCCTGATGGGCATTGACGGCACCACAGCCAGTATCCTTGAATCAGTTATGATAGCCTCTTTCAAGATAAAAGACGCCTTTGATGCCATAAAGCCGTTGCTCGACACGGTGGCGTCAACGGTTGGCGGCGTGCTTGGCCCAGCATTTGAACAGTTGAAATTCCTGGTCTCAGATTTTGTGTCAACCATCGGCGAAGAAGGCTTAGGCGCGGCCATTATGGGCTTACTTGAAAATTTCACCGAACTCAAAACCATTCTTTTCACTGAGATACTTAAAGTCTTTGGGCTAGGGGATGAATCAGCGCGCAAGCTGGCTGAAACATTTACTTTCTTGGCAGGTGGCGTGATACGCAATGTAACTAAGGTGATATTGCCAACACTTATTAAAATGGGCAAATGGTTCATCGAAGACGGGCTACCTGTCGTGATAAGTTTTATCGAGGGTACCGTTATCCCTGCCATCGGCACCTTTATTAATATCGTCGGTGGTATTTGGGATACTGTATCAAGTGGCCTCATAACCTTCAAAGATTGGTTTCTGGATGTCTTGCCCAGCATTGTGAGCTTCATTGAAACGAAGGTCATCCCGGTATTTAAGAAAGTCGGATCAGCTATCTCCACCGGCATTGGCATAGCAGTCGATGCCGTGCGCTCTTTCATTGGCTCGCTAAGTGGCGAGGGTGACGGGGGCGAGGGTGGCGGTCTAAGTGGAGTTGTCGCATGGCTCGAAGAATTTGTGATGCCGATATTTGAGGAAACATTCGGCTTGATAAAGACAGTGATAGATAATGTGATTCCGATAATTATTAATCTGGCCGAAGAGTTAGTGAAGCTGTTTCCATCCTTTCTCACCGTTCTGGAAATTGTGTTGACAGAACTTGCCAATTTGATAGGAATAGTTAATGATATAGCGGAGGTCGTTTTGCCGCTCTTACGCATTGGAATTAACATTGTAATTGACGTTATCGGCTTTCTCATTGACAAGATCGTTGATGTAATGAGATTTTTCCAAAGATTAAGGGCTAGGTTGTTCGGCATTAAAACAGTTTTTGAGTCAGTGTTCAATGGCATCAAGGATGTTGTCATTAGCGTTTTCGACTTCATAATCGAGAAGATAGACTTCGTGTTGGATAAGATCAAATCGGTTACAGATGCACTGCCCAGCCTAGCTATAGGCGGCGAGACTGGACTGCTCAGTGAAGAGGGTTTATTGGGTCTTGGCGGTGTGCCGATACTGGCGCATGGCGCTATTGCCACCGGCCCGTCCAACGCTCTGATAGGCGAGGCGCTGGGGCCGGGCGAGTTCGAAGCAGTATTGCCATCGCCGATGTTGCAAAAACTGATGGAGGATGTTATTAGGGCGGCGCAGGGCGGGGGCGGCACAACCGTGCAAGTGGTCGTGCCTGCGGGCGCTTTTAGCGGAAACCCAGAGTCGGACGGAGCGCGCTTCGGTGATGCTATCGCCCGCGAGTTACGCCGAAAGGGGCTTAGATGAGTTACCTAACACGCTTCCTGGCATTGGGCAATACCTACACCATCCCGATCAGTGACCAACGGTTTAACGACAACTTTGGCGAAACGCAAACGGCCTTCGTAAGGGTTCCTGGTGAAGATGGCGCGCTTGACCATTACGGGATAGAACGTGCGCCAACCGGTCTGGGCACCGTGACCGCTTCGTTTATGCTTTATTCTGACGCCAAGCCTGGTATGGAAGCCCTGCGCGATGACGCGATGGCAATGATTGATTGGGGGCGCGGCCTGCTTTACCAGCAGCCTTCAGTGCTAAGCGACAACGAACGGTTTGTCATTGCTCGCGCTTCAACCGTAACGTTCCCCAAAGGGGTGGGCGCCATGATTGACACGGTACAACAGGTGAACGTGACCTTTGAGTGCCCGCGTCCATTCTGGACAGCGGGGGGCGGGGGCGCATTGTGGGGTACGGCTGTATGGGGTCAATTTACTTGGGGCGGAACGGGTGGCGCTGGCCTGGGTGGTTCGGGTGACCCCGAACTTTGCGCTGGCACTCAAACCGATTTCATCCGCGAAAATGCTGGCAAGGCGACTACGGTGCCGGTCATCACGGTTGATGTAGCGTCGGGCGAGTCGGTTACAACCATTAAAATTCAGCGCATTGTTGATGGCGCGGTGGTTGACGAATTTAATTATCCTCTGGCCCTGGCCGCGCTCGACAAACTTGTTATTGACCCATCGCGGTTATCCATTAAGAAAAACGGGTCTGACGCTTACAATGCTGCCATCACCACACTGCGCGGGCGCTGGTATGAACTGCCGCCTGGAGATAGCAGTATTCGCGTAGTGCAGGGCAACGCTGGTGACGAAAGCACTGTGACGCTTAATTACGATACGAGGTACAGACAATGACAATTTCTCTGGCAGTCGATACTTCCGGGTTGGTGGACGGCCAAATTGCCGATGCCGCCGACCCTAAGACGCCGATTAACGAACTGACGGTTCACCTTGAAAATACGTTGAACGGCATTCAGGCTTTTGAAAAGATCATCTTCACGGGCACAGCGCCGCCCATTTTATTAAATAACGACAGTGTGATACAGGTCAAGAGTGACGCGGCAGCCATTGAGAGTATCTTTAACACAGGCGGCTCTTCGCCAGATGAAACAATCACTATCGGCGGCGATGGCAATACCGACGATTTTCACTCGCTTAACATTTCGGTCAATGGGCGCAGTATGATACAACTTTGGAATGCCCACGCCTCTAATTCGCAGAACATCAATTTCAATGATACGATGTCGCTTGGTGCTTCGCAAACCGTTGACACAGAAGGTGCTTTGGTGTTCAGGATGAAAAATGCGACAACAGTCCCCACGACTAATGTTTCAGGCGGCGGTGTGCTGTATGCCGAAGCAGGCGCTCTCAAGTGGCGCGGCTCGTCAGGCACGATAACTACATTAGGGATTGCATGATAAATCAGCCAGGCACATTACAGGAAGAACTGTTTGCCGAAGAACTGAAGGAGTTAATGAACAAGCACGGCGTTGTGATGGAAGTGGAATTAACATCGGAGCGACTTGGCCCGGCTATGCTAATTAAGCCGCTTATCAACATCCGGCAAATTCGCGAAGTGTCCTACGCAAAGCCAGACGGGCCGCCCGCTGAGGAAGAAAAAGATGAGGATTTGGGTTGACATTGAGGACTCGGCTGGCGTTCGCCAGGGCGACGGGCCAATAGAGTGCCTTACAGCTAGTGTTGAACGACCACTGGACGGCATTGGCTCGATAAAATTCTCATACCCACATACAGCGCGCTCCAATGCTCTTGTTCTCAGTAGGCGCAGGGCGCGCCTCTTCGTTGATTATCTGGGTGATATTCGCGAGATTGGTTTTGGCATCATCCACGACATTGGCCTGTCCGAAGTGGCAGGCGGCAGCCGTATTGCCAACGCCTCCGGGCCGGACATTATGCAAGAATTGCATGAAGCTAACGTCTTGCAAAATCGCCAGTTTGAAAATGCCACACAAACCAGCATTTCAACAGAGTTGATCGGCCTGGTCTCTGGTTGGTCTGATACGGTAGACGGTGGTCTGCCCAATACTACCATTCGCGCCGATGTGCATAGCGTAATGCAAACCTATCTGGCACTTGCCAATAAGAATGGCCTGCATATCAGGCTTGGCGCGGGCAAAACCCTAGAGTACGGGGCGTTTGGCGATGTGTCTACAGTGCGCGCCATTGGCCCTATAGTTGATTACGTGGGCGTTGAGGATGAAGACGATTTAATCCTCATAGAACAATTGGTCTTTAACAAAAAGTCGCAAGACTTGTCAAACTGGATAATCGGACTCGGTGGGGGAGAGGGCGACGCCCAGCTAACCCTTGAACACAGCGACCGCTCGGTATCCGGGGGCGATCCTTACGACATCCTGGATATTGCCAACCCAGATGGTACGAGGGCTTACCACATCAAAGATGCGACCTCGATCACCGCCTTCGGCGAGGTTCGCATTCCGGTCACATTCAAAGACATTGCACCCCTAAGTCATGGCCTCAATGCTAGAAAACATGCAGCCAACGCGCTTTACGACGCCACCGTTGCCTATATCGAACGCCACAAAGACGAAATACAGTCCTACAAAATAACGGCGCGCAAACCTAAAACGACCATCAAGCCCGGCGATAAAATAACGGTGAGATATAAAGGCGACCTGGTTGATGGGGATGACGTGCTGGTCACGTATTTGGACATCAACGACGATTTCTGGGTGATGGACATTTCGGAGAGCTTCGCCGATGGGCAGGCTGTCATTTCCATGACCGTCAACAACATTGACCGCCACCTTCTGGAGGCATCCGACATGGTAGTTGGGGCGGTTGAAGCGGTGTTTGTCAATAACGTGGCCGTGCAAACCAACGTGATCGTCTATGAAAACACATTTTACGACAGCCTCTCGAAGCGCACGCCGGGCGCATCAGACCCGGATAAGTTCGCGACCTTCAAGTATCGTCCGGCCAAGTTCATCACCGACGTTATTGGCGTTTGGCTGGATTTTAAGAGCTTCTTTCTGGAAACTACCGCCGCGCCGACCTTTGCCAGCAGTTCTTACAACTTTGGCATATTCCTGCAAGATCAGTATCCCTCCGATATATCGTTGTTTATAAACGGAGTCGACGAATCTTCCTCCTACGGTGGCCCCTGGAACACCAGTGCGGGCAACGCACAGGTCGATATACAAGACCTGGACATCACCGCCGACCTGGAAGCAGAAACCGGAGAAATTTTCGCTGAACATACAATTGAGTTTAAGTGTGGGCAACCGGGAACTACTCGCGGCATTGAGGTGCCGGGGTTCACCGTGACGACTGCCGATACCACGCACGGCCAGATCATGGCGACCTTTAGGACAATGGCAATTGCCTCAGCACTGGCACCGGTATAAAACAAAAGCGCCACCCTAGTCTCAGGGAGAGCGGCGCCGTTGCCGTAGCATATAATTTGCTTACACCTCAACTATACAGCTAAAACTTGACAGGCACAAGCAAACAGCGTACTTTAAGGAAAACAGGGAGAACAAATGTCTCGCAAATTCAATCCCAATGAGGAACTCAAAGGCCCCCCAGGCCCACTTCACAATTTGGCCGCAGCGTATGTGGCAGCCAACGACCTCGACGATAAACTGATCGGCGAGATTGTAATTCTACTGGCCGACTTCGTGAAGGGGCTTCGCACTCAATTCTCGCACGATACGACCGGTGTGCTGATCGAACACGGTCACGATTTGATGCACGAGGTATTAGATCAAATGGGCATCATCGGTTGGCCGACGCTTGTTAGGATGAAAGGCGCACTTGAACTTGGCACCCAAGTGCATTTCACCAGAGAAGACGAGATCGAAGATAAAGTCTGGGATTTCGAGGGTGAGATTGTGGGCTATTATTTGAGGAAAGGCCAGGAGGCTCGCTACCGCGTGGTTTACAGTGGCGAAAAGATTGGCAAGGGCGTCCATGACGGCATGTTAGCTGAAGAATTTGAGGTAGTTGAATGAGCGCAATTATTCTGCTTATCGCACTCACGTTCGCGCAAGTGTTCTTCCCGCAAGTGGCACAGCCCCAATGCCAGGTCGGGCTTAACCCTGAACGCTGCCAGGTGGTGCAGGGTGGTTGGCCTTTCGGCACTGTGCTGCGCTCCGTCGCAACTTGCGGGCCGGTTGAAGGCTACTACCGCAACCCGGCAACCGGCACTTTCGGAGCCTTGATTGAGACTGTCCATACGACGAGGGTTGAGGTCTATGTCGAGCTAAACTTGCTTACGCCTGTGGGGACGTGTTAGCGGAGGCGGGGCGGGCAACTCTTCGGTATACCCGGTTGGCTGCCTTGTAGGGTTTTTGTATTTGGCCGCCACTGCCGGTGTTTGCTGAAGAACTGTTTTAGCTGGTGTGACCAGACAGGTGGCAACTGTGCGTCCTAGACTCAGTTGCTCAAGGTAAAAGAGAGCGACATCGGCTTGTGTTGAAATAGTGCTACCGCCTTGAACCTCGATAACGCGCTCGCGCAACGCATGAAGCTCCTCCAACTGCACTCCAAACTCCGTATTGATGGCGCGCATAACACTGGCTAGACTCTGTGGGTTAATCTCCATCATCCATCTCCTGGTCTGTTTGCCTCCATCTGGTCTGGAAGTTTCGCTTCTCTGCGCTGCGAGCGTGCGAGTAGTGTAGCGTTGTGGCCGGATTTGCGTGCCCCAATTGCGCTTGTACATCCGCCAGGCTCGCGTCATTTCTGAGAAGTTCGGTTGTGTGGGTATGGCGTGCCATATGTGGGTGGAAGGGGATACCCGTCATAGTTGATGTAGCTCGCACAACCCCGTAGATTGTGGTACCGCTAACGGGGTTGTCGTGGCTCAAGTCGCCCGAACTGGTTATCTTGCAAAACATCCACTGGCGATGATTGGTGGCGCGTGGGTGTGAGCGTTCATACCAGATGGTCAGGGCGGTCATGCAAAAGCTATCAACGATTTGACATACCCTCGGTTTGTCGCCCTTGCCGTGCCGGACACGAATCGTGCGCGCATCCCAATCAAGGTCAGGCCAGCGCAGGGTCGCGCACTCCGAACGCCTGACTCCGGTGGTGAGCAATATAGACACGATGGCCCGGTTGCGCGCTCCAATATTGGTCTCGGTCAGCCAGGCAAAGATAAGCGTATTAACCTCATCCGGGTGCAGGAACTTGTCTTTTTCTTTGACGCGCCGCGCTCCATCGGAGGGCGCTCGCAATAGCCCCAACGAGTTCCAATTAGCTTGCGCCCGTTGGTCTTGCGGGTCGAGCGCCAACGTTCGGGCAAGTCGCCGCAGATGTGATAGATAATTGTTGCGAGTGCCTATCGCTGTGTGGCCCGATTCTAAAAAGGTACGGACATGCAGTGCCGAAAGATCGGCAGTTGGGTGGCGGTGATGGGCCTCGCACCATTCCACCCAGAGCGCATAAGTGCGTGAATAGCTGCGCCTCGATGACTCGCCAACCGTCGCCAGTGCCGCGCCAATCATCATATCCACATCCGGGTTGGGATATATTTGGGATAATTTATTGCCGGTCATTAAATTTCCAAAATTCATCTGGCACCGGACGCCCCTTCAATAGATGTTGGATAATGCGGTCGCGTCCGTGAAAGACCATTAAGAAAAAGGCGTGCATCTTGGCCTCGGCCTTTATTTTTTGCTGTTCGGGGTTGCCGTCTTCGCGCACTTCAAAAATCTTGCCGCCATTTGAAATGGGGCCTTTCCAGACAACTGTTGGTCGCGACCCTGCGCTACCCCAGAACATAAAAAGGCTCAGTCCGATCACGCCGCTTTCGGTCATGAAACTGCCAATGCCAATGTCCAGCGAATATGGCAGATCGTTATGCGTCCACTTGCCGATCTCCATGAAGCCCCACATCTCAACATCTTTGACATGGACTCCGGTGTGATGCACTCCGGGCTTGTTAAACATTGCGCCACCGCCTTGTGTTGAGCATGAGATTGGGGGGGCAGTCGTAACCAAACCAAGAGGCATGGACAAAGAAGGGCAGTTGCCCCTCGGTTATCCACATGAGTGCTACTTGCGCTCGTTGGCCGAAAATGCGCCTGATGGCAGTTTGCGCCTTCTCCGGCGTGCTGCTAAAATGGCGTTTCCAGCGCAGCACGCGAGTGTGGTCATCGTCCAGGCGCATCAACAGGGGGTGAGCCACGCCATATGGATTACCGCTAATGCCCGGCCCGATCAGAGTGTAGTAGTCGTTCGGCAATGATCCTCTGACATTGCGATAATTTTGGGCTGCGTCAAACAGCGCGCCGGGCAGCAGGGTAATCCCTAGCCACTCGCGAGTATGAGAAACGGCCCAGGCCAGTTCATTGTTTTGGGCCCTTACGC
>SDBT01011368.1_pt1 | contig 14334 bp, 19 predicted proteins | sample 2277101 | NCBI WGS metagenome assembly SDBT01 (sample SAMN10404973, study PRJNA504765) | marine sediment metagenome | isolation source: marine sediment core GS10_PC15, 103 cmbsf | place: Arctic Ocean: Southern Knipovich Ridge | collected 2010 | reverse complement strand
ATGCCGCGGAACGCGGACCGGAAAAAGACCTACAATTTGTTCGTCGTCATGCCGTGGTTACGGAGCCGGTGGAACAAGTTCCCGGACGACTGGGAAATGGTCGGGGACGACGAGCACACATTGAAATGGAAAAAGTTTCGCGCGCGCATGTCGGAATTGGTGGTCCTGGAAAAAGAAGAAGAACTGATCCCGCGGGCGCGCTGTCGCGAAGGGCTTCTTCGCCTCGCGGGTTTATTGCGCGCCATGGGGGCGCGACTGCAACGCGCCTACGGCCCGCACGCCCAGGAAATGCTGAACGAAACCCTGGACGAATTCCAGGGCGTCGTGTTGACCGAATTCAGTCCTGGCCGGCGACGCCGCGCGTCGACGACCCCCCCCGCGCCGCCGGCGAAGAAGAAGTCGGAGAAGAAGCCGAAGAAGAAGTCGAAGAAAAAAACGAAAGCCAAACCGAAGAAGAAACAAGGCGCGCCGGGGCGAAAGCCCCGCGCTAGTCGTGGCCGTGCAGTAGCCGCGGCCACTGCGAAGAAGAAAGCGAAACGAAAATCGAAGAAGAAGAAGTCGAAGAAATCGAAACCGAAGAAGGGGAAATGAATCATGGCATCGATCACGAAGACCGAAGACCTTGAACTGGCCGAAGCGCGGGACCTGGTCGGGCGTTACCGGGGGCTGGTCGCGAGGGGAATCTTAACGGGGAAATCAAATCCTGAACGGATTTTCAAAATCGGGCGAAGCGGGATCGTCCGTGTGGGGCTGGCCGACGAATTCGCCGCGGAATTCGGGGAAGACAGTTTTCCGACGGCGAACACTGAATGAGCCGCGCGCCGAAACAACGGCGGCGTCGGAAGGTCCGCCGGCTGACGGTCCGCGAACAGAAGAAGGCGCGGGCCGGCGCGCAGGATCTGCATGAACAGATCGCGGCCATGCTGGGGGTCAATCATAGGGACCTGGCGGCCATGTTCGAAGGGAAAATCTACGCGGAACAACACCTGAAAGAAAACTACAAGCGCCTTGTGATCGAAGCCCGAACCGCGGTCGCCCTTTCCAGGGCGGCGAACTTCGCGCCGGGCGAACAACTACTGGCCGCGGTCGATCGCGGACGACCAGGGAAGGGAATGAACCATGGACCAAAACAAACCGAAGAACTGGGACCCGCCTGACCTGGGGCCTTGTGGAATTGTTACAGCCGCCCTTCGCGGCGCGGCGGCGGACCCCCTGGCCTGGGTCCCGACGTTCACCGGGCGCCAGTTCTTCCCCTGGGCGCCGACGTCGGCCATGTTCAACGTCGCTGACATAGCGCACGGCCTAAGCCTGGTCAATCGTTTCGAAGGCGCGACGGTCTGTCCCTATTCCGTCGCCCAACACAGCGTAATGGTTTCCCGGGCCTGTTCGGGACGGGACGCGGTCGCGGGCCTGTTTCACGACGCCGCGGAAGCGTATGTCGGCGACGTTCCGCGTCCGGTCAAAATGTACCTTCCGGAATTCAGGGCCATGGAAGACGCCATTCTTCTGGCCTGTTCGATCGCCTATGGGTTTGACTTTCCCCTTCCCGTGTCCGTGAAACGCGCGGACCGGGATCTTCTGGCGACGGAATGGCGCGACCTGGTCAAGACAGACCTTCCGGACTGGCCGTTCGAAACGGTTCCGCTGGATCAGATGATCACGCCCTGGCACGCGGGGATCGCGGAAGAAAAGTTCGTCGAACGCTACAACGAATTGGTCCCGACGCTGGGCGAACAGAAACGGAAGGGGGGCTGAATAATGGCGACATGGGGAAGCGAAGAAGTCAGGAACTATTCCAGCCTTGTGTCCAGTCAGTTTAAGGACAGCGAAGACTCCATTCGAAAATTAGGGGACAGTCACTTAACCGCCGCACAGAAACCCAACGCGCGGGAATGGGTTCAAGCGATGGCACGGACCGCAAAGATCGGCGACCTTCTGGCGTCGGGCGAATTTGAAAAAGCCGCCCGGGAAATTGCGGTACTGGCGCCGCAATGCGAAATCCTGGATCGGACCGACTGGCCGAATTCAATGTGACCGGGGGCCTATGCTCGAACACGTTGTCGACGATCTTCTATGGCTGGGCGAACACGCGCGCGAACCGATCATTCGGAGCATGCGCAGTTTTGCTGAGGGGTCGATCATTATTCCGGATGGTCCGTTCGCCGGGCAACGATTCAAGTGCGAGCGCCAGCCGTATAGCGCGGCGTATTTTGCGGGTGTGGATTCGGGGTTATGGAACCGCAACGCGGCGGTGGGGCCGACACAGAGCGGCAAGACCCTGACTGCCTGGGTTATTCCGATTAACTGGCATTTGTTCGAATGGCGCGAAAATGTCGTGGCTGGGTTGCCGTCCATGGACATAAGCGGCGACAAGTGGACCCAGGACATCAAGCCCGTGATCGAGGCGAGCGAATACCGCGAATATCTTCCGAAGACCGGGGCGGGATCGCGCGACGGTGGGAACCCGACGCTAATCAAGTTCCGGAACGGGACCGTGTTGAAGTTTATGAGCGGCGGCGGAAGCGACAAAAAGCGATCTGCGTTCACGTCGCGCGTGTTGGCAGTAACCGAAGTGGACGGACTGGACGAATCCGGCGAGGCCAGTAAAGAGGCCGACAAGATCAAGCAGATGATAGGGCGGACGCGGGCGTATGGTAGCCGCGCGCGGATCTATTTGGAATGCACGGCGTCTTACAAGACGGGACGTATCTGGCGCGAACTCTGCGCGGGGACGAATTCCCGTCTTCATATTCCTTGTCCGAAGTGTCACGTCTACGTCGCGCCCGAACGCGAGCATCTACACGGTTGGCAAGACACGGAGAACGTGGTCGAAGCGCGGTCGGGCGCGTTTTTTGCGTGTCCGAGTTGCGGTAAACGTTGGAGCGATGCCGATCGCGAAGCGTCGGTTCAGGCCGGCGTGTTACTCCACTCGGGTCAAACGATCATCCGTGGGCCGCGCGGGAAAGTGAATGTGATCGGTGACGCGAAGCCGACCGACACTTTTTCCATGCGCTGGTCCGCGTTTGAGAATCTTTTTTTGACACCGGGGGACATAGGGGTTGACGAATGGAAAGCGACGCAAGACGAAGACGAAGACAACGCCGAGAAAGAGATGCTTCAATTTGTTTGGGGGAAGCCTTACGTACCGCCCAAGATTGATCTGTCACCTCTGGACCGAAAGGTTATTGCGCGGCGGAGCGACAAGTATCCGCAGGGGGTTGTGCCGCCGGGTACGACCCAGCTAACGATCGGTGTGGACGTGGGGAAATTTATCTGTCATTGGGTTTTATTTGGGTGGCGCCAAGACGACCAGGTGGGGAACATTATTGACTACGGCAAGATCGAGGTTCCTAGTAAGGACATGGACGAAAAGCGCGCGTTGGTTTTGGCCTTACGCGATTTTTGGGAACTGGCGCAGATGGGCTGGGCGCTCGGGGCGGACATGCGGGTATCGATGAACGTGCAGCAAATGTGGATCGATAGCGGTTACATGCCCGAATGTGTTTACAAGGTCGTGAAAGATGCGCCGCGCGTGATCCGTCCGACGAAGGGCCATTCGATGATTCACAAGTTGGGCCGGTATCGCACGGCGTATAAGGCTGTGAGCAAGAAAACCGAGCTAACCCGGAAAGTGGGCGAGGCGTATCACATATCCAAACTAAAGGCGAAGGGTGTTCGCTTGGTCCATATCGACGCGGACTACTGGAAGATGTGGGTCCATCATCGTTTTACGACGCCTTTGTTGGACGATGAGGGTGTGGCGATTCCGGACCCGATCGGATCTGTTCAGCTATACGAAGTGCGTGAAACCGAAGCAACGAAGGCATCGAAGAAGAACCATCATATGGACTATGCGGCGAGCCTGACCAGCGAAAAGATGGAAGAAGAACATATCCCTGGAAAGGGACCTGTGACCCGCTGGGTTGTTACTCAACGAAACAAAAATCACTTTCTGGACGCCACGGCGTTGGCGATGGCCGCGGCGCATTGTGCCGGTGCGCGGTTATTGGACAAGGCGCCGGCGAAGCGACCGCCAGCACCGCCGCCGCCGGCGGAAGACGGCGACGACTGGCTGGACGGCGTTCGCCGCGGGCGGCGCTGATCATGCCCCGCGACTGGATCAAAAACCGACGCGACTGGCTGAACGGCGACGACGAAGAAGTTCGCGCGGAAATTTCCGCGCCCGAACCGACGCGCGTCGTTCCCTACACGCCGGTCCGCTGTCCGGAATGCGATTCGACCGAATGTCCAGTCTACAAAACGAAGAAGCCGGACCGTTATCACAAATGTAGAAACTGTGGCGAATCATTTAAGTCGAAGGAACAGTGAAAATGAAAACACGGATCACCGAATGGGAGCTTGAAGAAGCGAAACGCAAAGGGGTAATGATCGAAGCCTGGATCGAAACCGACGACGCGCGCGCCATGTATAAAATTTCGAAAATAGAATTCTCCGAAAACGGCGTCGGCGGTTTCGACGTAGTGATCACACACGGCGTCCCCCTTCCGAAATTCCGGCGCCCGCCAGGCGGAACGAAGGCGGTCCGCCCGCCCGGGACGACCCTATAGGCCAGGGCGCCCTGAACGATAAGCCGCGCACGAAGCCCCGCCGCGCATAGAACGCCCCCCGGCCCCCGTCCGCACCCCCGCGGGCGGGGGCCTTTTTCATTTCTGGCCGGCGCTGGCGACCGCGACGCGATACTATAATCTGGTAAACCCTTGACAGAAGTCCCGGAAAAATTGTAGATCCCCGCTGGATACATGTTCCGGGACGACGGCGAACGACCTGGACGTGTTTGGCCTGGACCCGGGCCGGCGGATTGTCGACCCGGGTCCGTTTCAAGGGGAACAAATGGCGACTTCACCCCAAGCGATCATCGACGCGATCGACCTGGCGCTGATCAATGAACTGGACGCCGGCGGCGTGAAGGACTACGCGATTGACGGGAAGCGGTTGACCAGACGGTCCGCGGACGAACTGATCAAACTTCGCAAACACTTCAAGCACGAAGTAAACCTGGCCGCCCGGGGAAGCGCGACGACCTACGCGGGGTTCGATAAACTATGAGGCGCCGCGACTCGAACACCCTGGGCGACAAACTGGACCGGGCGATTGCGCTGATCAGTCCCGCCGCCGGCGTCCGGCGCGCCCAGGCCCGGAACCAGATGCACGTTCACCAACAGTTCCGCATGGGCGCGAACGAAGCCGCCGAAACGAACCGCGGGAATTCCGACTGGGTCACTATGACCGGGGACGCCGACGCGGACACCCTGGACGACCTTTCGCTTCTACGCGAACGCAGCCGGGATCTTATGGCGAACGACGGTCGCGCCAGCGGGATGGTCAAGACCCTGGTCACGTCGGTTATAGGGACGGGGATACGACCGAAACCCAAATTAGATCACCACCTACTGGGGATCAGCCCAGAAAAGGCGCGCGAAACCGAACGCCTGATTGAAACGGTCTTCGACATATGGCAACGCAACGCCGACGCCAGCGGGCGCCTGGACTTCTACGGTCTTCAACAGCTGAACTACCGATCCAAAATAGTCAATGGTGAATACCTGAATTTTCCCGCCATGGTTCAGCGTCCAGGCCGGCGGTTCGAACTGTGCTTCCACGCGATCGAATCCGACCGCCTGGCGTCCCCTAATTCCGAACTGTCGAACCCTAAGATCCGAGGCGGCGTCGAAGTCGGCGACTACGGCGAACCGAAGTTCTACCACATTTTGGCCGCGCACCCCGGCGACGAACAGAACATGTTCGCCCATGCGGAAGCCTTCGAGCGGGTCCCCGCCGAAGACAAGTTCGGGCACAAGCTGGTCATTCACGAATTCGATCAGCTACGGCCGGGGCAAAACCGCGGGTTGCCGGCGTTTTCGGCGATCATGAACGAATTCCACGACCTGGACGAATACCGCGAAGCGGAACGCTACGCCATGCGGTTGGCGGCGTGCATTGGGTTGATCATAAACGACAGGGATGGGGACGGCGCATTTTCCGGATTGACCACGGGACCGGACGGGAAGAAGATGAACAAATTTTCGCCTGGGATGATCGGTTACGGCCAAGGGGACCTGGAAGTCCATCAAGTGAACCCTCAGCGCCCCGGCAACAATTTTGAAGCGTTCATTCAGGACATCGAACGAACCATGGGGGTAAGCCAGGGGATCGGATACGAACTGGCGCGGAAAGACTTCACGAAGTCGAACTATTCCAGCCTACGCGCGGCCTTCGTGGAAGCCCGGCGCTACTACAAGGTTCAACAGGCCGACTTCGTTCATTTCTGCTGTGTTCCGGTCTACGAATGGTTTCTATGGGAAATGCACTTGAAGGGGATCGTCGACATGCCCGGGTTCATGGAGAACCGCGAATTCTGGGCGAACACGCAATGGCAGCCCATGGGCTTCGACTGGGTCGACCCGGAAAAAGAAGTCAAGGCGTCCGTGTTGGCCGTGAAAGAAAACCTTTCGACGAAGGCGGCGGAAATCGCGCGGAACAACGGCGGCGACTACAGGAACGTCGTCGAAGTCCGTGGCGACGAAGAACGCCAGGCCCGGGCCGCCGGCGCCGGCGACTTGAAAACCGAAGGCGAACTGGACGAACGCCTGGGGCGCCTGGGCGTTCCCCTTTCGAAGGTGGACTTCTATGGCCGCTATGACAGAAAGGCGCCCCGCGACGACGAAGACACCCTTGTCCCCGTCGGCGCCAGCGCGGGACAGCGCCAGGACAACCCTGGGCGCCGGTCAACGGATCAGAACGACGCCGACCAGACAACCGACGGCGACGAAGGAGACTAGACCCATGACAGAACTGGCCCCGCGATTCTTCGAAGTGATTTCCCCAGCGATCAAGCGGAAGACCCGGCGCCGCGCGGTCCGCATTCCCCACAAGTCCGACCCGGAAAAGGATCGCCACTACATCGCGTCCCGAAGGGTCCGCCAGGTCCTGAACCGGAGGGAAATCGGTCGCGCCATCAAACACGGCGGGCTGGTCGAAATCGACGAAAAAAAGGCGATCAAGGTCGGCCTGATCACCGCGGACGGCGATCACGTTATCACGGAAAAAGTTGTGAAGCCGAAGGCGGCTAAACCGAAGAAGCCGAAGAAACCGAAGGCGGCCAAGCCAAAGAAACCGAAGGCGGCCAAGCCAAAGAAACCGAAGGTGGAAAAAACCGCAACTGCATTAGCCACAGAGGGCACAGAGACCACAGAGAAACGCTGACCACTGATACCGCGGATAAACGCGGATAACTGTGAACGAATTGGGACCACGCTTCGGCGTGGATTGAGGAAGAAAGGGTTTAGATGAGCGGACGACGACGGACACGGGCCTACGCCGCAATCGGCCAGCCGCCCCAATACTTCCGCGCGACAACCTTTGCGAACGCGACCATAGAACTGGTCGACCGCGAGGCGGGGGTCGCCGGCGCGCTCATGGGCCTTTCGATCGCCGCCAGAGGCGAAGCGAAGGGTCACGGCATGTTCCTCGATCAGACATTCCTGGAAAGCCTGGTCGCGGGTTCGACCGCGCACGACTTAAAGGCCCGCTATACACACCCCGGCATATCCAGCGACGGCCTGGGGACGCTACTGGGCCGCCTGAAAAACTTCCGCCTAGACGACGACGGGGACCTGGTCCGGGCGGATCTGTTCTTCGTTCAATCTGCCCATGACACACCGAACGGCGATCTGGCCGATTACGTTATGCGGTTGGCCGACGAAAGCCCTGACCTGGCCGGTATGTCGATCGTTTTCGAACGCGACATAGGGGCCGAAGACGCCTTCCGCGGTGAGCATTCCGACGAAGAAGGGAAATTCACTTCGCCCGATTCGTCCAACACGAAAAACTACCAACACGTCCGCCTGGCGGAATTCCGCGGTGCTGACCTGGTCGACGACCCCGCAGCGACGGATGGCATGTTCGCGGCGGACGACGGGGTCCTTCAAGAAGTGGAAGCCGCGGTCGACTACGCCCTGGGCCGGACGACCAACAAGCCCGAAGGCGCGATTTTCAACATCGATCCCCAGCGGTTGCGGAACTACATGGAAGACTACTTCGCACGGAAGAACCTGGCGGTTGTCCAGCACTTCCCCGAACGCACGCTGGTCGTCGAAGGCGACGGTTCAGGGCGGACCCTTCCGCCGATCGAACACACCGATCTAGAAACAGCGCAATGCCACACAGTCACCCCCGGGGACGATTCTCCGGTAGACGATAACCAATCCGCGACAGACACGGGCGCGGACAAACAAGAGGAGGGTTCCGAAATGGAATCGCTAGAGAAGCTGACCGTAATTCAGCTACAACAGGCGCGCCCGGATCTGGTCACGGCCTTGACAGAACCGGCGGAAAAAGCGGCATACGAAAAAGGGATCACCGAAGAACGCGAACGCGCTCTGACGATCCTGTCGGAGGCGGCGACCTATGAGCTTCCGATCGAGTCCGCGAAGAACCACATTCAGAAGGGTTTCGGGACAGACAAAGCCCTGGCCGACGTAACCCGGGAAGCCCTGGAGGCGTCGCGGGCGGCGATGGCGAAGATTAAGTCGACGCCGGAAACGCCCAAGGCCGAAAAGGCGCCCGAAGACTACTACGATCGCATCGAAGCGGAAGTCGCGAAACTACAGGCCGCGGACCCGCAACTGAGTTACGCCGCGGCCATGGAGGAAGCATCGACCGCGTTAGGCCCGCAACCCGAGGCCCTTCCCATAACCGAAGAATAAGCAACGTCACGCACGTACAGCCGAACACGTCCGACGCATTCGCCGTGGTCCCCAGTACAACACAACGGAGGATCGCACCATGTCAGTAAGTGAAGGAATCGACGCGGTACACGTCTCGATGGTCGTTTCGGACGCCGCGATTGCCGAATACAAGATCGTCCAAGGGGACATAGCCAACACGACCAACGACAAGAAAGTCGTAAAGGTCGCGACCGCGGACACCCATGTCCCTGTCGGGATCACCCAGGCCCCCACAACCGTCGCGAACCAAGACTGCCCGATCGCGGTTTCCGGGATCGTTCCCTGCATGGTCGACGGGAACGTCGCCGCGATCGACATTAACGATCGGATCGTCCCCGGGACCGCCGGGAAAGGCGTCAAGTTCACGGCGCTGGACGCGGTCGGCCAGGAAAGCATCGGGATCGCGATGGAACCGTCCACCGCGGACAACGACGTGATCGACGTCAAGATCCAGCCCGCGCACCTGGTCAAGGGCACAGCCTAACCAAACCGAACACGGGGCGGACTTCGCGTCCGCCCCGCTTACCCGCCTGTAAAGCCGTGGGGCTTTGGGCGGAGGGGGTCGATCGCCGCGGTCCTATTGGTAGGGGTAAACCAACCGAAAGGATCACACCATGCCCCCTATAACTTCAGTACACACAAATCGACCGCTGACCAACGTCGCGATCGGCCACCCGGTTGTCGGGTTGATCGGTACGAAATTTCTGCTGCCGGTCAAGGTCAAGAAAAAGTCGGATAAGTATTTCATTTTCGACGCCAACCGCGACGGGATTCGCCCCATTGACGATCGTCGCGCACCCGGCAGCATTGCGAAGGAAGTCGACTACAAGCTGACGACCGATACCTATGACTGTGGCGGTCATTCGCTTTCGCACCTGGTCACGGACGAAGAACGCGAGAACGTCGACGCGCCCCTGAAACCCGACATCGACACGACGGAACACGTCGTCGGGTTAATGAACACGATCCAGGAGATCGAACTGGTTGCGGCCCTGGTCGCCGCGCTGACCGGCGCGCGCACTAGCGCCATCGGGAATTTGTGGTCCAACGAAACGACGGGCACACCTATCGCGGACATTATCCTGGCCCAGAACGCGATCGAATCCGCTACGGGGTTCACGCCCAACGTCATGGCGATGGACAGTCAAGTCTTTCGCCAACTCGTGAAGCATCCCGACATCACAGACCTGGTCAAGCATATGGGTGGGCCGTCCGATCCCGCCAAGATCACGCGGCACGGGATCGCCTCGCTGTTCGAACTGGACGAAGTGCTGGTCGCGAAGGCCCCAAAGAACACGGCGAAGAAAGGCCAGACCGCTTCCCTGTCGCGCATATGGGGGGTCGACGTGTACCTGGGCTACCGTCCCCTGCGGGCCGGGCTCAAGATTCCGGCGCTGGGCTACAACTTCGCATGGATGGCCGGCCCGCGCGGCGGCTGGCACGTCGAGAAATGGCGCGAAAAGAAGCGCAAAGGCGACATGATCAACGTCGAGAAATATCGCGACCACAAGATCACGTTCGCCGACGCCGGCTACCGCTTGACGACAGCTATCTAAATACCAACGCGGCCAGGGGTTTCCCTTGGCTAGCACCCAAGCGGGGCGCCGGCGGAAGAACCAGTCCGCCGGCGCCCGATCGGAATAGTTGCACTTATGGCAATGACATTTCAGCAACTAATGAAACAGGACGCCCAGCTGGTCCTGGTCAACGACGCGGAATTCGCGGAATCGATCACGTATACACCGAAGGCGCCGCCTTCGACGGCGGTCGTTCGGAACGCCGTCGTCGACCGGACCCAGCTGGAAGTCATGCTGACCGAAGACGGGGAATCCGATCTTCGCACCGCAAAGATCACGATCATAAACGACGCGACGCTGGGCGTCGTCGCGCCGGCGAAACGCGACGCGGTTCTTCTGGATGGCGTGACCTGGTTCGTGTCCGCGCTGGACCCGGAACCGACCATGGGAACCCACACACTTACGATCACGACGCGCGAACTGGTCGAAATCGGGCCGGCGAACCCGATCGGGGGCTGACATGCCAGCGGTCGAATTGACAGGACACACCGGGCTGATTCTTGAGAATTTCAAGGATCTACTGGCCGAAGCCGTGCTGTTCCAGACCTGGGCCGGCGAACCCGCCGACGAAGCCGCCGCGGAAACGCACATAGGGATCTTCGACGTAGCGGAATCCTTCGCGCGTCCGCGGGTTCTGTTGAACTGGGAAACGGCGCCGCCGGTTCGCAGCGACGCGCACGACGGCGCGGACCATTTCGACCCCTGGGTCCAGGGGGGGGTCGTACAGAGCCGCTGGGAAAAAGACGAACACGCGGATCACATCGGCGACCCGGAAAACGGGAAGAAAATCTTCTACGAAGAAATCGAAGCCGCGCTGACCGACATGAAGGCCCTGGCCGGCACGGGCGCGCGCCTGTCGATCGAAGGCTACCAGATCCAGGGACAGGTCATTCGCGAAAGCGACAAGATCAAGGGCGACGACACGAAATTCTACCAGCTGGACGTGTGGATCAATCTATGAGCTTTCTGGTCATCGAATGGCGCGAATCCGGCGCGACGCCGGCGGTCCTGAAAAAGGACCTGAACAAAATAATCAAGAAAGTGTGGGCCGCTACTGCGGAACACTGGCACCGCCACCAACGCCCGAAACATTTCACGACCGCGGGCGGGCGGGAATACGGCTACACGCCGCGGTCCGGCCAACGCGGATCCAAGCGTAAACGGTTCAAGGGGTCCTACACGCAACGGAAGATCCAGAAACACGGACACGACCGCCCGCTGGAATTTTCCGGAACGTCGCGGCAACTGACACGGATTCAAAACATTGTAGCGACTTCGAAGGGGGCGACCATCCGAATGCGGGCGCCGGCGCTGAACTTCAAGCCGAAAGGGTCGGCGGTCAATATGCGCGAAGAACTGACAACGATTTCCGCCGGGGACTTGGCGAACTTGAAGCGGGTCGCGAACGTGACCTTCCAGCGCGAACTTCGTGAACTGGAACAGCGCAACGGAACCCTAAAAACACTTCCACTGTAGAAGGGGATCGAACCATGACCATGTCGATAAAGCACAATTTATACCAAGCCCAGTTCGACGCGACGCAGCTGGACGGGATCACCCGGATCGGCGGAAACATTGGTTCGGTTATTTCGCGCGTTATAACGGACGGCGACGTATATCCCAAATTCCAGGCCCTACTGGGACAGCAGCCGTCCCTTTCGTTTTCGTCCCTGGCGATCGCCGCGGCGCTGGACTTGTGTTCGTTCACGGGCGTCGCCATTTCGTCCCTGGCCGCGGGGTTTAACCTGTACGCCCAGAAACGCCTGGAAGGCGGTCTTCGGGCCGGGACCCTGGCACATCGTAAATACAACATCAAGGAAGGGATCGTCGTCCCGACGGGGATCAGCGCGGACAACCAATCCAGCGCGGAAATTTCCTACCAGGTCGTCTCCGTCTACGACGGAACGAACGCGATCATTGTCGAGTCCGACGGCGTGACCCTTCCGACCGCCGCGTCGAACGCCGAACGCTTCGCGATCGGGAAGACAACCCTTGCCGGGATTCTTCTGGAACAGATTACCAGCTGGAACCTGAACTTCGGGGTCGGTCTGACCGTCGACGCGACCGACGCGGACATATGGCCGACCCTGGTCACGATCGACAGCATCGCGCCGACGTTGACCCTTCGCGGTCTGAACGTCGAATGGTTGAAGTCGACAAACATTCCCCTTCTGGGAAAACTGGGAACCCATGCGAATACGGCGTTCTATCTTCGGAAGCGTGCCCAGGGGAACAGCTACGTCGCCGACGTGACCGCCGAACATATCAAGTTCACCGGCGACGGCGCCATTTTCATCGGCGACCCATACAGCGCCGCGGGCGCCGACGGCGCCCAGTGTGATCTGACCATGTACTTCCGCGACGACGACACGAACACGCCGGTCATTATCAACACGGCATCGGCGATCACCTAAACCTTTCGAAAGGGGAACCCCATGGCGGACACGAAGAAGAAGGCGCCGGCCTACAAGATCGGCGACAAGGTCACGATCGACGAAGAAGCCTACAGGATCACCGCTGTCGGCCTGAAAGAAGCGGGGCCGGTCACGAAGGCGGAAACGAAGGAAACCCCCAAGCCGAAGGCGGCGAACCCCTGGCGCTACCAGGCGACGCCGGTCGACCGCTGGGCGGACTGCGAAGCGGATGGCTGGGTCCCCGAAGGCCGGATTGCCGGCGCGGCATAACGGGAAGGGGGCGAAGAGCCCAGTGGCGGGGGCTACTGCACGGCCAATAGGCGTAGCAAGTAGCGGCACACTTGCTACGCCGAGAACACTAACGGCAACAGAAGAGCAAAGGAAGGGGCTGTCATGGCTGGGTTTCTATACTACGTCGCGGGGAAGACCCCCGGAATCAGCGACAAGGAAATACGGTTCGACCTGGGGCTGGACTACGCTTTCGACGACGGGGTCGTTCCAACGAAGGCCGAAGTCTACGGCGGACCTGACGGGAATAATGGGATCGTGATCGCCGACGGCGCGCGATTTCCCGGACGGATCGGGTTTTACCCCGACGATCAGACCTGGACGAAAATTCCGAAGTCGTCGGTCTGGGTCGGCCATTACACCGGCGCCGAACAACCGGCGCCGGCGAACCTGCAACGGAAGACCATGCTGGACGGCGTCCAGGTCGTCCTGGCCGACGGGGGCGCCTGGCTGGCGCCGATCGCGACATCCTACGAAGATAGCCCAGGCGCGCCCATGAGCCCGGTTCATTATCTTCCGACGGCGAACCGCCTGAACGAAGACGGCGACTGGGAATCCGGCGAAATCCTTCCGCGCTACAGGCCGTTATTTCGCGACGCCATGATCTGCTGGACGGCCTTCATGGAAGCCGCCCAGGCCGAAATCGAAAACGCGATCGAAACGGGGGAAGCGACGGTCACGTTTCACGTCGCGGACCAGGCCGCGGTCGCCGCGACGGCGATCGGCGCGAACTACGTCGTCGGTCCGGCGGAATGTTCCCTTCTGGGGTTATTCACGGACCTAAACACGAACCAGGTCATTGCGATCCTGATCGACTGGGCGTCGTTCGAAGAAATCTGTTCAAAAAAAAACTTCCCGGGGGACGATCCCTTGAGTATGCCCGCTGGGCACGCGGACACGATCCTGGGTACAAGCCAACCGTCGCCGATCTAGCGGCGCTGGCTATGGGCCTATGGCTATAGGAAAAGGGGACCGCATTGGCTGACATACCCCTGAAAATGTCCGGGGACGCGGCGCAAATGCTCCGCGAAATCGACAAGCTGAACCGGCGCCTGGACGGCATGAAGGACAGGGTCCGCCGGACGAACACCGAAGCGAAGAAGACAGGGAAGGTCTTCAAGGACGCCTTCGGGCTGTCCGCGACCCAACAGGTCCGGAACCTGGTTACCGCCATGGGTCTGGGACAGGGTTTCGCCGGCGCCCTTCGCCTGGTCCGGGCGGAAGTAGAATCGACCATCGAAGTACAGCGCCAGGCCGCGACCGCCCAGGTCACGCTGACCCAGGCGCGCGGCGACCTGCGGCGAAACC
>SDBT01011367.1_pt1 | contig 14334 bp, 12 predicted proteins | sample 2277101 | NCBI WGS metagenome assembly SDBT01 (sample SAMN10404973, study PRJNA504765) | marine sediment metagenome | isolation source: marine sediment core GS10_PC15, 103 cmbsf | place: Arctic Ocean: Southern Knipovich Ridge | collected 2010 | reverse complement strand
AAACTCATCAATAATTTTCGCCCAAAACGTTTAGAAAGATTTCCAACTGGAACCTGAAAGACGACGTATGAGAAGCTAAAACAAGCTATTAGTAACCCGACTGAGAAGTATGACAGATTATATTCAATTGCTATTTTAGGAAGCGTAACTGGGAGGATGAACTGATAGATGTGATTTATTGCATGAATTATGCTTATGATGCTCAGAGAGGCACTTTTTGTCATATCGGAATGTTCCTTATGAAGTAATGTTGTGGTTCCAGTAAAAGATTAGTCTTTGTTTGATGTTGAGGGATTCGTGAAAAAAACTTGAATTTAAATTTTTTATTCAATTCATCAGTAGAATAATCCAAAAAATATTTTATTCAATATTAAAATTGGAAAAAGATCTTAATGAGTAAAAAATAATTTTCTAGTTCAATACTTAAGTTTATATCATAAAAAATGGGATTACCCAAAATCCTTTTTAGTTCCAGTTTTTAATCAATAAATTCTCTTAAGAAGAGTGTTTGAAATGGATCTATTAACTATATTTATCGCTCTTAGCTTAGCGATGGATTCATTCTCTGTCGCCATTACTAGAGGATTAGCTTTGACACAGAAGAATATTTTTGGTGAGGCTGTAAAAATTGGTTTTTTCTTTGGTTTTTTTCAAGCAATTATGCCCCTTATTGGCTGGTTAGTGGGAGTGAGTATCCTTGAGTTCATCTCAGCTTTTGATCATTGGATAACGTTTGGACTTTTAACCGTGATTGGTTTAAGAATGATCTATGAAGCAATAAAAACAGAGTCAAAAAAAATTATCAGTTCTCCAAGCCTTTCAGTTTTATTCATGCTATCAATTGCGACAAGTATAGATGCTCTAGCAATTGGTTTAAGTTACTCACTTCTTACTAGATCAATCGTTATGCCAGCAATCATCATTGGAGTTATTACTTTCTCTCTTTCCTTTTCGGGTGTGTATATTGGAAAAAAATTTGGTGAGATTTTTAAGAAAATCGGGATCTTAGGCGGATTAATTTTGATTGGGATTGGAATAAGGATACTAACCTACCATATATTGCTATGATCCTAAATTCTAGTGACCAAGAAGCTCAATAGTTTTAACCAAGAGAATATCTATTCATAATAATTTGAAGTATTAAGAGAAAAATGTAAATTTTCATTCTCCATTTTCTCTTGTCTATTTTACGTCTACTACACATAATGGATCTATCACAGAAAAAAGGAAGTGTTTGTGGAAGATATCTCCAGCAATTGGATATCCAATACTCACTTGCTGCAATATCTTATTTTTCATGGTTAAAGGTGAGCTTTATACCAGTCAACAGCAGCTTTGGCTGCCTCTACAACCCAGGGTTCAGTATAGATATCAAAATGGCTACAAGGCAAAATTTTGATAGACTTAGGCTCCAAAGCCCGCTCATATGCTGAAATTGGAGCTTTGAGAGGAATAAGCTCATCGTACTCAGCTGCAATTATCAGTAGAGAAGTGGGTGCAATCTGATGTATAAGGCTGATTGGATCAAACTCTCGTTGCTTTTCCAGAGACTCATACGTGATCTGGTTGCGCCAATTTGGTGCAAGTTTGCTGCCTTCCATGAAAAATTTATAAGACTCTGCTTGGCTCAAAACACATGGTTCCCCTTCTGGAGCCACTACTTTTATGTATTTGACTTTTCCAGTTCTATAACGCTCTATGCGATCTTGAATATACAATTCGCTAACTTTATCAAATCTTTCCTTATTATTTCGACGTCTGGTCTCCCAGTTTGAGGTTGAAGGGACTTGTGCAACTATTGCTTTAACGCGTTTGTCGAATATTCCAACATAAAGGACAAGTCCACCGCTAAAGGATGTTCCCCAAATTCCTATACGATGAGGGTCTACATGAGGATGATCTGAAAGCCATGTTATGGCGTTTCGGTAATCTTCCTGTTGGTCAAGCGGGAATAGCTGACCACGAGGCTCACCCATACTATCTCCGAAGTAACGGTAATCAAAGATCAATGTTACAAATCCAGCATCCACAAATCGCTCAGCGTACTTGGATAGTCCCATCTCTTTCACGGCTGAGTATCCATGTGCCATGACAATTGCAGGAACCTTTTCATCAGGCTCTAGATTATCGGGTATATATAGCCAACCACTACAATGTAGCCCTTGACTCATAAACTTAATATTTTGACGCAGTTTTATCCCTTCTTTTAATATATTTACAAAACATAAAAACTTATAATTATTATATTCACAGTTCTTTCTAACCTATTGTAGGTCTATTTATCAACGGGATAATTTAGCTTATGTGTAAAACTTGTAGAATGTGTTCGCTTCTTTTTTATGCAGACTATGCATACGAAATATTTGTTCGAAAGATATTTATTGAATAACACTAAAGTTAGTTATGGTGTTTTTTTAGATTGAAATTTTTTCTTTCAGGTTTAGGTAACTTTTCTAATAATTTAGCGGTTATTTCTGAGGCTATAATAGAAGGAGATAAACTAGGTTTTGATGGAGCACTTATGCCAGATCATTACATGTGGGGACAAATGCCGTTTATGCGTAGAAGAATGATGGAAACCCAGTCTAGTCATAATAATGTAACGAAAGAAGGTGGAGGTCACCCGAAAGGTGTTACCATGAACAGAAGAATGGGTCATAATTTCCACTCTATGACCAATAATTCAACTTTGGAAACTTGGATTACCCTGAGTTATTTGGCTGGGAAGACCGAGCAGATTCGTCTCGGTACATTGGTAACTCCAGTTCCGTTCCGTCCCCCCGGTATCTTAGCTAAGATGGTTTCAACTCTTGACATATTATCAAAGGGAAGGATAGTCTTTGGAGTAGGAGCGGGTTGGTCTCAACCTGAATTTGAAGGTTACAGCGAATGGAACTCACCTAAGATAAGAGTAGATAAAACGGAGGAAGGTCTCAAATTGATGATAAAACTTTGGACTCAAAAAGAGGTGACTTTCAAAGGAGAATTTTACCAAGCGAAAGCAGCTGTTTTAGATCCAAAACCTGTGCAGAAGCCATATCCGCAGCTCTTATTTGGGGGTAGAGGAGACCGAATGTTAAAATTAGCGGGTAGATACGCTGATATATGTTACATTATGTCACAGTTCCAAGATCCAGGAATCGCTGAAAAGATGCGTGAAAAAGTCTTGAGTGCTGCGCGGAAAGCTAATCGTGTTGAAAAGGTAGCTTTTATGGCTGGTCCGATGGGTTCAATGTCTCCCTTCAACCTAAAGGAAGTTTCACAAAGAGTTGAAGATGCTATAGAAACTGGGGCAAGTTACTATCTAACTGCATTACCAAGAACTACTTACGTTGAATCGATGCAAATATTCGCAAAAGAGATCATGCCATCCTTTAAATAAATGTATAACTTTTTACGTTTCAACCTTTCCGCCTATCTTGAAACCTATTGAAATTGCCACTATAACATTCGCATCCTTCTTAATTTCACATTGGACAATTGACGTGCTCGTCTTCTCACTTCCAAAGCATACAATCCGTTGGTATACAACCAACCAGCAATATCATCGTCAGAGATTTTCTTTCGTTGCTGAAAAGAAGAAAAATTGATTAAGAATTGTTCAAAATCAGACAGTTTCACTTCCTCCTGATTTTTATATTCAACAAATAAGTAGCTTTTTTTAGAAAACCATCTTCGTTTTTTTTCGCCAGTAACCTCAAACTCTCCACTAGAAACGTGACGCTTCATTGTACAAATGTATCCTTGTTTGGTGAAGATTTCGAACACAGTCTCTTCCAAGGACCGCTCTTTGTCTTGGGTCTTATCTCTCAGCGACTGTTCTTTTTTTGTTCTAGATGCTTGCTGTACTAAAGATTTTGTCTCTTCTTTTGTCAGATTGAGACAGAGAAACTCAACTAATTCATGCTTCTTCCACGAGCTAGGAATTTTATATCTTTTTGCATCAGCAAGTTGACGTAATTCTTTGCCGTTTAGGTGATTTAGAAGCTTTTCATTACTCGTCAAAAGTCTACACAATGAATCGTATTCGAATTCTGACCATATTAAGTTTAGGTTTGATGTATTTTAATTGAAAAGAGAGATTGAGTAACCTAAAATATTATGAGTTCCTACTAATCCAAATATCAGAATGTGTTGAATCAAAAGAGTAACTATTAGAGTAGATAAAAGAGGTTTATGTTGAGGTGTAGTTGATGCATTACAAACAATTGTGAGTTGATAGACTATTTAAATAATATTCAGAATTAAAGGCGAAGAATTGATTTAAGACAATGAAAAGAAATGGATATGTCGAACCTGTGGCAATCACTAGTATAATCATAGTTGTAATTCTGTTTTATCTTTTGTGAATAGTAAACTTTTCAAAGTAACGTAAATCTTCTTTTTCAGTTTTTTTGAAAAGTTTTTATTATCCCCATCCTATCCCCTAGGAGGGGATATGTGTGATTGTGCATAAAAGGCGTGATGATGTAAGCAAAAGGTTAGCCCGGATAGAAGGTCACGTTCGTGGAGTTAAACGAATGGTTGAACTGGACAAGGATTGTCCAGCGATTTTATTACAAATAGCTGCAGTGCGTGCTGCCTTGGATAAGGTCAGCCAGATAATTCTTGAAGATCACATAGAGACTTGTGTTGTAAAAGCTGTAAAAGAAGGTAGAGAGGATGAAGCTATCATGGATCTGAGAGATGCGGTAGCGCGTTTCTTTTGAATCATGATCTATACTTTTCCAGAGATGAAGAATAACTATGAAAACTTCTCTTAAAGACAAAATCATAAAAGGACGAGTAAGTATATTCGCTGTATACTGTATATTAACAGTTGTAAGTGTCATTCTATCATTCACAAGTTTTGAGCCAAGATATGTTAGTGAAGGTTTTATATTCCTTGTAGCGGCCATAGGTGGATCAATAATAACATTCGGTTCATTAAAATCTCTTTTTGAGAGGGAATTTACCATTGATGTCCTAGCAAGCATCGCGATAATTGCCTCCATAGCTGTAGGTGAGTACCTCGCTGCAGCGATAGTTGTTGTAATGTTATACGGTGGAGAATTGGTTGAGGACTATGCAGCAAAGAAAGCTTCCCAAGCCATAGAGAAGCTAATACAATCAATCCCAGTAACTGCTAGAGTACGCAGAGATGGTAAAGAAGTCGAGATTCCTATTGAAGAAGTAAAAGTAGGCGATTTTGTTCTTATCAAACCAGGGGAGAAGATACCCATTGATGGCGTAGTCGTAAAGGGTCATGGTTCAATCAATCAAGCGGCCATTTCAGGAGAATCGATGCCAGCAGAAAAAACTTTAGGCAGTGATGTTTACGGTAATACTATCCTTGAAGATGGTGCTTTAGAAATAAAAGTTACTAAAGCGCAGCAAGATATGGTTTTCTCCCAAATCGTACGTTTAGTTGAGGAAGCTCAAGCTAACAAAGCTCCTGTTGAAAGAGTAGCTAATAAATATGCAAAAATGTTTGCACCTGTAATAGTGCTCATAGCGATAGCGACACAACTTTACACAAATAACATTATGACAACTGTTTCAGTTATCGTGATATCATGTCCTTGCGCCCTTACCCTTGCTACACCAATTGCTTTGATAGCAAGTATGGGAAATGCATCAAAGAATGGGATTCTTGTTCGAGATGGTCCAAGCCTTGAAGAAATTGGAAAAATAGACATAGTTATCGTTGATAAGACAGGAACCCTAACAATGGGCTCACCAATAGTTGTCGAAGTTAAAGGTCTTGATGGATATTCTATAGAAGAAGTCGTTGAATTAGCTGCAGTTGCTGAAAAATTTTCAGAACATGCCATAGCGAAAGCTATTATGCAAAAAGCGGAAGATCTCGGATTGAATGTTAATGATCCTGATAACTTTGAATTACGAATGGGTCACGGTGTCGTAGCTAAATACGATAATAAAAGGATCATAGTGGGCAATAAAAGATTACTTGAAGCGAATGATATATTGTTTAAAGAATCTTTAAAAAATTCTTTGACTAATCAAGAGATCAATGGAAGAACCTCTGTGATTATAGCTGTAGACTCAAAGCCTATTGGATTTATCAGTATTGCAGACACATTAAGGAAAGGTGTCGCATCAAGCATCAAAGATATACGAAAAAATGGTGTCAAGAAAGTGATTATGCTTACGGGAGACAATCGTCACATTGCTGAGATGATAGCTAAACAAGCTTTTATTGACGAAACATATTCGGAATTGTTACCGGAAAGAAAAGTAGAATATATAAAATCTTACCAGCGCCAAGGCTACAAAGTTGCAATGATAGGGGATGGCATAAATGATGCTCCCGCGTTGACTCAAGCAGATGTCGGAATAACGATGGGAATTACTGGGACTGACGTGGCCAAAGAAACAGCGGGCATTATCTTAATTACTGATGATCTGAGCAAAGTGTCTAAGATTATGGATTTGAGTCAAAGTACTCTAAATGTTATAAAGCAGAATGTAATGTTTGCGTTAGTTGTCAACTTTCTAGGAATCCTATTTTCCACTCAAGGATTTATAAATCCTATAATTGCATCAATAATCCACGAGAGTAGTGCTCTTATCGTGGTCTTTAACTCTCTGCGACTTGCAATGAAAAAGCTATAAAACGGTTTAGATGTTTTAAGCTATTTCACTTCTGATCTTCTTTCAGTTACTATCCGGCTATATTTGAGATCTGCATCTACTTTGTTTTAATGTATAAGTTAGTTTCTGATCTAGATGCGTAAGGGTTATGTTTTTGGTTTTATTAATGAGAGACGCATTGCGTTGAATATTACTGCTAGTGATAGTCCCATGTCTCCTACAGCTATGGCAAGCCATAATGTTATTAGGCCTGGAAAAGCGAGGATGGCGAAGCTTCCCTTTATTAAAATGGATGCGATGATGTTCTGTTTTACTACAGCCATAGTTTTCTTACTTAACTCGATCAGATATGGCAGTTTGGAGATGTCATCTTGCATCAAGGCTATGTCAGCAATTTCTAAAGCGACATCGCTGCCAATGGTACCCATCGCTATCCCTACATTAGCTCTAGCTAAAGCTGGAGCATCATTTATGCCATCTCCAACCATAGCGACATGTCCGTATTCTTTTATAAGGTGATTACCTATCAGATCCACTTTGTCATCTGGCAGTAATTCTGCGTGATACTCATCAATATCTATTTTTTTTGCAATCGCCTTAGCTGTTCTTTCATTGTCCCCTGTGATCATCTCAGTTCTTTTCCCCATTTTCTTAAGTTCATTGATAGTTTTGATCGTACCGTCTCTGATTTTGTCCATAAGAGCTATCATTCCGATAGTCTCTTTTTTGTTTCCAACTAATACTACAGTTTTTCCTTCATTTTCAAGTTTCCAAATTTTTTCTTCTGGAAAATCTATGGAGTATTCTTTGAACATTCTTCCGCTACCAACATAATATGTTTCGCTATTAATCTTACACATCGCACCCTTACCGGTGATGGATTTAAAATTGTCAGTATTAACTTTCTTTAAATTCAATTCTTCTTTTTTAGCTGCTAAAATTATTGCCTTAGCGATGGGATGTTCAGAAAAAGCCTCAAGGCATGCTGCTTTGAGTAAAACCTCCTTTCTGGAATGTTCAAATCCTATGATATCAGTCACTTCTAATTTACCCTCTGTTAATGTTCCAGTCTTGTCAAAGGCGAAAACCTTAATCTTGTTGAGCTCTTCAATGTAAGCACTTCCCTTTATGAGAATACCATTTTTTGCTGCATTCGATATCGCAGAAACCATGGCTACAGGTGTTGAGATCGCTAAAGCACAGGGGCAAGATACTACGAGTAGAATCAAAGCTTTGTAAAACCACTCATTGAAAGGTAAACCTAAGGCAAGGGTTGGAATTGTTGCTACTCCTATCGATAAAAGTATGACAGAAGGTGTGTAGTATTTAGAAAATTTATCTATAAATTTTTCCGTGGGTGCCTTTATCATCTGAGCTTTCTCAACGAGTTTGATGATCTTAGAAACCAGGGTTTCATCTGATCGTCTTGTCACTTTGATCTCAAGGAATCCTTCATTGTTGATAGTTCCTCCGTAAACCTCTTCCCCTACATCTTTAGTTACTGGTAAAGATTCACCTGTAATGGATGCTTGGTTAACGCTTGAAACACCTTTCAAGACTGCTCCATCTAGTGGAATTTTTTCTCCAGGTCTAACAATAATAGTTTCATTTATGTTTATGTTATGAACGTGAACTTGTAATTCTTCACCGTCTCTCTTCACAGTAGCAATTTCTGGAGCAAGTTTCATTAAAGACATTATCGATTTCTGTGTTCTTTCACTTGCATGTTCCTCTAGAAATTCAGCTACGTAAAAGAGAAAAACTACCGCTGCACCTTCTTCTCCATGTCCAATTAGAAAACTGCCTATTGCCACGATCATTATTAAGAAATCAATGCTCAATCTTTTTTGAAATATCAGGGATGAAAATCCTGCTCGCGCTAGGTCGAATCCAGATATTGCTGCAGTTATAAGAAAAATAATCTCTGAGAATAAATCCCATTTCAGAATGAATTTGAATACTAGCCCTACAGATAATAGTATTGCAGATATCGCTATTAAAATGATTCTTTTATCTTCCTTAATAGGGACGAACTCTTTTGAATAATCTAGAGTGCATACGGGGCAACCTTTAACTCCTTTGTGATGTTCATGTAAACTCATTAGCAATCATTTTGAAAGTTCAACGTATGTATTCTTATTAAGATTGTGTTAAAATATTCTTCTTTTTTAATAATTGTTATTAATAACAATAGATTATGTTATTAAATATGCCCATTGTTAGTATCTCTCTTACTTCCAATCTACTCAAAAAGTTAGATAAGTCCATGATTGAAAGAGGTTACTCGAGTCGTTCAGAAACGATTCGAGACGCGATTAGAGGAGCCTTGTCAGAATATGAATTAAACCAATTTGAAGGAGGAAGAGTAACTTCAACAATAACGGTTATATCTCAAAATGATAGTCATGATGTTGATGAGAGGCTCATGCGACTTAGACACAAAAACGATGAAATAGTATCCGGGAATATGCATATCCATTTAGGAAAAAATTATTGTTTAGAGATCTTCATAACAGAAGGAGATGCTAAAGACGTTCTAAATTTCATAGGCAAAATACGTACAATTAGAGGTATACAACAAGTTAAATTCACGATGCTTCCCATCATAAATACTAAAGAACAATAGGAAGCTAATATACAGAAAATCTACCAACACCCCTAGGACTTAAAAAGAATACATTCCAATGAAACACAATATTTTGATTCGGTATTATCAAAAATTTAATCAACCATTACTCGATAAAGATGCTGGTTGGACAGTAAAAGTCATAAATCTCAGAAGAGTAACATTGTGTTTCGCAATTATTCGTGGATTAGAAATCAGTGTATAAAACGAAAATTGAAAATAAAGGAATTAACCTTTAGAGTTTATAATGTTCAACTATGGTTATATTTTTCAAAAAAATTAATTTGTGGTGAAATTCAGCTAATAATACATACTTAACTAAGTAGTTAGGTTTATTGAGTTGAGGGTTACTTCAGACTATAATCTCGGAAAACTTTATTCTACTGTTGCTAGTGAGTGGCATCCAACAAAGAATAAGGAATTGACCCCTTACGATGTGACGCCTGGAAGTCATAAAAAAGTCTGGTGGAAATGTGATCTTGACCATTCATGGCAAGCAACAGTGTATCAAAGATCAAATGGTCAAGGATGTCCGTATTGTTCAGGACGCAAAGTGGGAAATAATAACAATCTCGCAGTTAAAAATCCAGTATTGGCTATGGAGTGGCACCCAACCAAAAATGAAAATATTAATCCTTATGACGTAACTCCAGGCAGCCACAAAAAAGTGTGGTGGATATGCAATCGGGGACATGAGTGGCAAACAGCAATATACGCTAGAAATAGTGGAAGTGGTTGTCCTTATTGTGCTGGAAAACATCCTACAAAAGAGAATAATTTTGCATTTACAAACCCTGAATTAGTAAATGAGTGGCACTCAACTAAAAACGGAGAGCTGACACCAAATGATGTAACACCGGGAAGTGGCAAGAAAGCCTGGTGGCAATGCGACAAAGGTCATGAATGGAAGTCGGAAATTAAGAGCAGAGCTAGAAGGGGTTATGGTTGTCCTTATTGTTCTAAACAAAAGGTTGGAAAAGATAACAATTTAGCTTTCAAGTACCCAGATTTAGTTAAAGAATGGCATCCCACTAAATTTCATCTACTTTCTCCTCGCGTTTGATGAGTACAGTCAAGCCGACCATGAGTGCTAAGAGGAAAGCGCCAATATAAAAGGGGATGTAGATCCCAAGTTGGGTTGCTATGAGAATGAAGACGATGGGTCCAGCAATGCCACCGATATCCATGAAGGTCCGATATAACCCAATGGAAACGCCACGGAACTCGGGTTTGACAATTTCTGAGAGAAGGACAATGAGGGTGGCGGAGACAAGTCCAGCTCCTAGACCATCGAGTGTACCGATAACTATGATCGATCCAAGGGACTGAATAACCGTGTAAACATAAAGGCATGGGATCTCGATCAAGAGGCCAGCCAAGATCACAGCTTTCCGTCCAAACCTGTCCGAGAGGTAACCCGATGCGACAGTGGCAACGACGAAGCCTCCCGTCCTTACAGCGGTGATAACGCCAATAAGACTTACATCAAACCCTAATGTTTCATACAAATACAAGGGAAATACTGTGGACATCGCTCCAGTCATGATGAACATCCTCAAAAAACAGATGACACAGATCACCAGGATACTCCGATCTAGGAGACTAGCTAACGCGTTGTGGAGAGAGGGTTGTGAATATGAACTGGATGAACTCACCTCAACTTCTTTAAGCTGTTTAGAGGTAAAAGCGAGGACTAAACTAAAACAAGAGATCCCAAAAGTGACATAGAAAACAGAAAAGTACCCAATGAGACTTGCCAGGAAGGCACCAATGGGGGCACCGATGAGACTTCCCATAAAAGTTATACCCTGAAAGGTGCCAAGAGCCTTGCCTCGTATCTCAGATTTGAAGAGATCAATCAAGATCGCCGTGTTATTGAGAAAAAAGAGGGCAGCTCCGAAACCCCAAACCCCCCTCCCAACAATGAGCAAGTAGATTGAAGGCGCAGTTGCACATAGCAACGACCCCACCGACGCCAAAGCAAGCCCCAAAACAAAGAGTCTACGCCTCCCAATCCGGTCAGAGATCATACCTGACGGCAGTTCGATAAATACCCTGGCAAGAAACCAAGCGGACACAACATACCCAACCATTGTCCCCGAGGGATCCAGATCCAGAGCCAAGATGGGGAGAAACGCACTCGCCAACCCCATCCCTAACACAAAAGAGAAACCGATAAAGAGCATCACGAAATACACACCGGGATAGGATCCACCCTTATCCATCACCATGGATTATTCCTCATAAAATTCCTCACTAATTTTTTTAATGTTTAACCTGGCGTATTTAAATGTGTGCGGTACAAAAAGATCTAATGTGCTAACTTAACCATTTTAGGGAGATTAAACAGATTGAAAATATTTGATAGTTGGTTGAATCAAATTCGAGAGTTAGGATGGGACTACTATTTTCCAACAGTATTCTTGTGTTTAACAGGGTTACGACCTTCCGAAGCGTGTCTTAGTCTCTCCATGTTAGCTGAAAAAGGTGTGAAAGGGTACTATAACGATCAACTTAAAGCTCTTGAGCATTTCCGTTTCAAAGGCTTTCTCCGACAGACGAAGAACTGTTATCTCAGTTTTCTCAGTGATAAAGTTCTTGATCTCGCACTACACTATGGAAAACCTGTTTCTTGGAATAAGATTCGATGCAAGATTTACCAATCGGGATTGAAGGTACGATTGCATGAACTGAGAAAAGTTTGGGCAACAAAACTTCATGATGGAGGAATCTCCTTAGAATCAGTTAATCTCTTACAAGGTTAAATTTCGAGAAGTATTGAAATTGGGGCATCAAGCTCTGAGACATTATTTGTCTGGTGAATGGTTCGATCTTCCGCTAAAGAAGATTGTTGAAGTTTCGAAATAGGAAGGATGTTTTAGATGAAAAAATCTAAAATAAAATGTTGTTTATTACCAAGTAATCGCCCAGAATTATACGCCAATTTATTCAATAGATAAACAAATAATTCCTAGTTTTACTTTCAAAAAGAATTGATACAAAAACAAACTTAATTATGGACAATAGAAATGGAGTGCGCTAACGTCCTCCATCACAATATGGACATTTATCTTTCTGCTCTGTATAGAGTTTACCACAATAACGACATCTAATTTTAACAATTTCTTTAATGGTTTCTCTGGTTGAGGTTATCACTTCTTTTTGAGGTTGGTCTGGTTTCTTCACAGATGTTATCCATCTCAAAGCGCGATAGAATACTAGACCACAGGGAAGTATGACGAGAAATAATAATAGTAGTTCTTGCCAACTTATTAGAGCCATTTTATATTCCATTTTCCTTTCGTTTAATCCAAAGTTTGTAAATATGTCGCTAGAGTAAAATGTTTTTCAAGAAATAAGGGTAATAAGGCATTAGTGAATCAGACGCTTTGTGAAAACTCGAAGAAATGTAAATGTTACAGTAGAAATGGTAACTAAGACAAACGCTCCAGTCGAAATCATCATCATTACAGGAGATTTGAATATTTCAGCGAGGACTAAGAACAGGACACTACTTATCAAGACGATACCCATCCTACGAATTACCTTGATGGATACTTGGATCTTCTTTTTGAGACTGAAAAATAAAGCAATTGGCAGGAAATAGAATATTCCAATTAATGAACTTGCAATCAAACCAGCTGCGATAACACCAAATTCTGGGAGAAAACTGAATATGGAGAATGTTGCAGAACTCACCTGAAGTATACTAATCAACGGGTATAGCACCACCTTCATAATGTTTCTCAAGGCTGAATTGTCAGCGATGACTGATGCTACGTTTGGGCTGAAGGAGTAGTAGAATCCGTTAAAAACTGTCATGAAGCTACTACCCGCGAAGGTGCTGTAAACTGTATTGTCCCTGAATCCTCTGAGGAATTGTACTTGCGGACTCAGTTCTGATCCATACGTAGCTGTCGCAATTAAACAACCAGATTTCTTGACTGTAAAGGAGCTCGATGAACTGGATGCAGCATCATATATAGCATCTCCATTCCATGATGCTGTCACGTTCCATGAGCCATCAGCATCAGGCGTGTAAATGGCGCTATAGCTTCCGTCTGAACCAGTTGTTACTGTTCTCGTAACTGTTGAACCGTCAGGCTTCTTGAAAATTAAAGTTACGGTTTTCCCCGAAAGTGCTGGACTAATAGCGCCTGAAACAGTGATAGAGTCTTCTAGGTTAATTTCAGAAGATGAGGTTGAACAGGATATATTGCTTGAAATTTTTAAAATGTTGATTGTTATGGAGTGAGTATCAGTTGCGCCTTCGTCATCTGTCACCTTTAATTGTACAGTAAATATTCCAGACCCGAGATAACTATATCTTGGATTTTTCTCTGTTGATGTAGACTCATCACCAAAATTCCATGAATATGTGAGTATTTTTCCTTCTGGGTCTTGAGATTGATCCGTGAAGGTGATGCTTTGCTGTACTACTGGATTTGTAGGTTCATATGTGAAATTTGCTGATGGATTTAGATTGATAATTGTTATAGATTGAGTGGTCGTGTCTGAATATCCATCATTATCTGTTACAGTTAGTTGAACGGTATACGTTCCTTTATCACTGTACTTGTGAGTTGGATTTTGATTATTAGATGTGGTGTCATCTCCGAAATTCCACAGTTGAGAAACTATGGTTCCATCATTATCCGTAGATGTATCGCCAAAGGTAATCGTTACTAACATTGATAGTTCTGTCATTGGTGAGTAAATGAAAGAGGCTTCTGGAGGTCCCTCAATAACTACTTGCAATACAGAAAATGTGACTGGAGAACTTGACGCACCTTCATATGTTGAGTCTCCATCCCACGACGCTGTTACGCTCCAGGAACCATCTGCATCAGGTGTATATGTGTCACTGTAATCTCCAGGATTCGTCGTGCTAGTTCTAATGAATGTTGAACTATCAGGTTTAGTGTAGGTTAAGGTGACAGTTTTCCCTGAGATTTCGGAGCTGATGGATCCTGAAACAGTGAGAGAATTATCCAAGGTTAAACTATCTTGGGAAACTGAACACGATATAGTCGATGTAATCTTAGTTACTATAAAGGTGACCACATTCTCATCTTCACCACTATTAGTGAGACTGTCAGTAGCTATAAGATCAA
>SDBT01011366.1_pt1 | contig 14334 bp, 12 predicted proteins | sample 2277101 | NCBI WGS metagenome assembly SDBT01 (sample SAMN10404973, study PRJNA504765) | marine sediment metagenome | isolation source: marine sediment core GS10_PC15, 103 cmbsf | place: Arctic Ocean: Southern Knipovich Ridge | collected 2010 | reverse complement strand
ATTACTTTACATAAGATATATTATAGGACGTTGTAAAATTATAAAAAATAGCTAAAACTCACCTAACACCTATCAACACCAATGTCATTCCCGCGAAAGCGGGAATCTATCTTTGTATTTCTTCCCGTATTTTCTTCCTCTCTCTGTCATTGCGGAACTTTCGAAGAAAGTGTGGCAATCTCATTTCCCTTTATATCTTTCATCTTTTGCATTTGTATTATTTCTTTCCACACTTATAACTCACACTATAACTATACGCTATTCCTATACGCTAATTTGCATTATCTTACTAACGACTAATACATTCCCGCTCCACTTATGTTATTCAGGCACACTCTTTGTCATTTTTGCTCCCATTTGTCATTCCCATTCCATTTATGTCATTCCCGTGAAAACGGAAATCTATCCTTCTGTCATTGCGATCCCAGGTTTATCAAGGCGTGACAATCTCTTTTCCTTTATATTCCAATATATTACGTTTTTTCGACTCTAAAACTATAAAAAAACTATATTTTTTATAAATATTTTCTATATTTTATTATTTAATAATTATTAAAGCAAAACGCTATAACCCTTATAAATAAAGGCTTTGAATAATTATAAAAAACGCTCGCATACTGCGTATATGAAGAAATTTTGACTTGCCTCTTATGGATTGTATCTATTTTGAAAAAGACCCCCCTTAAAAACGAAATATGAAGGTCTAAATTTTGGTGATCTAAAAAAAACCCCTACTCTTTTAAGGCAAGGATTTTGGTAAATATCTTTTTATTTTATTAATTAATGTATAGAGTTTATTTATAATATTTTCTAATTTATAGGAATTATTATATGTTAATTAATAATTTTCTATATTATTTTTAATCAGAATTTCCAATTTTCTAATTCCATAAATTTATTAAGATTTATACAATTTACTTTAAAGTATTCGCAAATATTTGGTATTGTTACACCATTTTTTTTGTATTCTTCATTCGTTACAACATAACCATCATTTACTTTTGCTTTTGCAATCACAAATGGATCTGCAACTGGCCTACCTACTAATTGGCTTTTCTTTGGTATATTATTTTGAAAATGTTTAATTGAAAAAATATCACTTACAAGAATCATTTCTGATTCATTAGGCTGATAAAAAATATTTTTATGTTGCTTTGCCCAAATTACTAATTCTGAATCAGCATTATGATATGCTTCAATTTCCTTAAGAACATCTCTTACAGAAATTATTTTTCCGTTTTCAATGTATTCATTAAAATATTCCCAAAATGAAGGAAATGTTGATATATAATAATAATTAAAAATAGGTATTAGTATATTTGTATCAAAAACGTACATATTTACTACCTTTGATATACAATTTCTAAAGGTGAAATATTATTTACTTTAATATCTAAATACTCCGATAATTGATATTTTGATATCTGATTGGTGTAATATTTTCTAAAAGCTAAATTTAAATAATTCTCTCCTAAATAAGTTATTTTATTTAAATAATAATTCCCACCTGTACCTCTTTTTTTCAAATATTTTTCAGCTTCTTTATTCCATTTGTTCGAAAAGTAATTATACTCATCTTGATTTACTTTATTTGAGTCATAATATTTCCGCAATATAACTTCTCGACTTACTGAATATTTTTCTGCAACTTCCATAATGTTTTTTTCATTAACAGAAATATCTCGAGTTGCAAAATAAAAATTATTTGAAGGAACAAGAAATTCAGATGTGAATTTATTACAATAAATCTCGATATTTTTATTTTCTTTAGAAAGATCGTATATATAACTATCATCTATTGAATCTATTCCAGCAGTCTGAAATAAAATATGTGCCAATTCATGAAAAATAGTAAATATTTGACGACTTCTTGATAAAGAATTATTAATGATAATTATTGGAAAATGCTCATCGTACAAACTAAAACCTGATATATTGTCATCCCCAAAAGCATCTTTGAAAATAAATATTCCTTTGCTTTCTATGCAATTTCTCCATCCTTTTAGTGCGATATCAATATTTCTCCATGAAAATTGCTCTTCTAGTGAAATCTCTAAAAAAGATCTAAGTTTTGAACATACCTCTTGTATATTCTGCGTGTTATCAAAAACAAAATTATCTAATATAAAATCAGATGAGGGGTTTTTCTCATCACATAATTCAATTACTTTTAATTGTAATGATTTTGATTTTCTGAGTATCTTAATAAAATAAGGGGATAGCTGATTTATCAAAATATCGGGAAGTGTTCTAAATTCTTTAGTGATGCGTTCAACGGGAGGTTCTGGAAAGAAAAAAATTGCAATAGGTAATTTCAATATATCGTATGATATTTTTTCTAATTGAATATATGTAGGATAATCTTCGCCTTTTGTCCATTTTTTTATTAAATCAACTGGTTTGTTCATCTTTTTAGAAAATTCAGAAATACTATAATGATTGTTGTCAACAGCCCACCTAAGAACTTTAGGATTTATTTTAGCTTTTGGCATTACAGTCTCCACTCTTATTTTTTATATAATTATATAATTTTTCAAATCTGCAAAAACCTTTTATATCATATATACTGTATTATTTTATAAAACCCTTTTTTTTCGAAGAAATAATTTGCAGTTTTTGATAATCGTTTAGGAGTAGTCTTTCCTCCCCTGCCCTTTTGGTTGATTAGGGCTATTATTTGTATAAATTTATTTTAATGCAATGCTTTCTCTCTTAACTTTTTTATCTTTCACCTCGACAAATTTCTAATAGGTTTTGAGGGTAAGTTCTCTTGGGTATCCATCATAAATTTGAGGATGTTGATTCATATTAAAATCTGTAACTCTTGGATTGGAATAATGGTAACTTTCTTCTGCTGAGATTTCTTGGTTAGAATTAACATCAACTTCATAAGGTGAATTAAATCCTTCATCTAAATAGTAGGTAAACACTCCATTCTCTAGCTTTGAACTTTCCAGGGAAGCTTCGTTATCATCACAGGCAGTTAAGATCACATAACCCACTTTACTAAGTTTTATAAAGAATCCAGTTCTAGCTAAAGCTATAGTAGGTTCCTGACCTTTTTTAAGATAGGTTTTGATTATTAAATCGGGGGGAGGTTTTTTTATAAAAGCACCACTATAACAAGTATCTAAAATGACACATCTCCTGTTTGTTGGAATACCATCCAGCCATCTTTCCAATTCATCATCCTCAATGTCATTAGTAAAGGAAGTGACAGAACCAATACTATCTGCTGGACAAATATAAGCATGACTTCCATCCGGAGATAAATTCCCGTGTCCAGAAAAGTAAAATAGTATCAGACTTTCGGGTACTATCTTTACCTTAACGTTTTCAATAGCATTTTCAATATCCGCTTTAGTTGCATCAGGTAAATAGATAATATTTTCTCTGCTCCACATAGTAGAATTTAAGAGTGTATTCATTATATCTTGCGCATCGGCTATGCAAAAATTCAAGTCTGGAATGTTCGAATCTCTATAGTTATTTACTCCCACAATAATAGCATAGGGTGTCTCCATTAGAGTTTGAGTTGAAGCTAAACAACACAAAATTAATATTAAAATAGATAGCAATACAGTAAATAAAATTAATAAATTTTTCTTAAACATCATAATCTAACTAACCCTCCTTTGATTTAGAAATGAAAAATATAATTAATAATTTAGTTTCTCTAAAATTTTCCTATTATCCTGACAAATAATTAAATATAATAAAATAGCTTACAGTGTAGAATAGCAGTTTAGTGGAGCAATTAATGAATCATCATTAATTATAAATCGAATATATTAATTGGGGTAAATCTTGTAACTTTTGTGGTATATATAAAATAGATATATTTATATTATCTATTACTATATATACAACAAATCTTTTAAAAACCCTCTTTTTTTAAAAAACTTGTTTATAAACCCCCTGCCCTTTTAATGCAAGGAATCCGGAAAGTTTTTTAGTATTTTATTCAATTAATATAGAATATTCATTATGAAAATTATCCTCTACGCCCTTCTCTGCTCTAGTGTTACCAAACTCACTTTTAGTCTCAAGAGAAAAGTAAGTTGGAAATGGTAAACTAAAATACACCTAATGTGGAAAATAAAAGTGCACCTTCCCTCTCAACCTTTCCCTTAAAAAAAGTTAGAAAAATTTAACCAATTATTTAGTTAGTACAGCCATGCTCTTTGTGCTTAAAAAGTTCGAATCCTATCCGGCTCCCCCTGTTGGAAACGTTTGGAACTTTTTCTTGGGGTGAAATTATAGAAGAATTATGAAACACCTATAAACTAAAGGAGTTAATTAACCTTCCTGTTAGTGTTCCAAATAATGCGTAGTTAAATATAAACCCTTGCTTATCAATAAGTTATACCCCTGCCCTTATTCTAACTATATTTATAATGATAAATTGATTATAGCATATATATTAAATTTTATTATAAAGTCCTAAGAATTTATTTGAATATTTGATACAAAGAATAAAAGACAATGTATGTTTTTGTCAATACAAAATTTCTAATATATTAAACTAATAATTAACCTTAAAAGCATTTTGCAGGGGATATTTTTTAATAGAAAGAGAGTTTAGGTGAAGTAAATTTTATACAGAAGATAAAGAACAGGGAGTGATATTTTTTTAAGATCGGAAAATTATGATAATGTTAAGGCGGCATTTAAAAGCAGCCAGATACAAACTTTTCTCGGGAAGTATTACAAGCATTAGTCAGTTTATCCATATCATCATCATTTAATGGTTCTCTTTTGTATTGGTAGATCATAGATTTTTCATGAAGTCTCGTCTATTTGCGAAGGTGCCTCTGGGTAATTTAGCGAAGCTAACAAATTTACGTTGTATAATATTATGCAAAGTGGTGATTTTCAGTTACTTAGTATCTTATTAAGTTGTTCTTTAAATGTATCTGAATCAAGAATTTCATTAATAAACTCTACAGACCATACTTTCGAAAGCCCCGTATTTTCTTCAAATATTACACGTGGACGGCCAGTTTGAAGGCTTATAGCTACTTCTTGATATGGAACATATTCGCCAATAATACCTATAAATTTGCCACCCAATGAATCACCCCCAATAGAAACTCCTCCTTTTTCATCAAATCTTATAGGCGAAGGCCTGAGAAACACAGGGCTACCGCTATTTCCCGGGAAAGCAGAAGCATCTATATAGAATGAGTTGTCATTATTAATTATGCTTATTATTCCACTTCTGATAACTGGGGAAATTTTTCTTTGGGGTTCTATGCCTGGTTGATATGATAAAAAGAAAACATCGTAAAGTTCAAATAACCTATCTGAAAGAAGAAACAAGTTATCAGGAATTACTTTTATATCATCTTTCTGAAGGTCTATTTCAAATGGAATTATAGCAATATCGACTTCTGCGTTCTTATGAAAAATCCAATTTACCTTATACCTCTGCTTTATATTTTCTATAGAACGTGAAGCAATGCCCCCATCTTTCGAGTTAAAGAGTACAAGCATTCCATCATCCTGCAACTTACCGGTTTTCATGTTTGCAACTACGTGTTTTGCTGTGAGTAGGTGACAAATGTTTTGAACTCTAACTAAAAACCCAGTAGCATAAAGAAAAATATTTTCTTCTTTGTCAATCTTGCCAATAAAAACTACAGTTTTTTTAGCCTCGTCTACTAATCTAAATGAGAATACATCTTCGTTGTTTCCCTCCCCGTTGCTATAAGCTAATATAGAGAGAAGAAGCAATAAAATAGTTATTATTACAACTGATTTTATTGTTTTCCAAAGCATCCCATTACACCCTCTTTTTTTCTCTTTACCACCATTTTTTCCAACTTATTTATATCCGACTCCAAAATTAGGTTCTTTGTTTTAGTTTATACTTTTAATAGACTTTGTCAATATTTTATAAAAAAAGATGCCAAGATGGCGTCGGCCTATAATTTGTGATACATATAGAATAAGGATTTTAGTTTAGATGAAACTGGGTAATGGCGTGCTTTGATACAGAAGGCGACAGATGAGCAATGATATTTTTCATGATCAGATATTAACGCGGCATTTAAAGGTGGCCAGATAACAATTTTTCCCGGAAAGTACTGAAAGATTTATTATTTAATTAATTACATCACCGTTTAACGTTTCTTTTGTATTGGTATGACATAAAATTATTCCTTAATAGGATATTCTTCTTCTCTAATATGACAAATAGATGGATCTAAAAATATTTTAAATTTATTTTGAATATCCTCTGACTTTTTTTGAAGTTCATTAGTCCATTTAGGGATATACATTAAGCAAAAATCATAAGAACAAGTTGGTTTGTTTTTCTTTTCGGTTGCTATACCTATTACTTTTTTATTTTTTTTATTTTTTCCACGAGCAATAAAGCAAATTGTGCCTAAATGTTCTTTTCTTCTTTCTCTTGGTTCCGGGTCATCTTGTAAAAGAAAACAATAAGTTGCATCATCAGAAACTACTATTCTACGATATGGATTACGGGTAATATCATTGTGTGCCTTTAATCGAGCATCAAGAAACGTCTTACTTAAAAGGCGCCTTTGAACACGATTAGGACGAGCAAGTTCCCTGGCAACCAACTCATACTCCGTAGATAAAGATTCATGCGCTCTACTAATTATTCCATCCCAAAGATAACTAATTTTATCCTCTTTTTTCTTTGCTTGATATTCAGGTCTGCTTTGTAGATGTTCCCAACTGCCTTCTTCGATTGCTATATAGTCAGCATTATCAAATCTATTAAAGCTGCGGTTGTTTATTAAATAAAAAGCAAGAAGTTCTTTCTCTCCACCTACGATAAGTAAACTTTTATTTTTCTTAAGGAATGTTTCTTTTTCACGCAGATATTCAACAAAATCAGTTATTGTATCTAGTTCATTAAGAACAACTTGACTAAAATCTTTATTGAATACATGAACCTTATACTTTTTTATTTCCTCGACAAAAGAAAACATTTCTTCTCCCTTGCCAAACAAAACAGATATTAAATATATTTCTTTAATTATTTTTGGGTTAAATATCTCTTTTCCTCTAAATGGATTTTCTAATTCTATAAGTGTCTTTAGATCGAATAATTGTCTTCTTGTTCCTGAGAGTTGACGCAAATTTTTTTCTAATTCTGATTGATCATATTTCCCCTGCTTATCTAATTTTAAGTTTTTAATTTGCCATATAATTGCAATTTCGTCATATACTACTAATAGATCACACAATTCTTTTTTATTGGGCAACTTGGGATTCAAATAACACCAATCAGTAAGAAATGTATTTTTAGCCAGATGGTGCAAAATTTTTTCTGCATTTTTACCTTTTTGATCGAAGTAATTTTTATCTTTTTCCATTTTTCCCTCTTAAAATTAGAAATTATACTATTTTAAATCTTATCTATTTTATTGTTTTTATCAATATTAAATAAAAAAGACGACATGCTATCGTTAATACATAACTAGAATAATTATAAAATAAGGAGTTTGAGCTAAAGAAAAGTAGTCAATGGTGTGCTTTTACACAGAAGGCGACAAAAAGGGAACAGCAGAGCTTAAATTGCTCTGCTGTTCCTCGATGAATCATCCTGCGTCTGCTCCAGCGGGTACTTTATGGGCAATTAACTTTATTCGAATCTTGAACTAATTGCCCTTTCTTTATCTCCCTGGTCCAGGAGGAGCTTGAGGTGGAGAAATAGGTATTCCTGGTCCAGGAGGAGCTTGAGGTGGAGAAATAGGTATTCCTGGTCCAGGAGGAGGTAGTTGCGTTGGGGGCCTGATTGTCTTCCACCACTGGTTTTTTTTCTCCTTATTTTTTTCTCCTTTCATTTCTAATAAAACCTCCTTTATCTTAATATTCGACTCAACGCCATCTGTGGAGCTCTAGGGTTTGCGCATTTGATTTCTTGGGACATTTTTTACATTCTTCAGGTAAGTTGTGGCTATTCACATGTGTTCTATAGTATCTGTATATTTCTCCATTCCAAATCTCTGGAACACTTTGATTAGTTATATTACCCATCACGGTGTTGGAATAGCAGCAAACGAATACATCACCGTTTTGAGATACCTTGAATGATTCCCAGGGTTCTCGGCAAAATATAGGCCATTCCTGGTCCCTTTCTAAAAAGTACGACACAGGGGAAAATACTGTAAGAATGATAGAATTATTCTTTGCTTTCTCTTTGGCTTTGAAATACATTGCTCGAGCCAAGTCCTGTTTGTAAAATAAAGAATACTGCTCTTGTTCTTTTCTAAGTATCATTAGATCTTGTATTAGAACCTGATCTGCTTTTAATTTTATAGCTAGATCTACAAAATCCGGAAGTTCTTCAATGTTCTGAGACATACTCACAAAAGAAAGTGTTAAGTATGGACTGCTTCCACCCGTGGCTTCCCTTAATTTAACTACATTGCAAATATTGTCAATGATGCGATCAAATTTACTACTACCGGTTAACAATCTGTGTGTTGATGAATTTGCTGAATTTAGCGAGATGATCAGTACAGGCCATTTATAAGAGACAAGCCTTTTTGCCCATTCATCATTCAATAGGCTTCCATTTGTGGTTAGATAGATTTGGATTCCATCAAAATTTGTAGTGACATAATCATACATTTTAGAATATTCAGGATTCATTAGGGGTTCACCCCAACCATACAAACCAACTGAAAAAGATTTACTTAAAGGTTTAGTAAAGTTAAGGAATTGCTCGAAAGATAGATCAATATAACTTGATCTGTATTTTTCACTTCTATCAGTACAAAAGATACATTTAAAATTACAAGTCATTCCTGTTGGAATTATAACATTAATTGGGAAGGATTCTAATACTTCAACTTTTTTATTACATTCATAAATATTAAGTTCATAATTCCGGGCTCGCTGTTCTCTATTAAATTGGTCCATATTGTGTTTTCCTACCTGAAATAGTAAGAATTTATAGTTGGAATAGCGCATAACGTAAGTTTGTTTGTACTAATAAAATTATGATTAAGGCTATTTTATATCCTAGTAACTGATAAAATTGTCCATTTTGGATGTAACTTAACTTATTTATAAATATTCTATCATTTGTTTTAATTTTGTCAAAGCTATTATTATAAAATTAATTAAACCTTTTATAATTCACTATTACCGCAATTTGCTCATTAAATTTCTACTTTTAGTCTTACTTACAAATTAACTTATTTCAAATATCGTATATCGTAAGTCTTTTGACACTTCCTTGTTTTTCTACTAATATAATGGTAGTTTATGAGAATTATTTTTAGAAGGAGGTGTCAATATGAGCACAACTGATATTGCTATAACTTTACTTCTCGATAAAGATGGATTTCTGCGTCGAGAGTGCCCCAATTGTAAAAGGCAGTTCAAATGTTTACCGACCAAAGACAAAGCAAACAAACAATCTCAATTACAGTACTACTGCCCATATTGTGGAAAACTAGCCAATATTAACGATTGGTGGACCAAAAAACAAGTCCAATACATTAAACAAAAATTGTCAAAAGTTACTGAACCAGAGCTTAAAAAATTCACTAAAGACCTTGAGCGACTAAATCAACCAGGAAGTTTAGTACGAATTGAGCCAAAGTATAAGCTTCCTCCCGAACCGTTGCCATTTCATGAACCTAATGACATGCGAAAAGTTGAACCTCCTTGTCATATGCGTGAACCCCTAAAAATCTGTGAGAACTGGAATAAATTAGTAATATGCTTAATTTGCGGCAAACCCTTTTGATTGGATTAAAAAATTGTAATCTATGAATCGCACGTTAGAAGAAAGAGACAATACCAATTTTTATTAACCAAAAGGTCGTAGGTAGATACCTATGGGCATGCCCATAGGTATCTACCTACGACCTGGCTAAATAGCATAATTCATTAGCCAGTAGATGAAACGCGGTTATAACAAGCACCTGTATAAGCTTAAAGTACCAATGTTATTTATATTTAGAGCAAAGTAGAGTGTGACAAAACCCTCAGATTAATTTACCAGTAAGTATAGGTATAATAAAACGGGAAATAAGAAAATATCGGAAGTTGATTAAGCCATTACTATAAAAAAGGTTACGGACTTTTATATGAGAGTTTATTCCTAAAAGATGAAGAAGCTGTCAATATCTTCTTGCCGTAAGACCGCTACCAATATTTAGCTTCTTAATTTTTTCTATTTCATCAATCTTTTTATCTATTATCTCCAATTCTTCTCTTTCTTTCTTTTCTTTAAGCAGGGAAGGATATCCATTTTCTTTCAGTATTTTTAAAACTATTTTTTTATTCATAATTATTCATCTCCTTCCTCCTATAAAACCCGTAACCTTTTTACCTTTTTGTTATTCTCTACAGCTTGCTATGGACTGGCTAATTCTTAAGCAAATAACTCTAACTTTTCATGATCAGAATTGTCGCCTAATTCTTTCTATCTAAATAAGCATACTCTAAATTTCAGTATTATTCAACAAAAAGTGCAGAACTTCAGTTTTTTATTTTAGGATTGGCTAAATAAATTAAAAACTCAGGACTATCTTTATAATTAAATTTTTCTCCTTTATACGAACACCAGACGTCGGCTAGCTCAAAATCTGCTAATTCAAGCAATAGTTTCATTTCCCTCGGGAAAACAAAACATAATATGTCTTTAGTAAAGAATTTTTTTACTGTTCCATCTGAACTAAGTTCCTCAATAATAATTGAAACTTCCTCAGTTTGATTTGAAAAATTATATTTAGGACAATAATACTCTACTATTGTTTTCTTAAGTGTGTTACTTATATTATAAAAAAATTTTATTTTTCCATCTTCTTTTATCATTTCTTTAACATTTGGTAAATTTAAATCTATAACCAATAATCCTTTGTCACTTATATACTTATGTATATTTTCCAACGAATTTAATTGATCTTTCTGAGTAACCAGATGCGAAAATAAATTAAAGGGCAATAATATTAGTTCAAATTTATAGCCAAAAGAATATTTAAATTTCTGAACATCTTTTTTTACTATTTGTATATTTTTTCTTACTTCTTGTGTTTCTTTCTTCATTTTATCCTTTAAGATATTCAACATATCTTGTTGTTTATCAATCGCTATAACTTTACATCCTGCTCGTGCAAGAGGCAAAGTTAATCTACCGCTTCCACAACCTAACTCTAATATCGGAGTATTAATTTTTCTACCTAAATTGGTATAGAAATCAATATCTTCTGTAAAATTATCAAATAAGCCATCATATAACTTTGCAAGAATACCTGTATATCTTTCTCTATGAATTTTATTATCCACTAGTCCGGCTCCTTAAATAAGTATGAATAAAGAAGACCCGTACAAATATCATAATAATTGTCATTAATAATTGCCTTCTCTATCTGTTTATTTATTTTCTTTTTTAGTTTCCAAATTTTATAAAATTTCTCCGGCAAGCCTCCTGCAGCAACATAATATCTTTTAAAAAGTTTCTTCCAATATAATGAGTTTTCATTCTTTATAGACTTTATAAGCTGTTCTTTTTTAAGAGTATTGTAGGGTGGGTAAACAGGGTTTAACTTATCACATAATCTAATATCTAATATCTTCATACTGTGTTTGGAAAATAATTCTAAAATACGGTCGCCATAGTTATCATCTCCTTCACCTACTTTAATTTTTCCTTGTTGGACTTTCATTTCAAAAGATAATAAATCTAGTTTCTCTTCGATACTCAAATTACTGGTAACATTATTATAAACAACGGACATTGCTAAGTTATTGGGTTCTATTACTAATAGAAATCCATTGGGTTTCAAAACCCTAAGTAGCTCTTTAATAGCATCTTCTGGTTTATCAAGATGTGATAGTAATAGTTGTTCGGCAATAAAATCAAACGAATTCTTTGCGACCTTGAGATCGTATATATCACCTATTTCGAAAAATATATTAGAAGAATTATATTTATTTATTTTCCTCTGTGCAATCTTTATTAGTTTAGGATCAATATCTATCCCTAAAAGGTCACATTGCTTATTTAAAAATCTCGCCATCATAAAGGTAAGATATCCTAATCCACATCCAATATCAAGAAAATTATGAATAGCATTTATATCTAAATTTTTTAAAATTAACTTAAATTGGTCCTCATTCCAAAAAAAGGAAGTTCTGCTTTCATTTAAATATTTTATATATTCTTTGTTGCTAAATCTTTTATTCTTCATAATAATTATCCTTATTTAACATTATTATCTAATGCTTTTATTTTTGGAATTATCAACTTTTTTATAAAATTATCGAAATTCTCTTTTTCATATAAACAACTTTTTTTGCGGTCAATTACACTTGATAAATAACAACCGCCACTACAATATCCTCCTAATGGACAATTCAAACATTCTGGTAAAGATAATAAAAAATGTCTTTCCCATGTTTCAGTAATTATCTCTCTCTTTATATTTCCAATTGAAAAATCTTTATTCCCAACAGAATATGGACATCTATAACAGTCTAATTTATTATCTATGTAATATCCTTTAATAAATGGAGAAACTGATGAGCAATAATAATATTTAGCTTTAAGTTCATTTTGGTCAAAGTCGATATTAAATAATTGTGCTAAAGGTAACGTGGTTTTTAAAAAGGCTAGCTGAAAATATTCAGGGGCTTTAAAGTTATTTTTAAATAATAATACAATTTGGCGTAATAAATCACTCTCTGATATTACACTATTGGAAAGATTTTCGAAACATCTATCATCAACTCTTCCAATTCTTATTTTAAAGTTGTCATTATCTAACCAATCTTTGTTCTTGCAATATCCTAATAATTTAGGGAGTTGATCTAAATTTTCATAATCAATATTTATATATAAATCTGTATCAATTCCTAGATTTAATAAAAAATCAATTCCTTTTGAGATTTTATCAAATCCATCAACTCCATGTAATGTCTTCCTTCTTAAATTATGAAAATCCCCTATCCCGTCAAGTGTTGTTGCTACTCTTAAAATATATTTATTGTATAAAACAAACAAGTCTAAATAGTCATATAGGTCTAGACCATTTGTAGTCATAGTTAGAGGGTAATCGTTTTGTTTACAAAAAGAAAAAACCTTTGAAATAATTTCTTTATTCCGTTTTTGCAAAGGCTCACCACCAAATAGCTCTATAACCGTTGGAGTGTCATTAAGAGGATTATTATTGATGAAGTCAAAAATATATTTTAATTCTTTATCAGAGATTAATTGATCATTGAACCACCTATACTTTTGATAGCAATACTTACATCTCATATTGCAGGAATAGGTCGGACATATTCCAAATACAGTTGTATATAGATTCTTCCTCTCTTTTAAAAAATTGTTATAATTATATCTTAATTTCCTTTTCCCTTCTTCACTATGAGGTGGTGTAAACCTACGTAAGAAGTATTTGTAAATGATATTGCTTGTTTTACCTCGCTTGAATAGATTGTAAAGAACCTCCCTGTCAACTAAATCTAGTGCATTGTTAAATGTATCGATAACTAGTTTATATTCTTTATTGTATTCATATATCAACAAATGTGAGAATTCACTTTTAAATTTTGAGCTTATTATTTTACTGTTATTATTTTTGTCTAAATGAGAGTGTGATATTCTAGGTCCCGGCAATATTTGACAGATAAACATTTTTAGATTGCCCCCTGTGAGTACTATATCTTCTAAACACTTCTGTTATTTTTTACAAGCATTCCTTTCTTGTGAAGTATTGACCTCAATCGTGTCTTAATAAACAAAGATGATATTAAACCCCAAAGATTTTCATTGAGGAGCTTGAATAGATTTATAAACTTACTCGATTTTTTTCTTACTTGCTTACTTCTTAGTTAATTATATACGCACTCTTAAGGATTATCAATTTTGATTTACTCTTGACATAAATTTTAAGATTTATATTATAATTTTAACTTATTTTCAACCCTTGCAAAATTTCCCAAATCCTATACAATTCAGTATTACAGAAATCTTATTGGGTCAAGTCTTGCACTATCACATTTCCACTTCCCTCTCAATTTTTTAATTAAAATACTGACACATCCTATTTTTTCTATGGTTTAGCTTTTCACTTTACGAAGTCTTCCTTTAGGACGTCTATCTATAGTAGTAATACCTAATGCTTCAGCCATCTGGTTAAGAAACTCCTAAGACCCCTTAGGTTTTTCACTAAAAGATACCGAATTATTGACCTAGTACAACCGTCCCATTTTCCCCTTTAAATTGGTGATTACAACAAATGTTCAATATTTCTGATTTGCATTTCAATTTGTGCAATATCCTGTAACACCTCTTGTTTTTTATTCTCTCTTTGAATTTTAAAATCGTATGTT
>SDBT01011365.1_pt1 | contig 14335 bp, 16 predicted proteins | sample 2277101 | NCBI WGS metagenome assembly SDBT01 (sample SAMN10404973, study PRJNA504765) | marine sediment metagenome | isolation source: marine sediment core GS10_PC15, 103 cmbsf | place: Arctic Ocean: Southern Knipovich Ridge | collected 2010 | reverse complement strand
ATAACCAGGATATCTAGAACCACCAGGGCTACCACCTGGGGATGTTGAACCACCAGAGCTACCACCTAGGGATGTAGAACCACCAGATCTACCACCTAGGGATGTAGAACCACCAGAGCTACCACCTAGGGATGTAGAACCACCAGAGCTACCACCTAGGGATGTAGAACCACCAGAGCTACCACCTAGGGATGTAGAACCACCCAGGGATGTAGAACCACCCAGGGATGTAGAACCACCTAGGGATGTAGAACCACCTAGGGATGTAGAACCACCCAGGGATGTAGAACCACCAGATCCAGCATTTGACCTGTTAATTACCATGGAACACGAACGTACAGCAATGATAGATGTGATGAATGATACAGATATACGGAATATGATGGGTGAACAACAATGGGTGAACGCCTTGCAAACTAATACTCATCAGAATACATATAGTTTATTAAATGATGGATATAAACCATCAGATACTGGATATGCTTTTGCAGGTTTAAATTAGTATGAAGGAAAAATTGATTCCTTAATATCTTTATAATCCTGTCCTACCATAGTAAAAAGAAAACGATGGATCAGTTATGTCAAGAATTATATGTTTTATAAATAATAATATATATTAAATATAATTATGGTCAAAAATGTAATTTCTGTAACAGTGGCTGCTTCTAAACAATTAAAACAAATTTTAAATGAAAATAATTCTAAAGCAATGTTTTTTAATATAAAAGGAGGTGGATGTAGTGGATTTGAATATTCTCTTAAACCAACCAATCAAAGTATTATGAAAGGTGATGAAATTTATAAAGAGGATGGATTAAATATACATGTATGTGGAAAGAGTTTAATACATGTTTTGGGTACAACAATAGATTGGAAAAAAGATATAATGGGTAATAAATTTTTATTCAATAATCCTATGGCGCAGCATTCATGTGGTTGTGGTACATCTTTTAACCCTTTTGGAAAAGAATGATTTGTAAAATTTGAAATTTTTAATTTAATTTATTATATTAAGTTAACAATGTTAAATAGACGATTATTCTATATATCACGTAGATTTTATCACAAAAATGTTATAGAACATTTTGAAAATCCAAAAAATGTAGGAACACTCGATGCAAATAGTAAGAATGTTGGTACTGCTATAGTAGGAGCACCCGCATGTGGTGACGTTATGAAATTACAGATTAAAGTTGAAGATAATACTATAGTAGAAACTCGTTTTAAAACATTTGGCTGTGGTTCTGCTATAGCATCAAGTTCTTTTGCAACTGAAGAAATAAAAGGAAAAAATATAGATGATGCTAAGAAAGTAAGAGATATAGATATTGCTAGCCACTTAAACCTACCACCAGTTAAGTTACATTGTAGTATGCTAGCAGAAGATGCAATCAGACGCGCTATCGCTGATTATGAAAAAAAACAATAAAAATAAAATAACAATGAAGAAATACGAGTTATACAGTTGGATAGAGTTACAGAAGCACTTACATTTGATCCTCAAAGATTTACAAGAACTTGAAGTGGGAAAAGAGTATGATAGAAATTTTGACGAGTAGATATGGGATAAGTTTAATGAATTTCAAGTTTACCAAAAAATTTAATGGAACATGTTCCATTAAATTAAATTAAAACTTATGTAGACTTTTTACGTGTAAATATATACAATTTTGTGATGACTGTTCTTAAAGATTTCTTCTGGTTGAGTACTTTTGCTAACGCAAAAGTACTATTTTTCTATGGATGATATATAGTCAAATGCACCTTTAATAACTGCTACAGAACTGGTCATGTAGCTCCATATATTATCAGCCACAGTCCGAGATTCTGGGTTAGAACCGGGTTGAAAAGTACCCGAGGTTATACTTCCTCGGTGAGAATTAACACGGTACATATCAATAGGTTCTGATTGAGCATATTTTGGTGGTGTAATACCTAATGGTACATAATTATCTACAATATCTACTACAAACCTATGTGGTTCAATACGTACTGGCTGAGAACTTCTAGTAGGGGTTGCAATTGTACTTAGACTAACACTTTCCCATATATTGTCCTCTTCAGTAGCTATATACACTGGTTCGCCAGTTTGTAACCAGCTGTGAGTAAAATATTCATTCCAACTATATCTAACTATAGGATCTTTTTGTAAGAGACCATTTAAAAGCTGATTACATTCGGATGAGACACGATTAGAATAATATATTGGCCGGTTGTTAATTTTTTGTAGGAGATCAACAAGATTGTAGGCATCAAAATATGGAGCATTCCCATATACCATTTCATATAGAATCATTCCTACAGACCACAAATCTGATTTAACAGTATACTCGTGGTTCTCAATAATTTCTGGAGCCATGTACAGTGGACTGCCACATAACGTTTGGGCTAGATCATTGTCATACAATTCTCGAGCAAAATTAAAATCGGTAACTTTTATAGTTTGTTGGTCCGAAGTTAGTAGTATATTTTGAGGTTTTAAATCGCGATGTATAATGTTTCTACTCTTGAGATAGCGAAGGACATCAGTTAATTGTTGCATATATTTCCGCGCCACGTCTTCTGGTATTCTACCCTTTTTAATGCGGTGAGCGAGATCTCCACCAGCACAATACTCTAATACTAAATAAAAGTTGTCCTCGTCTTCTAAAAATTCTTTTAGTTGAGCGATGTGTGGATGTTTTAATTGTGTGAGTAGGGCTATTTCATCATGTAGACGTGTTACTAATTCCGGTTTAAGAGATAGTTTATCTATAATTTTTAATGCACTAATTTCATCAGTATCTGTATTAAAACCTTTATAAACCTTTGAAAATGAACCCTTACCGATTGCCTTTGTGCTATATATATATTTACCAACTTGTGCGCTTCTATTCATTACTGTTATACAATGTTGTTTTTCTAGACCACTGTAAAAGAGCGCATCTCTTTTAGAATCTACTTGAAACCCGGGTTTACTGCGTGGGAAAGCTTTACTTTCCCACTACAAATGGACCCAGGAAACACGGTGCTCTGTCCTTTATATGCCTGTGGGAACCGGTAAGGGAGAGATCAGCGATGCCTTTCAATAAGCGGTGAGGCTCATTTCCCAGACCAACGTCGAAGAGTTGTAGGTTTTCTTCAAATTTTATTTTGTCAAAATCCTTTAGAGAGTTAAACCTAACTCTAATATGATGAAAAATGTATATGTTTGGTACAATCTTATGTGGGATGCACAATATACCGGTAGTTATAATCGCAGATTCACTCGAAGAAGCGAGAAATATATATGGGTGTGAACCTGAAATTAAGTGGAGCATTGATAAGATAAAACAAACGGAACCAGACGAAATATGTCCGGTTAATAAAAGTCAAGTAATATTAGCGGTTGAGAATCCAATTATTATTAATTTAGAGAATTAGATTAAATTTAACTATACAAATGTCGAAAGATTATGTTAGTCTAGTCAATTTATGGTGTCAGAAAAATACCAAATCCCTCCCAGAATATAATTTTGTGCAAATAAAAGGTGGATGGAGCTGTAACGCTGATTGGATTGACACGTCTTACAATACTAGTACTTTAGCCAAACGGAGTGAGGCTAAAGCACACAAACCAGCCTCTGGCAATAAGCCAGCGTCATCCGCTTCGCGGATAGAGCCGAAGGCTCATTCGCCTCTACTTTTAACAAAAGTAGATCAAAAGAGCAGGCGCGTGCGCCTGCTCCCGTGGTCCGCTTCGGTAAGCGGTGCGGGGGCGCAACCCCGCATTACTGGTGAAAGTCCTAGTAAAAAAGATGCCAAGCAAGCGTGTGCAGCTGGTATTTACAATGTCTGCAAGGAGTCATCAGTAAAAATTACCTGTTTATCGGGAACTTGTTTAATTTTGGATGGCGATCAACGAGCAGACTGCTGGAAATGGTTAGCTAGCCCTGAAGTCGAGTGGGACCCAACTGAACTGACCGTAAAGGTATATACTGGTCCAACAACACCTGTAGTACAATCTACGAGACCAATTAAGCACATCCGCGTTAATTCCCCAAGTAGAGATGCTGCCGATGCAAAGATTTTGATGGATCTAGGAGCATTTCTTGCTATCGACAGTTACAAGCGGTATGTTGTAGTTAGTAGTGATCACATATTAGTACAAGCTGCACTAGATACTGAATTGGTTAGCTCAGCTGGAGATTTATCCCAACTAAGAGACATACTGTCTCTTAAACACTCCGCGGCCTCTGGCAGTATGACTAGATAAGAGAAGTGGTCTTTTTGTTAGAGGTTCGCGTACCATTACACGTATTTCACTTAAAAATATATTTACATAAATTTAATGGAAAAAGAGAATTGTAGTATTTGTTTAGAAGAACTTCACTCGGAATCCCGTAGGGATTCCGACGAGGGAAACGCTCCGTGTTTCCTGAGTGATGTGTACACCTTAAACTGTAAGCACAAATACCATCGGGATTGTATTACTAGATGGTTATACCAGAATCCTAACTGTCCATTGTGCCGAGAGCCTGTAGATCCTGACCACCGTTATGTAGACGAGGGTATAATAAGTGAAGAACGTCGTCTGGTACTTAAGAACCTCTGTAGGTTTACTGCGCAAGGTTTAGAATGGATGTTTCCTTCTGGATTGCAAGGGTATACAGAAAAAACTCTAGAGTTACTAGAATCAAATGAAGGTCAGAACTTGTTGCAAACCGCCAGTAGTCCCGAAAATGGATCGGCACTGATACTAGGTATCAGTGGTTTACTACAGTTCATTTCTAATGGTGGTTTGGATAGGATATTCCAATATTTACAGTTAGACAATGAAAATTGATTATTTGCATTTATAAATTATAAAAATTAAATGGAGGAATCTGATAGTATTATGCATGTGACACAGGGATTGGGTGCAGCTTGGTTACCAAACATCCGAGGTTGTGCATCTATAACGGTTTATTGGCCTCGTTATCCATTTTTGATAAGAAGAATATTACAAGACGGGGGGAAAAAGTACAAAAATAATTTCAAGTTAAATGTAGATATTTATTCATGTTCTATTACTGACATAGAACTAGTCAATACGGATGAGGATGATGATGTCAATACGGATGAGGATGATGATGTCAATACGGCTCATTTAAATGAATGTAAATCTTTCATGGAAATACTTTTATCCGTTTCAGAAAAAGAAACTAATTATGAAAAACACGATCCTCATAATCCAAACCGCAGAACTCCAAAAACATCTCAAAAAAATGGTCATCAATATTCATTATTTTTCAAGTCGTACAAAGAAATTAAATATATACTTAATCATTGGTACAAACAAATTTATTCCATACAATCAAATTCAGATTTAAATGAATTGTTAAAAGAATTTAATGAACGAATCAGGTTTGAACAAGACAATACCAAAATGAAATTAACTATTAAAAATGATGGATCAGATGATCACAATATGGGATATGTGTATATTTCTAACAACGATTATTATATAGATACATTAGTATTTGAATATAACAAAATCTATGGCAAGGTAAAAATTACAGGTGAATCATTTAATAAAGCATTACGTAAAATTGATCATGATGATGGTAAATTTGATATGGATGTGGAGCAGTTACATTTTTATTTCCTATATTCTATTGAAAAATACATAGATGATTATCTTACAAAAAACAATTTAGAGGGAATTCGTTTTGAAAAATTAGGAACAACAATAATACCAATTCGTAGGTTGGACCTTATTAATATATGCAGTACAGAATTTAATGTAGATGAACATAAAATGCACAATTATTTTAAAACCAACAGAGAGGTAATTAACAATTTTATACTTAAATATAATAATTTTAATGCGGAACCATATAATAATTGGAAAATATCTAATAGTGTACATCTAAAATGATGATTAACATTGTCATTTATTTATTTTAAAGTCCAAATAGACTTAAAAGAATAACAAATATTTAAAGTAAGCCATGAAGAAGGCTGTTATTTTCGAGGAATACTATACCGCTCAAGAAGAATTAGAGTCAGAGTATGGTCCACAATCTATAGTACTAATGATGGTTGGGAGTTTCTATGAAATTTATGGTGTAGATCTGTCAGATACTAAAATAGGTAACGCTGAGGAAGCCCACAGTATTCTAGGGATGAATATGACTATGAAGAGTAAAGCCCGAGCACATTCTAGGAATAATCCGTATATGGTTGGTTTTCCGGACTATGCCTTGGATGAACATCTCGGTAAATTCTTACGTGCCAATATGACGGTTGCTATATATGATCAGTATGACATTTGCTATACTGATAGCAATGGTACCAAAAAAACTAAAAAGGGTCGTAAGAGAACGCATGTCTACACTCCTAGTACGTATATAGATGATACCTCAACTGAAACCAATTGTTTACTAGCTTTTGAATTAACTGAATACAAGTCCGTTGTTACAAAACAAATGTTGAAAAAAGTCCACATAGCAGTTTTGAGCTTAAGCACTGGTAAGAGTTACTTACTAGAGGCATATGATACCAATAGTGATACTGGTAGAGCAGAAGCAGAGTTGTACCGTATTATTCATACCTATAACCCAAGTGAAGTTATATATTGTGGGAAAGAGGATCTTAAATTCGCCAAGCTCTATGATTTGGGGAGAAAAAAAGTTTATTTTCGTACTATACCCAAGACATACCGTAAATCCAGCTATCAGAATGAATTCCTTAAAAGTATCTACGTGCGTGCAAAAGATTCATTATTAAGCCCGATAGAGTATATTGGTATGGAAAAACATGCATCAGTGTTGCCACATTTTATTCAAGCACTTCAATTTGCATATGAGCAAGACAAGTTAATTGTGAGTCGAATTCAGAAACCGGTGTTTGTAGAAAGTACTGATCAACTAGTGCTAAATAATGATTCTATTTACCAATTAAATTTGATAGAGTCTTCTTTTGAAGATTCTAATACCTTGTACGAAGTTATTTGTAAAGCGCGAACTGCGATGGGTAAGAGATACATTCGAGAACAACTACTTACTCCAACCATGAATGTGGATACTCTTAATAGTCGTTACGATCTTATAGAGAAGATGCAAGAGTTGTACAAGGAATATGATTGTCTTCGAGGTATTGCTGATATTGAAAAGAAATACCGTAAAATGGTACTAGGTACTTTACATCCATACGAATTAGCAGATCTACGAGGAACATGGTCTACCATCAAAAGTTTGTTGGGGATGGCCGCAAAAATGTTTGATATATCTCCAAAGTTAGTAGAGGAGTATGAATGCTTTTATAATGAGTACATTGGTAATTTTGACTTTGCAATGATGAAACGATGTAAACTTCATGACGTTAAAGGCTCCTTCTTTTTAGAAGGAGTTAATAAAGAACTAGATAAGATGGATGTCAAATTATTAGATGGTAAAAAAGTACTACACGAATTAGCAGTTGCCTTTTCGCAATGGATAGAACCAGAAAAAGAATGTATTGTCAAGGTCGATTCAACTGAAAAAGAGGGTTGGTATTTATCAACAACAAAGAATCGGTTCAAAAAACTATCAGTTGATTTTACAACAGAAGTGAGGTATCATAGTAAAACGTACACAATTAGCTGGGACGACCTGGAATTAGTAAATTTAAAGAATACTGTAAAAATTCGTTCTCCGCAAATTAGACGTATATCTCGTGATATCACGAGTCAGCGCGAGCGTATGAACCAGAAAATTACTGAAGAGTACCTTGGGGTATTAGATCACTACACACAGGATTATGGTGAAATGTTTATCCAACTAGCAGATGCCATTGCTTTTATTGATTTTATTTACTCTGCAGCTCGGGTTTCTATTGAATATGGATATACCCGACCACAAATTAAAAATAAAAAAGGTGAAAGTTATATCAACATTAAAGATCTCCGTCATCCTATCATCGAGCAAATAAATGATCAAGAGTATGTAACTAATGACATTTCTTTAGGTATTAAAGACCACTATGGTAGCCTTGTTTATGGTTTAAACATGTGTGGAAAAACAAGTTTACTCCGCGGGGTAGGTTGTAATATTGTCCTAGCCCAAGCGGGAATGTTTGTAAGCTGTAGAAAATTCGAGTTCTACCCATTTAGGCATTTACTATCAAAAATGACTATTAGAGATAATATGTCCAAGGGTCACTCCACATTTATGGTAGAAATGATTGAAGTAAAAAACATGTTAATGAGAGCAGATCCTAATACCTTGGTCTTGTCTGATGAATTATGTAGTTCTACTGAAAGTACCTCTGGTCATGCTATTGTCGCTCAGACAATACATTCTCTTACGCAGAAAAAAGCAAAGTTTATGTTTTCAACTCATTTACATGAACTCCAACAGATTTCCTTGGTTACTGAGAATCCTCATGTTAAAATCTACCATTTTAAAGTTCATATTAAAGATACAAAGATAATTTTTGATAGACACATCGAAGAAGGTGGTATGACTGATCTCTATGGTCTAGAAGTTGCTCGCGCATTAGGGTTACCAGAAGAATTTATGATGGGGGCATTTACAGTTCGGGACCAATTAACTGAACAACCAAGTGAAATATTATCTACTAAACAGTCGCGTCATAACGCTCAGTTATATGTTCATTCCTGTAGCAACTGTGGAAGCGCTAAGGACTTGCATACTCATCACCTTCGACATCAAAAGGATGCTGATAAGCATGGGTTGATCGATGGTAAGTTTCATAAGAATCGCAAATTCAATCTCGAGGTATTATGTAAAACTTGTCATAAGAAAGAACATTCTCTAGAAAATTGATTTAGTCACCTACAATGGATAGATGTTCGTGTTGACGCGTGGTTAACTACGGCTACACTTCGGATGAATTTGATATTTGGTAATGGTGTAGATGATACAACGAATTATTAATGTTGACCAAATTAGACGATCCATATTATTGAGATAAACTGACTACAAAAGTAAGGTGTTCTAAACATCTACTGAAAATTAGTGTAGCACGGTGTATGTTGGGAAAATGACATAAAGTAATGTTTGGGTATTTATTATTCTCAATAGCGTTTGAACGCTACTGAGACTATATAGGTGTTGGTGTTGGTGTTTTCTCTGGATCGTCGCCTGTGGATACTTCGGCCAATTTGCTGAACTTGTACAATATTCTTTTCAGTCGGATCGGTAATGCGTCTACTTTTATCTCTAGACGATCATTAGTTACTTGTTTACATTTGTATGGAAAAATCACTTTGGTATGTGGGTTTTCTTTGACATAATCATGTAATACTAGTAGATAAATCAACTCTTTTTTATTACTGTCTAGGGTCGCAATAGTGTCAATTAGGGACTGCTTTTCTACAGCAGTAAGATCGTCACCAGAAATGTTATATCCTAGACTATCATAAAGATTCTCATGAGCCATTACTTAATATATCGAGTTCTTAAGTTCATTCGTAGTATTTTTGCGTTACTCGGAAAGCTAAGCTTTCCTACGTCGTCCGCTTCGCAGCTAGCACCGAAGGTGCGTAGGCTCTTTTGACACCGCGAAGCGGTTAGCGATCTTCGATCGCGTACTTTTGTTAAAAGTAACCAAAAATTAGTTAGCAAAGTACACTATTTACCACCTTGCAATTTCTGCTTGTAGGCATTTTCATATTCCAAAAAGTCGGATTCGTTTAATGTATTATATGGTCGTCCATAGCTAGTGTCGTATTCCTTTACACCAGTGGTTGGTGTAATACGATATGTAGGATTAGACGCTCCTTGATCTTGTCCAGTTCCGCCCATAACACCACCTGGTCGTGTAGGACTTCCGGTGTCCTGTCCCACACCATTAGGTTGCTGTGGAGGTTGTTGACGACTACGACGAGGACGTGTAAAAGTTTGTTTTTGATCAAGTTTAGATATGAGTTCCTGTAAAAATCCAAGAATAGCTTGTCGACTACGTTGACCGCTATATTCAACATAGGGTATACCATCATTATACAAGATAAATTTTGGTACAGATTGTATAGGGGTGTTGCTCTGGTGAGACATTTGAACAATAACACGATTGCCATCATCAACACTGCACATACCAAAATTTACACCTCGAATAGCACCAGGGAGACGTTTGAATTCAGGTAGAAAATTGACACAATGACTACATCTTTGTGAATGAAACATTACAAAAGTTATACCACCAATATTTGCAACGAGATTTTTACCTTCTTGCCCAAAATCACCAACATTCAAATAGTAGATTGACATTTATAGACTTGACATCTTCATTTTAAGTCAGGTATTTTATTTGTTTTATAGAAAATATTGTCAATAAGTAATCATGGCTAAACAAATACGTGGTAATAAACGTGCCCCCAAGAAAGGCTCCCGTAATGGTAAACGGAAAGTCAGTAAGCGCTCCTCTAGAAAGGTTCAAAAGAAACTTAAACCCACCACCAAGTATAAAACTGGAGACAGTAAAGACTATAAAGGTGCTTGTAAACAGAAAAAAGTCCAAGAATGTGTGAATCTAGGTAAATATTGTAATGTAGACACTAACAAGTGCATATTTCCAAAAAGTGTAAAAACAAAAATTAATAAGGATGATACTCTCGCAGTAGATCCTAGTTATGGCATTGTAGGAAAGGCACAAGCTGTTAACACTATCAAGAAATACCTCAATAAACTCAGCGTTTCTGATAAAAAGACACTCGATATTGGCGTCTCAACTACAATTTTAGAACAACCAAAGTCCAAGAAAGCCAAAAAAGCCAAGATATCCAAAAAAGTCAAGAAAACCTGCACCCAAGAGGATTGTGAGGTAGAAGGGAAAATTTGCAATGAAGACACTGGTAACTGTATTAAAGATACCGCTGCTAACCGCAGGAAAGTTGGACTATCACCGAAGGCAGCACCAAAGAAGGCAGCACCAAAGAAGGCAGCACCAAAGAAGGCAGCACCAAAGAAGGCAGCACCAAAGAAGGACTATTCCAGTATGATTGTAAAGGATCTCAAGATAGAACTCAAGAAGCGCGACCTTCCAGTCTCTGGTCTTAAAAATGTTCTGATCAAAAGATTGGAAGATTATGATAAGAAGGCACCAAAGAAGGCAGCAAAGAAGGACTATTCCAGTATGATTGTAAAGGATCTCAAGATAGAACTCAAGAAGCGCGACCTTCCAGTCTCTGGTCTTAAAAATGTTCTGATCAAAAGATTGGAAGATGACGTTGAGGAAGAGGAAATTCCTGTGCAAGTTGAGGAAGAAGAGGAAGAAGAGGAAGAGGAAGACATTGTTATAGAACCAGTTGAGGAAGAAGAGGAAGAGGAAGACATTGTTATAGAACCAGTTGAGGAAGAAGAGGAAGAGGAAGACATTGTTATAGAACCAGTTGAGGAAGAAGAGGAAGAGGAAGACATTGTTATAGAACCAATTGAGGAAGAAGAGGAAGAGGCAGAAATTGTTCTAGAACCAGAGAATTGTGCTGAAGACGGGTGTGTAATTGGTGAAGAAGTCTGCAATGTTAATACTGGACGATGTACAGATCCTGATGATGCCAAAGTTAAAAATTATCATATGCTATCCTACAATGATGGTGTATATTATGGTAGTAAAAAAGCTTTGCGCAAGTTTGCAAACGAAATGAGTATTATCAATCCAAATATCCAAACTGCAACCAAAACAAAAATGAAGATGGAACTTACTAAAATCAAAAAGAAGAAGGTCGCGCCACCACTGTCACCAATCGTGGAAGAGGAAGAAGATATTGAAGAAGATATTGAAGAAGATATGGATATCACTGCTCTTATCACTGACGAGCCTGTAAAGGAAGAGGAAGAAGATATTGAAAAACTCGCACAAGTTCTTCATGACGTAACTGTGGAGAAACCATTAACAAAACAAGAACAGGAAATTGTGGAGGCGCTTCAAAAATGTATTGGGATATAGATCACTGATATTATTTTAGCATTTTAACTAAAATAATATTATGGTTATCGAGTGTCAGGAATGAACTCATGAATCAGATTATATAAATTATTTATATCACCACTATCTAAAAAGGGTAGACCTTGCTGCGAAGAATATTCAGTTAGCTGATGATAGATGTTGTATATAATAGAGTGGTCGTTATAGTATTCCTTTTGATTTTGTGTAGGTGATGATACCTCATATTCAATATTATAACTACCATCACAGTTGTACTGAATAACAGCATCAGGATTTTGTAGAGCATCTTGGTACTCTTGATCAGTATCATTGCACAATTTTTTAGACTTTCTTGTCATATCCAAAAAGATAAATATCTACTTGAATTATTATATATATAATGACAAAATGTAGGAAAACTGATGTGATTGTACCAGTCTACCGAGTTTTCTATACACGCGTTCTGAAATACTCCATATAATCTTTTTAAGTATATATCATAATGTGAACACCACATTTCAAATGCACGTTCTGGCAAAACCTTAATTATTCGAGTACTACCGTACTCTGTACCTTTTAATAATATAACACTATTCATGCGGGGTTGCGCCCCCGCACCGCTTACCGAAGCGGACCACGGGAGCAGGCGCACGCGCCTGCTCTTTTGATCTACTTTTTTTAAAAGTAGAGGCGAACGAGCCTTCGGCTCTATCCGCTTCGCGGATGACGCTGGCTTACTACCAGAGGCTGGTTTGGGTACTTTGGACGCCTCACTTCGTTCGGCTAAAGTACTATTCATTTATATTTTATGTTATTTATTTAAACAAGTTAATCCATTAATTGACATATTTCTCCTTCACATTCTTGTTGTCTTTCACTATCTAATTGTCTATACTCACCATCAAGCTCCTTGTCTAATTCTTGATCATCATATGTTTCAGCACCACTATCATCTGAATCAGATTTTGGTTGTTGCTTCTTTTTTGATTTGACTTTTCGATTTCTAGGTGGAATAGCTTGTATTGGGTTAGGTTGGGGAATAAAAGATTTGCGTTGTGGATGCGGTTGCAGATGTGGTTGTGGTTGTGGTTGCGGTTGCGGTTGCGGTTGCGGATGTGGACGTGGTGTCCCAATCTGCTGTTGTAATTGCATGACCATCTGACCTAGTTGTTGTAATCCAGTTTGTAATTCTTCTACAGCATCCGATAACTCTTTATTTTCCTTTTTTATAGCGGTAACATCTTCTTGTAGAGTGTTTGTTTTACGATGGAAATAAAAAGCTACCCCGCCAATTAAAACCAGTTCTCCTCCAACATGAGCTAGAGTTATATTATTCATGTTAGTTTACTATAATTGATGTTTTAAGCCACTTTAATTATTAGGCTTTTCTTTCTCACACACACTCAGGGAACCTTCGGTTTCCGAGAACCTGTTCTTTTTGATCTACTTACACAAGAATTCATTAAGTAAGACATTTGTTTGCAAGGATCACCAACATGTTCTACAGAAATCATAATAAATTGATTACTAATTATATCTATTTATCAAAAAGAAATGATTACCAGTACCATCGAAAGATTAGAACAGCTACTTGACTGCAAGGTTCAGGACTGGAATACATTACTATATATTAATCTCACTAATTGTGATATTACTTTTCTACCTCCAGAGGTAGATCGTTGGACCTCGGCTACATATATTGATCTCGGCGGTAATCAATTAACTTTGCTTCCCGATGCAGTCAGCGGTTGGACATCGGCTAGACATATTGATCTCCGCGGTAATCAATTAACTTTGCTTCCAGACGGAGTCAGTGGTTGGAGCTCGGCTACACATATTTATCTCGACGGTAATCAATTAACTTCACTACCAGATGAAGTTAGGGGGTGGACCTCGGCCACAGATATTTATCTCCAAGGTAATCAATTAACTTTGCTTCCTGATGCAGTCAGCGGGTGGAGCTTGGCTAGGCATATTTTTATCCACGGTAATCAATTAAGCTCACTACCTGATGGAGTCAAAGGGTGGAGCTCGGCTAGAGATATTTATCTCTGTGGTAATCAATTAAGCTCACTTCCTGATGCAGTCAGCGGGTGGACCTCGGCTACAACTATTTCTCTCAGTGATAATCAATTAACTTTTCTTCCTGATGCAGTCAGCGGGTGGACCTCGGCTATATGTATTTATCTCTTTGGTAATCAATTAACTTTGCTACCCGATGCAGTCAAAGGGTGGACCTCGGCTACACATATTTATCTCCGTGGTAATCCGATATTGTTTGTCGATGATAATTTATGTGGTAAATGTAAGTATGGATATTTTAAAAATAATTTTTTCTCACTGGAGAATAAGAAAAAGATCCAAAATCGCTATGCACGCAAAATACAAAAAACATATCGTCTTCACTGTGAAAAAAGAAATAATGCCGCAGTAATAATACAACGGAGGTACATCGATCATTTTTACC
>SDBT01011364.1_pt1 | contig 14335 bp, 11 predicted proteins | sample 2277101 | NCBI WGS metagenome assembly SDBT01 (sample SAMN10404973, study PRJNA504765) | marine sediment metagenome | isolation source: marine sediment core GS10_PC15, 103 cmbsf | place: Arctic Ocean: Southern Knipovich Ridge | collected 2010 | reverse complement strand
CCATTTTGAGAAATAAACCTGTAGCCTCAACCGAAAAATATTTCTTACCGCAAAAAATCAGAAATCAAAACCAAAGGAAGGCAGAAATCACTGCCGAAATCAATTACTCGGACAGACTCCTAGCCATTACCAAACCGTTAGTAAAGCCTCTCTTATACTTAACACGGCGGTCCACTTTTGACCTTTTAACCTCCAGCAGTGATATCCAAAGCCTCGTTTGTCTATTACTGATCACGTGTCTCACTGTTGTGACCCTACGCAGCATTTTTTGAACAGATGCCTTTTTGTAGTAACTACTCGCTCCTGATATGCGGTTTGAAAGATGTTTTTCTAGCCAATGGGTGGCTAAGCCCAACTTGCCAAGCTGCAAATAGCACAGAGCCATTTCAAATCGGCAAGTGTTATAGAAATCTGCGATCATTGCATCACTCCAGCGCATTTGGTCCGCTATCGCTGAAGGCTTTTGCGACAGTACACTCTTGAGGATCTCTATAGCCTTACGGCCTTGCCGTGATATATATAGTGCACGAGCACAATGCCACATGGCTACCGGGTTGCTGGGAGATAGCCCATAAGCTTCTCTGCCTTTCTTAAGCGTCTTCTTGTAAGGCCCTTTTTCGAAGTAATTAAACGATTCGTTTGCCAATACCACATATGTCCAGAATGTGCGTATAGCTTTCTCGTCACCATCGTGGTAATCTTCAAAAAAGCCTACACCTCCTAATTCCTTAGGGTAGGCATATCTTTCACCTTCTTCACCATACTCAACCATCCAATCGTCAGGTTTTCTTCTGTCCACAACCCTAAAAATATATGGAGGGTAAACATAAGGTTCGCCCGTTTCGCTTATTATGCGGTAATAGTCAGCCTCAATACCAATAACGGTATATATCTTATTCGGTAAAAAGTCTTTAAGATATTTCTTTCCAGCCCTTGGATTTTCCCTAATCTTTACTTTCATTATTCTTCTTAGCCTCCATATCATTTAGGCTTAAGTTCTCTTGCACCTCACAGAGTACAGATATTCATCTCACGCTATAGAAATCGTACTCGCTAATTACCTGCTCACCGTCATACCAATACAATACCGGCGTAAAGCTTATCGTCCACCTTCTGCAAGCTATTCCATTCGTGTAATCAGCAGGGAGTTTCCCTCTTCCAGTTTCTTTACAGTAATCTCAATCTGACCATCAATGTCCATAACAAAGATTGACTCGCCAACAAAGATTGGCTCGCCTGCGGTATTTCTGTCCAAGAGAAGTATATATGAACTTGCATAACCTTGGAGATATACCACACATACAACTTTACCTTTTTTAAGCAATACTAAATAATCACGGTCATATGGTGGTATCTTCTTAGCCACTCTTCCAGCAACACGTTTACTTATCCCAAATTTCTTTGATTGTGAATATATATAATCCTCGTCGGCATATCCTGGGCAGGTAAGACATACATCGGCTTTGAACGGATTTTCCACAGTGACGACTTGGCTTTGACCCAATTCAAGCTCCCTTGATGCTTCTCTCAAAACTTCAGTTAGACACAACTGAAAACGCTTCTTCGTTTGCCTCGTCACTAGAGAAACACATATTAGCACAAGCGTATAAAGCAAAACTAAAACAATCCCTATCTTCAGAATGCTCGTTCTATTCAACGCTTTTAGTTCCGCTACAGATTTCTTCATCCGGAGCCTCCATTTCTTCCGATAAGTTATAATGAAAACGACCTCTTAATCTCTCAATTTGTTTAGATTCACATAATAATTATGGGCCTGCTCAACTTAAAAATTATACACTTTAATGTATTCATTAACAAGTGAAATCACCTCAACTGCCAATTCTTTACCTCCGGAAACCACCCCACCTCTCGAATACCGAACTGCTTTATAGGATTACCGATTTTTAAACGCCTCTGCCCCCTCAAGCTGCTCACGCGCACGAGCAAAATTAGGATTCAACTTCAACGCAATCTCAAATTCATTAATCGCCTCATCAATCGCGCCCTGACGGACTAAAAGTGTACCCACATTGCAATGCATCTCCGCATCATTCGGATACATTTGCAGGATTGTCTTGAACTGCTCTATCGCCTCATCAATCTTGCCCTGATCGACATATAAAAGCCCAAGTTGATAATAAGCCCGCGCAAAACTCGGATTCAACTCTATTGAATTCACGAGATAACGCTCGGCATCGCCATATCTCTTTAATTCCACAAAAACCAATCCCGCCCCATAATAAGCATCTACATTATCCGGTTCTATCTCAAGAGCCCGCTGATAACGCTCGACAGCCCTTTCCTTTTGACCCGCCTCACTAAGCGCCCGCGCCATATTAAGGTGAGTCTGAATAAATTCGGCTTTGAGCGAAAGCGCCTTTTCAAAATGCACCAAAGCCTTACCAAACTTCTTTTGCATCACAAGAGCATTGCCAAGATTGTTCAATATCTCCACCGAGTTCGGATCAATCTCCAGCGATTCCTGATAAACCCCTATCGCCTCATCGATTCTTTCAGCTTTTACAAGCGCAAGTCCATAATTATTAAGCACCTCGGTATCACGAGCTCGTTTGACCAATGCTTTCTCATAATAAACCAAAGCCTCACCCACCTGCCCGCTCTTAGCCAACGAATCCCCAATCCGTTGTAATACTTTCTTATGATTCGCTGATAAATCAAGAACACCACGATAAGCCTTGACCGCATCCGAATGCCGCTCTAAAGCCGAAAGGGCAATCCCCAAATTATAATGGGCATCGATATACTGTGGATTTACGGACATCGCAAGCCCATATTGCTCGACCGCATCCTCGGTTTGCCCGCGCTTGAGAAGAACATTACCAAGATTATAATGAGCAATAACATTATTCTCAGTAACCGCAAGTGCACGCCGGAACAAAACCTCACCATCTTTCCAGAATCCCGTCTGATACCACGTACACACCCCCAAAGCAGCTATCCACGCACAGACCGGCAATGCTATCGCCATTTTAGGAAGACGCCATTTCTCTGCAATATCAACGATAGACCACGCGATAATCACAAAAAGACCCAACAAAGGAACATAAGCACCAATAAAAGGCCAAAGACCAGCCTGGTAAAGCCCACTCGCAGGAACCAGAGTACCAACAAACCAAAGCCACCCCACCACAGCATATCGCCTGGACCGCAGCGTCCAAACAAACAACACAGACAAACCAACCAGCAAAACAACCGCCCCAACACTCTGCCAAACCACCGCCGATTTCGGATAAGGATAGTAAACCGCCAGTTCCACAGGCCAAAGCATCTTAATCATATACTGCACATAAGAAACCGGAGCGATCGCCACCCGAAGCCCCATCGGAACAAAATGTCGCGATACCACCACCTCAGGCCGATCCACAGACATACATTGAACATACACAGAAACCGCAGTAAGAATAAAAAAAGGCACTTTCTCAAAAACAAGTCGCCCCAAACAAATAACTGACCCAGCAGACTGCTTCTCTCCGTCAAGCCCAAGACCAAAACGCCTCAAAGGCCAGTAATCAAGAAGAAGCATCACAAAAGGCAATGTCACCAACATGGGCTTGGCCAGCAAACCCAACGCGAAAAACAATAGCGACGCCAAATACAGCAACACACCGCCCCGACGGGCATATCCGCCATAAGCCCAGATCGTCAGAAGCCAAAAAGTTGTACTCAGAACGTTTTTCCTCTCCGCAATCCACGCAACAGAATCGACATTAAAAGGATGCAGCGCAAACAAACCCGCAACAAACGCACTCGCCCAAAAAGCCCCGGTTAGGCGCTTCAAAACCAGCAGAACCAGCAGACTATTCACTATATGAAGGACCAGACTGCTTAAATGATGCAGACCCGCACGAAGACCGAACAACTCACAATCAATCATGTGCGAAATCCATGCCAACGGCTGCCAGTAAGAAACATCCGTCGAACGAAACGCCCAACGAACACTTTCACCAGTCAGACCAGCCTGAACATAACGATTCTCAGTTACGTATATCGTATCGTCAAAATTAACAAAATCGCTCCAAAGAACCCGGTAATAAGCAAAAAACGTCAAAAACGCCAGAAAGGCACAGACAATAATGGTTCGATATCTACCGAATATCTTGTTCATAAATATAAATTTACACCCCGAATCACCTTTTGTCTCTCTCTTTTTTACACCAACGAATCCTTCTCAACACTACTGGAACACCAAATTTCCAGTTTTTTATCGTACGCTCTCAAGAAAACAGTACCACTTTGCCGATTCTTTATATAGGATCCTATGGTGATGGAGCATAAAGAAAAACAAGATTTAGAAAAAACTCAGGAGTCGATAAAGCTTTTTGAACGGCTCGCTGAAAAAATCAGATCGGAGAATCCCTCGATTGCCAGAAAAAATGCGCTAAACCTCTCTTGGCTACAGGAGGACGGACTAGAAATCCTAAAAAATGCTTTAATCGGTGATGAAACACACACAACTAAATCTGCCGCTGCTTATGGGCTAAGAAAAATGCAGGGAAGAATGAAAAAAATAGCAAGAAAACTACTCGAGGATGGTTGCGACATGCCCGACGACGAAACAAAAAAAGTATGCGAAAACGCTCTAAGAGTCATCAAACTACCAACAAAACAAAAAGCTAAACAACCGCAAAACCAGGAAAACATAAACACGCCAAAAATACCAATAAGAGAAATCCCCACCAAAAGGACACAAAGAACCGTAAGATCCATCAGAGACAATTCAATGTAACACACTTCAGACTGCCATTGCCAGGGACTCCCGATCCATCGGGACCACGGGGGCAATCACACAATATACCCAATACGACTCCTCGGTAGGATGGACCTGAAGGTCCACGCGATTGCTATTGCGGGAACTTACAGAATCTGCATAATATGAATTCATCGAAAACATTTGTTCCTAAGGACAAATAAATGAGTAAATCGAAATTAAAAACTGTTTTCCTCGCTGCCAGGCCAAGCTTCTTAGCCGCAAGCGCCGCACCGGTACTCGTCGGTTCGGCCCTGGGTTACGCAACTACAGGAACATTTTACTGGCCTGTCTTTATACTGGCTCTCGTTGGAATAATGGTTATACAAGCCGGCGCAAACATGGCAAACGATTACTTCGACCATATCTCTGGCAACGACTGGATAAACAAAAACCCCACTCCTTTTTCAGGAGGAAGTCGTTTCATCCAGAACGGCCTATTGTCACCAAAGGCAACATTACTCGCCTCACTCGTGGCTTTTTCCGCCGGTTCAATCGCGGGACTAATCATCGTGTTGATTACACAAAGCTTCCTTATACTGGCAATAGGTATTATCGGTGTCCTGGGAGCATTTTTCTATACCGCGCCGCCGACTAAATTGGGCTACAGGGGTGTTGGCGAGATCGTCATAGCAATCCTCTTCGGTTTATTGCCCGTGTACGCTTCATACTACCTACAAACAATGAAACTCGATGCGATTGTTCTCATACCGGCAATCATCGTCAGTATATTGGTCTTTCTCGTAATCTTTATAAACGAGTTCCCCGATTTGGATGCCGACCGAGCAGTTAAAAAAAGAACACTAATAGTCCTTTTAGGAATACCAACATCCATCTGGATATACAGAATCGCACTTTGCGCAAGCTACATCACGGCAATCGTTGCCACTGCGATCTACCCCAAAATGATAATAGCAGGACCACTATATCTGCTGACCTTCATAATAGCACTACGGGCTCTAAAGTTCGCAAACAAAGAAGCCCTCACCACCCCGGGACAATTCAACGCGAACCAGCTTACAATACTCCTGCATACCACCGGATCAATAGCTCTGGCCGCAGGTTTCATTATCGCAAGAATCTTTCTAACAACCTGAGATAGTTGATTAATTAAAAGTACACTCGTACTTTATAAAAATGTTGAAGATGGTAGTTGGTACGGTGGACCTTCAGGTCCACGCGATTAGCTCTTGAGTCTTGAGTCTTGTGTCTTGTGTCTTGAGTCTTGAGTCTTGAGTCTTGAGTCTTGTGTCTTTTAAGGAGTTGAGCTATGGATCCCGGAAGGGTCGGAAGACTCGTCAAAATCCTGACAACTCTACAATCCGCAAAGGGACGCAACTGTACACAACTGGCCGAAATATTAGGAACTACACGAAGAACTATCTTCAGAGATCTTAAAAAACTAAAGGATATCGGAGTACCCTGCAAATACGACCTAAAAAGCAATTGCTATAGCGTCGAACCGGAATTCTTTTTACAACCTTTGGATCTAACACTACAGGAAGCACTTAGCGTTTTACTCCTCGTACACAAGGCACGTGACCATATACAACTGCCATTCAAAAATGAGGCCCTGATCGCTGCTTTGAAGATAGAAAATAACCTGCCGATCAAAATTAAAAAATATTGCCGAACAGCACTTCAAAATATCTCTGCAAAAGCCTCACCCCAGGCATCCAACCACGCGGCGGGGCTCGATCAATCTTTTGTCTTGCTCACACAGGCCATACGTGACAAATACAAAGTCAACATAATCTATAACTCGCTATTCGATAAAAAAATGGTCGATCTCGAATTAAGCCCATACCATCTCTTTTATAACCACCGCGCATGGTATGTAATGGGACACTCGAGTATGCATCACAGTATTCGAACTTTCAAATTAAATCGTATTGAAAAATTGATCGTCCTAAAAAAACGATTCCTCGACGCCGACGATTTTGACCTTCAAGACTATCTCGGTAGAGCATGGTCCATGATACCCGAAGGAAGAATCTACAACGTAAAACTGCGATTCCTGCCAAAAGTCGCACAAAACGTCACCGAGGTACACTGGCACAGTTCCCAACAGGTCACGCCAAACAAAGACGGCTCAGCCATCGTCGAATTCAGAGTCGATGGAATCGGTGAAATATTCTGGTGGATACTCGGATACGGAGACCAGGTACAGGTACTCGCGCCAAGGGCACTTAGAAAAAGAATCATTCAGACCGCCGAAAATACCATCAAACTCAACAAACAAATTTAAGAACAATTGAATTTAATTGTTGAGCTTCATAAGTCAACTCAACGATTTAGAGGTTTGTCATTGCGAGCAGCGAAGTCGTAGCCTGTCCCGGCGCGCCGGGATGGCAATCTCAACCCCTTGACAAAAATTAAACAACCGAAAATTTGTCATGCTGAGCGAAGCGAAGCATCTCAACCAAATCATCAATATTGGAGCAAAGCGGAAATCCGCCTTTGGAGGAATCAATTAAAAGGCCCCCCTGTCATTCCCGCGAATGCGGGAATCCACGACGAGATCGAAACGCAGCGGAGATCCCGGCGCGCCGATATACGAAATACGATATACGAGATAGCTCACAGAGATTACGAAGTTTTTAATTAAAATTCTTATAAATCTGCGAAATCTACGGAAAAAACACTTGACTTTCCCAATAAGGCGGTTTACTTTCTGACAAAGGAAGTTTGTTTTGAGGCATTGTAAGCGTGATATGTCGCAGATGAATCGGCGTCTGTCATATATGACGCCTGATTTGTCGCATAATAAACAAAAATAAAAGATTTTCCGCACCCAAGCTAACATAGCGGAAAATCAAAAAACCGGCAGATTTTGGCTCTTTTAACGGGCTTTGTATGTTGTTATGGGATGGAAGGTAAAATGTTCCTGTTTTTGACAATTTAACCCCGTTAGAAAGCTCGGATGTGGCTTTCTTTCTAACGGGGTGAATACGGAACTGTACTGAATTTTTAGCGTTTTGTCCGAAACCAGCAAATTTCAATGTAAGCAGACGCATAAGAGTCCGTGCCCGATATGGGGCATTGCTTGCGTGCTGCTTACAAGCCTTGCTGGGCCTGAGAGAAGCATGATGTAGCGGTGCCCTTTTTATTGCGCCGCGATTGGTGAAGGTGATGACAATGCGATGAGATCAAACGAAACGGATTGAACGAAGAGAAGTTAAGGGATTAACAAAAGAAGAGGAGTGATGAGAGAACTTTTTGGTTTCTGAGCCAGTTTTCCCCACTACAAAGCCTTTTTTGAAAAAGAACAACAATTTTTTAGGAGAAAGAAAATGAAGAAATTTATTCAGGTAATAACAATAACCATAGCATTCTTATTTGTGGAAGCAGCACAGGCTACTCTGTTGGATGGATTGATGACGTATTATCCATTCAATGGTGATACAAATGATGCAAGTAGCAACGGCAATCATGGGGTTGATCACGGTGGGCCTTTGTACGTTGGCGGCGTGTGCGGGCAGGCTATCAGCCTTGATGGCGTGGACGATTACATCATAATCCCCCACAGTGAGTCTTTTGCTTTTTCCTCAGCAATTACGATATCGATATGGCTGAAAAGCGGTTATCAGGACCAAAGCTACATTATGCACAAGTTCGATTGCGGTGGGAGTAGTACCAATTGGGCGTTCAATCTTACCGGCAAGCAGGGGTTACCGCTATACTCGGTCGCCTTCGGTGTATGGGGGCAATCAACAGTGTCTAATGATTATGCTCAGGCCAGAAGCTACACACCGGATGTTTGGAATAACCAGTGGCATCACATAGCGGCAACCTATAATCGGAACATCATAAAACTATACATCGACGGAAATTTAGCTGCCACAGCCCCCTACGACAAGCTGATTAACGACACCGACGCTAATATCTTAATCGGTGCCGACTGTGTGGGGCATCGATACCCGATGGAACTGGACGAACTCAAGATCTACGACCGGGCACTTTCAGAATATGAAATTCAGCAATTGTCCGGAGTCCCCGAACCTGTGCTTGTAGTCGAGATTGACATCAAACCCGGCAGTTATCCGAATGCAATCAACTTAGGCTCGCACGGACTGACTCCGGTGGCTATCTTCTCGATGGTGGGGTTCGATGCGACAAGCGTTGAACCGAATACTGTTAACCTTGCCGGAGCGCCCGTAGCCACGCGAGGAAAGACAGGTGAAAAGTTCATGGCACACGAGGAGGATGTGGATGGAGACGGCCTGGTTGACTTGGTGGTGCAGGTAGTAACTGCCGATATCAATCCCGCCTTGTTGCAACTGGATGGCGATGTTATCTATGCTGTCCTTACTGGAAACACTTCAGGTGGTGAGGCTATCGAGGGCGAGGACGAGATTATCATCGTGCCTCCAAAATAATAAAACGCTTTCTGCGACACTGGCCGTAAGCAAGTGGTTTGGCTTTACGAAGGAACCGCAGGGCAAAATAGCTTTGAGTGTTGATGCTATCTCTTTTTCTCGTTTCTTTCACGTTGAATCGCTTCGTATTTCCGGCCTTCGTAGCCGCTACGGCGGAGTAGGCTCGTATTCTCTCCAGCCCGTTAGAAATCCCCGCCCGGTTAGAAGTCTGCAAGACTTTACTTCTAACGGGGCCCGTCGAGCACAAGGCAGACACCTCTGGCGTCCCATTTCTAATGGGCTCCAGAGTTTCCATGCCGATACAAGTTAAATTAGTTGCCGACGTAGTCGGCTTCAACGAGCGAGATACGAAATACGAGCGACGAACGACGCTCATACAGTCCTTCTCGTATCGAAATCCCTGTTCTATGAGCCTCGGAAAAGAAAGTTCTTGATAGTTCAAGACCTCCGGACATGTTGGATCGCGTGAATCAGGCGGTAACAGCAGCAATCTGTGAAAACGTCGCATTTCCGCATTGACGCTGCCGGACCTGTTCCACAAAGGCTTCGAGCCGCGTCATCATCGTAGGATCTTCCTGCCCGTCGAAACTAAGGTTAAGAATCGGCATATCATCGCAATCGCGGCTTATACGCCGAGTCTGTGTACTAACAACCGTTGACGGCATACAACTAAACGGCATAACATTAAGAACACCGCCAAAACCTTCCCGGTGATACTCCACAATCTTGCCGACGCTCAAAACCGCTTCACCTTCGAAAGAATCATGTATATAAGGACGCGCCAAACCAAGAACATGTTCCATAGAACCCTCAGCCAATCTCCCGAATCTCTTCTCAAGTGGTTCCGCAAGGGCCTTCTCGATCTTATGCTGATAACTATTCTTGACCACATCCGTTAATAAATCCCGGAAATACCACCGACGCTTCGCGGTACTAATGCGCATATGATTCGTATAATAAATCCACTCCGCAAGAGAAGCAAGATCGCACGCGGCGCCAAGCTCTTCAAGTCGACGGACCAAATCCATATTCGAAAATGGATGGCTGCGAACATAAATCTCACCGACTATACCAATCCGCGGTTTAATGACGGTCGTATCAAGCCGCAAACTACCAAAGTAATCCGCCATCGTACCCATAAGACCCACCATATCCGACAAACTACGACGCTGCTCAACCGCCTCTATCCACTGACCCAAAAGCTTATCATAAACCTGCTGAACTTGATACCTGTCAGACGCAAACGGACGCAAACGCAATAGCAGCTTACTCAAAAGATCGATACCAGCCACTGCGATCCACATGCCCTTTAAAAAACTTCCCCGACCCGAACCCTTTATGCTACGGCCCAACTCCTGATAAAAACCACTGTCCTGATTCGGAGCAATCACCGGAACCTCAGAAACCCCTGTATAATTTAGGATCTTACGGTGAAGACAGCTATACATACCAAACCGGCAGGGACCAGATGCACTCGGCATAAAAAACGCCGTCCGAGAAGCATCAAAATCCGGCGATTCTATCACCTTGAGCATATCACCGGTCGTTATAATACATGGAAGGCATTCTTTACCTGTCGTACACGCCCTGCCGCGCAAAAGCGTCGCCTCATCTGCCATCGGCATCACTTCAGCCGGCTGACCGTAAGCACGAAGGCTCGCCGCAACACCGTAAGCACAGTCACCCATATAAGGAATATAAAGAGTACGCTTACTGCTGATAATTTCCGGTGCACTTACTACCTTCTTCGGTTCCTGATAATCCTCCGATTCCCGATAGTTCTTCAGGCTCTCGAGAAAAGCCTCAAGACGAGTAATAACTCCAGCATCAGCCGAATGCTCGTCAATCTCCAATTGAAGACAAGGCTTCTCACCCATTATGTCCTTAAAGAACGTCAACAAAAAAGAATCGGGACCGCAACTAAAATTCGATAGATATATCGCGAAAAGACGACGATCACGACGAACCAACTCCGCCGCGCGAAGAATCTTCTGACCGTAAGACCAATACATTTGCTCGTGAAGACTGCCACTGACCTCAACCGATTCCAGATCAAGCATGTCCATCGGTATAGTCTTTATCCCAAGTTCCGAAAGCTTGCGAGGAAGCTCAAGATTTATCCCCTGATCACAACCGTTATAAGGCCGAGAAACAAGAACGAACAACTTCTCATCTGTCCCAAGTTGACCAAGAATCTCACGACCTTTCTCTTTTAGCGAATTTTCAAATCTATCCTGCGCCGAAAACGCAACAGCCATCGCCCTGCGAACTTCGGACGCCCGGACACCTATCTCCTTTCCAAGAGCCCCAAAACTCGACCTCAGAAGCCTTTCACCTTCACCGAGCCTCAAAGGTGTAGTCAAAATCCTGATGTGACCGGGCCTGTCCGCAAACGCAGCACGAGCCTGATAACCGATCGACTGAACATAAGGACAAAGCCGGTTGAACTTGCTCTCGGGAAAACTCGCTGTCATAGAAACTATACTCGGCAAAAATATGTAATCGACGCCCAGTTTAATAAGTTCGGCAATGTGACCATAAGCAACTTTAACAGGAAAACAAGTCTGAGCCGCAACAGTTTCTACACCGCTGCGAATTATCCGCTTGCTCGTCTTACCCGAAAGAACAACCTCAAAACCAAGCTCCTCGAAAAACCGCGAAAACAACGGAAGCATCTGCCAGTACTGAAGTGACATCGGTATCCCCACTCTCGCAGTACCCTTCTTAGTACCCTCACGACCACCGCCCGAACCATCAACACCGGCACATTCATAAAGCAGTTTTTCACGATACTCAAATGCATCCAATCCCCCTGACTTCTCAGCCTTCTTCTTAAGGTTGTACCTGTCGCACCGCGAACCATAATACAAAGGATCCGACTCCGAAAGTTGAACCTTTTTAATCTCACAGTTATTAGAACAATGCTCGCACGTAAATGACTTAACCGTATAAGCAACTTTAGTCAGATTCTCAAAACCCCTGAATTTGCTCTCGGTTTCGACACCACTCGCTTCCTTCTGCCCAAGCATATGTTCTGCCGCTATCGATGCCGCTCCAAGAGCACCTGTCACTTCATGATGGTCCGGAACCATTATCGCCTTACCCGTCACCATCTCGAAAGCAGCCCAAACAGCCTTATTAAAAGCCGTACCACCCTGGAAACAAATATTCTCACCGATCTTACGACGCCCGACAACGCGATTAATATAATTCGTAACAATCGAATAGCTCAAACCCGCAACAAGATCCTCTGTACTCGCGCCCTGCTGCTGATAGCTCAAAAGATCGGACTCCATAAAAACCGTACACCGCTCACCAAGCTTAATCGGAGCCTCACTCCGAAAAGCCGACTCCGCAAATTCATCCTTAATATTTATACCAAGCCGCTGTGCCTGTTCTTCCAGAAACGATCCCGTACCAGCCGCACAAGCGTGATTCATCTCGAAATCAACAACAACACCATTCTCAAGCGAAATATACTTACTATCCTGCCCCCCGATCTCAAAAATAGTATCAACCTTAGGATTAACAATCGCCGCACCAGCAGCCTGGGCCGTTATCTCATTGATAACCTGGTCAGCTCCGATAAAATCGCCCGTCAGATACCTGCCAGACCCCGTCGTCGCCGCACCAGCGATACGAACTTTCCCAACCACCTTCTCGCCCACCATCTCAAGACCACTGCGAACAGCCTCCAGAGGCCGCCCCGCCGTCATCAAATACGCCTTCGCGAGAATCCGCTTCTGACTGTCGATCACAGCAACATTCGTACTAAGAGAACCAACATCTATACCAATATAAGCCTCGATCGGCTCAACTGCCTCTTCAAGCAAATACTCATGAGTCGGGCTCTCCGGCGCAGGCAAACTCGGCTCCTCAAGACGCTCGCGACGAGGAGCACCACGCAACGCCGTCCCCCTATCAACAAGATACCTGTCAATCTTCTCAAGTTCGATACTCCCATTACTCCCACCCCGGCTCTTCGCCACCAACACCGCACCTATAGCACCAGTGAAAAAATGCTCATCAGGAACCAGCAATTCACCCTCCGGCAGCCCGAACACCTCTTCAAGAGCCCTAACAACACCAATATTAGCCGCCACACCACCGGTAAATATAATCGGTTTAACAAACTCCCTCCCGCAACCGAGATTACTCTTAAGATTCCTCGCCAACGCCAAACACAAACCCGCAATTATATCTTCCACAGGAGTAGCCTGCTGCTGCAAGTGAATCATATCACTCTTAGCAAACACCGAGCACCGCCCCGCCATTCGAGGAACACTCGTACTCTCAATTGCCATCTGCCCAAACTCCCCCTCGATATCAATGCCAAGCCGCTGAGCCTGCTGATCAAGAAACGAACCCGTACCTGCCGCACAGACCGTATTTAACGCAAAATCTCGCATCTGCACCTGCGAATCACGCTTCGCCAGAAAAACCAATTTACTATCCTGCCCCCCCATCTCAACAATCGTAGCCTGCTCCAGGTGTGGGTATAACTTATAAATCGCCGCAGCCTGAGCCGGTACCTCATTAACAAAAGGAATCCCCAAAAGCTTAGACACAAAACGACCAGCAGAACCCGTCGCCGCCGACAAAGAGATCTCCCCACGATTAAACTTCGCAAAAACATCCACCAACTGAGCCCGTATCGTCTCAACAGGCTTACCCTTAGTCCGCCGATAATTCGAAAAAATAACCCGCCCCTCACCATCGAGCACAACCACGTCACTACTGGTCGATCCTATATCAATCCCCAATTGCAGCGTCCGCCGAGCCCGCAAAGGCTCAACGTCATAGCCGGACTTCTTATCCGAAGCTACATATTCTGCTTCTCTCCTGTTTATCATATTGGTTTCCTTACCTCACTACAATAAAAACAGACAGATAGCAGTATAGCTTATTGACAAAAAAATGCAAATAAATAACCCTGTTAGATCCTATCCTGTTAGATCCTATGTGGATAACCTGTTAGAAAATATGACAGATACCCTCAAAACCGAAAATCCAAGCCGGAAATACGGAAAACTAACAAAAAAACCACAAAAAACCTAACAGGTTATCCACAGCACATTTCCCCGCCAGATTCGACATAACTACTTATCAAAAAACACCTTACACCAACCAACCCCACCATACCTAACATTTTCACAACCTATATGACTAAGACTAATATATTTAATTA
>SDBT01011363.1_pt1 | contig 14335 bp, 11 predicted proteins | sample 2277101 | NCBI WGS metagenome assembly SDBT01 (sample SAMN10404973, study PRJNA504765) | marine sediment metagenome | isolation source: marine sediment core GS10_PC15, 103 cmbsf | place: Arctic Ocean: Southern Knipovich Ridge | collected 2010 | reverse complement strand
TGATTCCAGCAATTAGGAGTGGCACCAATGCTCTGGCAAAGGGAGCCAGTTTCTGGTCCCTTTGTGCGGCAGGCTGAAGCAGACCAACGAGCGCCGGCAGGTCTTTGTTCACATGGACGGAAACTACCTCTTCAGGGTCCAGGTCATCGAATCCCTCCAAGACCCGAAACTCTACCTTCCAAAGCGCATTCTCTGGCCAACCTTGCACCGAAAATGAGGTCCAGTTGACTGTGAAGAGAGTTGATGCATCAGGATACACCAACCCGAAGCTTCTCTGGGCGAGTATGCTGCCCTTCCTCCAAGCTTCGGCCCCCCTCTGGACTCTCTGTTCCCTCAACACCATGAGGAGCTGAACCTCACTCCTCCCTGGGTTCAGGTCCTCAGCGGCTACGGTGCCTTGCCATGTCTTAGGAACCCGGCTGGCCGGCCAGGACGCAAGGACGCTGAAACGCTTGGCGGCCGTGTTCGAGTAGGCGACCATAAACTCCCCTTCATCCAGCTGTAGCTGAGCAGCCTGAAGCAGATCTGAGGCGTCCAGATCCAGCGACACCTCCAGGGAGAGAGGACCCCCCTCCTTGAGCGACTCTATTGTCAACGTAGAGAGGGTTGGGTCGAACTCCTGGGTGCTATCAGCACGAAGGGCGCAAGACTGGAGCCCATGAAAGACGTGATAGAAGCCCCAGTTCTCCCGTGACTCCGTTCGTCGCTCTCTCATTCTTATACGCGCTCCACTCTGAAGTTGAAACGAGTTCGATATTCCGGATCGGGGAGGTTCATGCTGCGAAGCTCAACCACAAATGACGATTCGTCTCGGGTAAAGAGGGCCTCGATCGTGGACTCGGTGCCGCCGGGCTCCGCAAGAATGACTTCACCGTCTTTCGGGTCTTTCGCAGCCATGTAGGCCATCGGAATCCGGTCCCCGACCGAACCCTCGTCCTGAAGAAGGTCCACCCATGCGGTCAGACGGCATACCATGATCTCCACGCCACCCTCAAAGGCCTCTTCGGACACAGAAACTGTCACCGTCGCGTCCAGCGCAGCGGTGCCATTCACGAGGACTCTCTGGACGGGCTCAGAGTAGTGAATTCGGAAGGGGTCCTTCTTCCTGCGAGGCGGTGGCTCCTTCCCGGTGGGCTTGGTCGCGAAGAACGCGCCAAGGAGCTTCTCGAGCTGGTGACACCTGGGCGGGGCCTCCTTTGGAGGCTCTTGATGGCGGCGTACGAACTCTCGAGAAGTGGCACCTACCTTCTCGAAGATCTTCTTGATGCGGGTACGATCCGAATCCTCGAGTGGTCGGTCCGTCCTAGTGGTCGAAGGGTCCCAACGATCGTGCGCAGGCGGCTCCGATGCGGTAAGCACCGTTTCCATTGAGGAGTCGGCCTTGAACACGCCGACCGCCATCGGCTGCGATGGAGTGAGGAAGGTTGCTCTGTGGTATTGGACAACCATCTCTGGACCGCGGACCAGGGCGATTTCGACTCTCCGCCTCTCGCTAGGCACTTCTTCTTCCTCATCATGGGTGGTGAGCGCCACGGTTCCGAGAGGCCTCCGGTTGTAGGACAGAGGTCTGAGTTCTTCCTCCTCCTCCGGCTCACGCTGTTCCCTCAGCAACTCCCAACATCTAATGAACGGCTTCAAGTGGGACAGGGCTCGTGGTGCAGGCTGCCTCTCGCCTTCGATCTTTACCGACAGTCGGTCCTCCAAGAGTCGTGGCCACCAGTGCTTCTCGATCCCGTCTGGCAGTCCTGCCATGTTGAGCTCAGAACCGAGCACCATGGCCGAGGTACCCGTGTCTTCTTCTGCTCTCACTGTGAAGCCCAGCTGCTCAGCGAGGATCTGAGCCTCCTCGTTCACGACCGGAAAACAACCAGTTCCATCTTCCGACACTAATCCCCTGAAAGCCCTCCCCGTGTATTCGAGCTCATCAGAGGCGCCAGCGGGTCGCCATCTGTGCTTCTTGAACCAGGAGACACTGACCACGCGCGCCCAATCCCCAGCGGTCCGTTCAGTGGGCTGAAATCGAGAGTAGAAGACGACAGTCCAGAGTCTTGAAATAGCCCAGTACACGGCTTTCCCGTAGCCAAAGCTGCCGCCCGAATCTTGTGTTTCACGAGTTGAGCCGACCTGGAGACACAGCCGCCTGTAGTTGTCAGCATCCGTGGAGGCAACCGGATGGACCGTTCCACCCAAACCCGTGGTGCCGAAGTCCTCAACGTAGAGCACGTCCAGGGGATCCGCCGTCAGGTCCGCGAGTGAGCCCTTTGGCACCAGGTCTTCTCGCTCAAAGACACGCGATCCTTCTTCAAAACCCAGGAGCGGTTTGAGACTGGCCCACTCGGAGGCATCCAAATGCCTTCGTCGGAACTCCACCCGGACGGGTCGATCCGGCAGCAGAGCAGCGTCTACACTGTTCTGGAGCACCTCCCTGGCCACGAGATCAACGGCGGGTACGCCGAGACCTGCGAGCGGGTTTCGAAATGCCCCCGAGCTAGCACCACCCATCGGCGCCTCTGACTCAAAGAACCAATCCATGGCGGGAGATCCCACAGAGCAGGGGTAATCTGAGCGCACGGGAGCTCGCGGCTCTGCATACGCGACATAGCGCTTGGGGCATTACCCTGGGGGGAGTTCAGAATAGTATGCCTTCAGCGCTGGAGAGACCAGAGTCCACTGGCCTCGATCTCGACCCGCAACGGCGTTAGGTTAGATGCGGTTACTCGACCGGTGGTACCTAGAGGCAGATGCTTGATGTGACGGACTTCGCAATCCCGAACGAACGCGCTTCTAAGCGAGAGACTCGAGACGGCCCATCCCTCGAGACGACCCCTCAGCGTTCTGCGCTGATGTCCCGCGTGCGGCAGCACGGTACTGGAATCGAATTGGCAGTCCGAAAGGTCCTGCACTCCCTGGGGGCACGGTATCGGGTGAATGTAAGAAGTCTGCCCGGAAGCCCAGATATTGCGAACCGCTCTCGGCGAATGGCAGTCTTCGTTCATGGGTGCTTCTGGCACCATCATCAGGGGTGTCAACGAGGACAGATCCCGCGAAGGAATGCAGAGTATTGGGCGCTGAAGCTGGATGAGAACGTTCAACGGGACCGCAGAAAGGTCCGAGAGCTCCAATCGATCGGATTCACCGTAGCGACAGTCTGGGAATGTGAGCTACAGGATCCGGTAAGTCTGGAAGAAAAGCTGAGAGAATTCTGGTTCCAGACCCCGTCGGCTGTCGGAGCCGCGAGATGACGAGCGGAGAATCGTTGCCCTCGGCGCTTCTCGTAGCTGAGACCGTGCGTGAGCTCCCAGTGAGAGACACGTCTCAACGCGTCGAGAGATACCTCCACGATGTGCAGCGGGATCGTATCATACGCGTGATCACGCACCGCGACGGAACAACGGTCAGATCATCACTACCGGCCACAGCATCCTTCAAGAATGAATCAGCAATCTCAGAGGATCTGGGATCTGCCTTCGACCACAGGTGGTTGCGTATGACTACGCGGCCAGCCGTCTCCGTAAGGCGGGAGTCCGTTAGAGTGGTTGATCTGTTCAGTGGTTGCGGGGCAATGACGGTGGGGGCGGTAGAGGCCGGCAGGGCGCTGGGAATGAAAGTGCACCCCGTTTGGGCGATCGACACGGATCACATCGCGATGGATGTGTATGCCCTCAACTTCAGATCGGCACAGACTCAGGTCGGAGATGTGAATGATGTCTTGGATTCTCCCCTTGGCGCCCATCTCTCCAGCGAAGAACGGCACCTCAAGAAGAGATTGGGAGACATTGAAATCGCCCTGGCTGGGCCGCCGTGCCAGGGCCACTCCAACCTCAACAATCACACCAGACGTCAGGACCCCAAGAACGAGCTCTTCGTGAAGATGGCCCGGTTCGCCGAAGTGGTCGAGCCCGAGCACCTCATCATCGAGAATGTTCATGGCGTCCTGCACGACAAGGCGGACGTCTTCCAGCGGACGGTCGATGCCCTAGTCCGACTTGGATACCGGGTGGATAGCAAAACGGTTCGGGCCGAACAACTCGGAGTGCCGCAACGACGTCACCGAGTTCTCTTGGTAGCCTCGAGGAGTGTGGACATTGATCTCAATACTCTTTACAGCCGCTACGGAGAGCCGAAGAGGACTTTCGACTGGGCCTGCCGCGACCTGGCTGATTCAGAGAACACACTGCCTCTTGATACCCCCAGCATCCCAAAGACAATAACCAAAGACCGTATTGAGTACTTGTTCGAACACAACCTGCACGAGCTGCCCAATCGGCTGCGTCCCGACTGTCACCGCCTCAAGAACCACACCTACCACGCAGTGTATGGTCGCATGTGGGGGCATGAGCCCGCGCCAACAATCACAACAGGTTTCCTCGTAATGGGTCAGGGCAGATTCGTACACCCCCACAAGCGGAGAACTCTGACTCCCCATGAAGGTGCTCGCCTACAGTTCCTGCCAGATTGGTTCAAGTTCGGAGAGCTTCCGAGGCGGAGCTGCTATGCGCAGCTCATCGGCAATGCTGTACCACCGAAGGTCACATATGTGATCGCAGTTGAGCTGCTGAGGTGAGGCTCACCTCGATCTTGCTGATGATCCCCTCCAACTCGGTTGACTAGCTGGCTGTGCATTCCCAACGAGAGAAAGCTCTCAGGCACACTACAACTTGCGCGCCTTCCCAACATCTCCATTCGGCAGGCGAGTTGGATCGAGTTCCCAGGTTGCCTGGTCAGGGGGACGGTCCCACAGGCGATTGACGCTGCGCGTCAGGTGGAGATAGACCCAGTACTCGCAGAGTGAGGCGACATCACCCTTGCAGGGCTCAGGGACCTCCTTCCGAAACGCTTCAGGTCCATCTTCTGCCACCTCGCGGACATGTCGCCCAGAATGGCTCTCCGAGATCACATGAGCCCGAGTGTCTCTCACACCCGTGCACTCTCCCCTTCGCATTCTCCTTTCCTCCACGGCGTCCTACAATTCATAATGCGTTGTGAGAATTCTTACGATTTATTCTCAACCTTGACAAGCTTGTTATGAACCGTGTAGATTTGTTACGATTTCTCGCGAGAAAGAGTACTGGGATCGGAATCCTCTCATGGAGGTGAACCATGCTGATCTTCAAGGGCACCAAGGAGGAGTTCGAGGTCGTGCGCGGGCTGTTCGAAACGAAGGAGCCGTCGGCCACCCCGGGGATCAAGGAAGGACCACCCACCCCAAACACCGAAATGACAGAGGCAGAGGCTCGGAACGTAATTCGGTACCTGGGCGGACCGAGTGAAAAACAGACGAGCATTCTGCTCTTTCTTCTGCGGCAATCCCAGCCTGTACCCTCGGCAGCTGTTCGAACGGAGCTAGGGATCACAGGTGACCAATTCAGAGGGATAATGTCGAACTTCAGTCGCAGAGTGTCCGGTGCCCTCGGACGCCCCGCCCCCCTGCTGATCGAATCATCCTGGAATGATGGGGAGGGGACCAACTACTACTGGCTGACAGAGCCGGCGAGACGCGCTGTGGAGGTTGAGCTTCTCGAGATGGCCAGCTAGCTGTGTCATCTATGACCCAACCCCAGCCGGGCGGAGGTGAGACAGAGTGTTCAATCTTCACTCACCTCCGCCTTTGCGTCCTCCTCCTAGTGGGGGCAGGTCACAGCCGTCCTCTGCAAAACGAGAAGAGGGTGAATCGGTGGCGACAAATCTGAGCATTCGCGTCCCGTGGCACGACACTCAGTGGAATGGCACCGTGTGCCGCGACCCGGCTGCCAATTGCCACTGTGTGGATTACAAGAACATCCTCCAGAAGAAGACGGTCGCGACTGAAGCTCCGGAAAAGGGCAGACCTTTCTCAGTGTATGTGCCACCTTGCGCCAAGGAATCTGGGGGCTTCCTTTCGCCCGATCCTTGGCTGGCCAAGCATGAACATCCGTACATGGGCAGCAAGAAGGTGGCAAAGACCCACGGCCATCTGAAGGAGACCACTCGCCGCGTGCCCCGATATACGGCACTAGGCGTCCCCTTCCGCTGGCTACGACGCGAAAACCTGGAAAGTTGGGTGGCCCCTCGGGTGCTCGGAATGCTCCCACCAGAAATGGACCGTCCCAAGGGCTTCAAAACCGGTTGGGTCTTCAGCCCCGCCCTGCAGGAGACGATCCTCACTGCCTTCTATGAGTTTGTGGAGCACGATACATCCCTCGCGCTGTTCTATACGAAGGGTGCCCACCCACTCGCGGACGACGTACCCCGTCTCATCGTTGGGATCGGTGCGGTTGAGCAAGTAGGGGAACTCCGGCACTACGATTCTGCTGACAGCTCGATGAGGGATCACCCTATTTGGGAGCGAGAGATAGCGCACAGTCTGCGACCGGACGGTGAAGGAGGACTCCTGGTTCCCTTCAGCAACTACCTGGAGCCGACTGGCGACGAGGATGAGGACGCCACACGTGCCTCGCTCGCTCGGCGACTCGTCATCGAACCCGCTCAGGACAGAATCGCCGAGTTCTCCTACCGGACGGAGCACGTCACACCGGATGCGACGATCGGCGTGCTTACGCAGGCGATCAAGGTCGCGCACTATCTCCGCGAAGATGGGATCGCAGAGGGGTCCTGGGAGGCGGCTGAGAAGTGGCTGAACGATCGCCTATCCGATATCTGGCGCTTGAGGGGGCCAAACCCCGGCGTTGGCCCCGTCTTGGAGGCGATGGGGCTGCGCATGGGAACGAGCCTGGTGCAGCTGGCGGCCTCGCGCGATCCCCGGTTTGCCGACGACCCCTGGGCTGCGGTTTCCCCACTGCTTGACGGAGTGACCCCTCCCCCTGACCGTCGCTTTCAGGCAGATATCGACGCGTTCGCCTCGCTGTGGGCCCATCACCAGGAGGACCCCGAGCGTATGGAGCTGGCAAGGTCCCTGTCCCGGCTCGCTATCACTCCAGAGCAGGCGTCGCGATGGTGGGACAAGACCCGCAGAACGGAGACGGCAGGGTATGATGTGCCCGATCGGGAGATCATCGACAATCCGTACGTCGTGGCCGAGCTGGATCGGGGACGCCGAGACTCGCAGCCCGTGTCCTTTCCGACTGTCGACCTTGGGGCGCTCGGTGCAGGCGAGCACAACAGCGTCCTCTCGCCGGCCGACAGACGGCGTCTCCGCGCGGCACTAGTAGCAACGCTGCGGTGGGCGGAAGGCCAGGGAGACACACTCCTTGGAGTCCCGGAGGCCCGCAATAGGGCCGCGAAGATCCCGGTCGCCGAGCCCGTTGTTGTCCCTGATGGGTGGACCATTGCCGAGGCCGACTTCCTTTCCGAGCGGGTTGTAGCGTCTGACGGCGACCCGAGATGGCTTCAATTGATTGAACGACGTGACGTCGCCGGCATGCTTCAGCGAAAACTGTGGGCCCGAACTAGAAAGAAGCTCCCTGGTCTCGGAGAACCGTGGCGGGACATCTTGGTCCTGACAGTCGAGAGCACGCTAGCCGACGGTGCCTTCTTCGACCCGGATGATCCCAGAACGGCGGCCGCTCTGGATGAGCAGGCCAGAGCCCTTGAGACGCTTACGGCCCGGAAGGCCAGCGTTCTGGTCGGCCGGGCGGGTACCGGGAAGACAACCCTGTTGGGCGCGCTCTCCCGGTGTACGTCACAGCAGGGCCGGGTGCTGTTCCTAGCCCCGACCGGCAAGGCCCGAGTTCGCCTCGAGTCACGGGTCGCTGAAGGGATCGACGTCATGACCGTGGCGAAGTTCCTTCACTCCCAGGGTCGGTATGACGGAAGTCGCCAAGCACCAATCATCGGCGGCCCCTGCTACGATGGCCATGAGACCATCGTCGTTGACGAAGCCTCAATGCTCACGGAGGACACACTCGCGGCGGTGATCGGGACATTCGGCGGCGGTGTGAAGCGCCTGATTCTCGTGGGTGATCCGGCCCAGCTCCCTCCCATCGGGGCTGGAAGACCCTTCGCTGACCTGGTGGCTCATCTCGATCCATCAGATCTGAGCGAGGATGAGGACCTGGACGACCTTGAAGTTCGACGGGGGGCGCTGGCCCGGCTCACCCATGAAGTCCGCACGGTACGAGGTCAGCAATCGGACACGTTGCGGTTAGCGAGGTGGTTCACGGGCGATGAACTGAGCCCTGATGCCGAATCGATCTTCGTGGACATGGTTGATCAAGAAGCCGACTTGACGGATCTCGACGTACGCTTCTGGTCCGACGCCCGAAGCCTCCATGACGGTATCATGTCCGCTCTTAAGGACCACCTTGGGATCGAAGATCAGGACGATCTCGGAGCCTTCAACCGATCGTTTCTCATGGAGCCGTTCAAGAGCGGCTGGGTTCCGAATGATCCCGCCGGTGCTGAGCAATGGCAGGTACTATCGCCAGTCAGGCGCGACGTTTGGGGCTGTGATGACCTCAATAAGTGGATTCAGTCGACCTGGCGGTCAAAGAAGCTGGCGCGGGCTCGCCGCTTTAACACCGCGGCGGGACCACAGGAGATCATCAAGCATGACAAGGTGATCCTCCTCGAAAACGGCGAGCGGGAGGGCTGGGACCGCGTGCGGGGCGAGAAGATCGAGGGATACCTGGCGAACGGCGAGGTAGCCCTCGTCAAGACGGTCAACGAAGAGTGGAGGAACCTGCTCTTCGCTGGTCGGCCAGGCAGTCACACCTATGGCTTTCGTGGGCGGGATTTCGGTGACGGTGAATCACGCGGATCGGTCGTCGAATTGGCGTATGCGCTCACGGTGCATAAGGCCCAGGGCTCAGAATTCGGCGTGGTCATAGTCGTTCTCCCAAAACACCGCATGGCCTACCGCGAGCTCGTCTATACGGCCCTAACGCGCTCAAGACAGCAGCTAGTGCTCTTGGTCCAGGGAGACGGTGTAGGAGACCTCATTGGCCTGTCGAAGCCGACTGCATCAGAGACCATCAAGAGGAACAGTAACCTCTTTAGGGTGGCGGTTCGCGACGGAGAGGATCGGCCGTACGCCAGGCACCTCATACATCGTGCGCCGGACGGCGAGCTGCTCCGATCGAAGTCGGAGCTGCTGATTTACACCCGGTGCCTCGGCGCGGGACTACAGCCACAATACGAACACCGGTATGAGCCAACGCCCGGGGATTGGAAATGGCCCGACTTTACGTTCCTTGATGATGCCGGAGACCCAATTGTCTGGGAGCACCTCGGCATGATGGGAGATCCCCAGTATGCGTCAGAATGGGACAAAAAGCGGGCGTGGTATCTGAAGAACGGGTTCGTTGAGGGCGAAAGCCTGTTCTCGACAGAAGAGCGTGGCGGACTGGACGTGGCCAAGGTCGATGCCGTTATCACCACGCTCCGGGGCAGAGTTGGATAGGCCAGGTCTCGAGATGAACCGGCCTGGGACCGGGCAGGTGGATCCGGAGCGTAGGACGATTGCCAGACGAGGAATCCACTCATGAGCCGTCACCCGTCGCCACTTCTCAACTACCGGCCACCCAACCCAGCCGACAATCCTCACTCCGTCTGCAGCAATCGCTTGTTAGAAATCGGCCTTCTTCAGACACTCCCAGAATCTTGAAACACCAGGGTAGTTGAGTCACCTGGGACGGTCGGATCATAGGCGTTCGGGAGCTCAGCGATCTTCTTCGACCCATCACGCAAAGCCCGGTCGAGGGTGACGATTTGCAGGCGGTCCTTGGGAATGTCGAAGAAGTCCACTAGGTACTTCGCTGTAGCAACGATCAACAGGTCAGGGAGAGACACGTTCTTTCCATGTCGGTAGAAGAGTTCGTAGAACCGATCAACTGCGACCACGATATCTCGATTCGATTCAATATCGTGAACCAAGACCGTGCGGTCCGCTGCCCTCAGTTCCTTCTTTGGAGTTGAGACAAACCCCCTCAGTTGACTCCTCCAATACCCGTAATCCTGGCTACTCCGGAACCAACTCTCGGCGTAGTACTTCTTTGCCAGAGTCTTGAAAGCTTCAGCGATGATGATGTCCGGAACGTATACTCTCGCTGTGCCCGCGTTCAATGCCGAGTCGATTTCATGCCACCAAGCCATGCAATCCTGGATTTGGCCTTGCTGCTTCCCGTCCGGTGCTCGGTTCTCAGGGATGAAGCGGTTTACTAGGAAACACGCGTCAACGACGAAGTAGTTCTTTCCCCCGTCACTCGGATTCCGGCAGATCTTTCGGACCCTAGCCATCGTGAGATGCCTCCTAGACCATGGGAGCTTTGCCGAGATTAGCGGCGTGGGCCTGGCAATCCTCTGCTTCGGTAACCTTGCTGCTTCAGTAGGCGCTTATTGGGAGGCGTGCTGCCCATGCTCCAGCATCTTCCGGGCCTGCTTGGACATGTCTTGAATCCTGATATTCGCTGTGTCTATCTGCTGCCCCGTCCAACTGCCTGGTTGAGTCCAGTAATCACCTTTGAAGCGACAGCGTCGGGAGATTTCGGGAGCTACCGGCTCGAAACGGCCGGCCGCGCGCATCCATAGGCGGGTAAGTGTCGGATTGCCCTCCAACTCGGCTTCCCCGCGCCGGAGGGTCTCTAGATGTGTTTCGGTCTCCCCCAGCGCCTCAAGCAAGGCTTCGAGCGCTGCGAGTTGTTGTTGTGCCTTTCCTTCTTCGATTCGGCGGCGCTCGGCGAGCCAACTATGTAGGATGCCCAGGAAAGAAACGAAACCAACAGCTCCAGTGATCATGGCGGTGCCCTTCCCAAGTGTCGGGAGACCCGATTCCTAACGACCGATTGTACAGCCTGCCCGTTTGTCATATAAGGGAGGCCAACTGGCGACAGTTGTCGCGACTTCAGACTCCAGAGGCATTAGGGAGACACCTGCCGCAGGACTCACACCTGCGACAAGCCTTGGGGGGGCGAGACTACAGTAGCATATGGACAGCTTCTCCGCCAAGTGGATCCGACAATCAGAAAGCCACAGGAGGCCGGTAGTCAGGCAAGACTTCGAAACCACCGCTTGCCGACCGGACCCCAGAGACTTCTATCCTGCCGGCCTTCGTCATCACTTCCCCAAGCATCGCCCAGCACTCTTTCGATGGTGGAGGGTCGGCAATGGCGAGGACGGGGATGACATTAATGAAGTTCCCATCAGGCAGGCGCTTCCGCGCATGAGACGGCAGCAAACCAAGGTCTGTCTTCTGCTCAACGAGTCTACGCACCCCAGGGCTCAGTTCGGCGATCTTCGCCTGAAATGCATCGCGGTATACTCCAACCTGCAGAGGTCCCCAGTAGATGCCTTTGGTGTTCGTGCCATGTTTCAGCTCGATGGCCAGGAGGTCGCCCTCTCTGTTGACGGCCAGGATGTCCAGTTCATCTCCAAGGCGCTCCCTTGTGGCTCTCGGTGTCCCCCACCGCCGAGGACTCCTTTCCTGCAAGCCGTCGCGAATCCTCTCATAGCGTTCGACAAGTGGTTCGTAGAAATCTACCTTCTCCTGTGTGTCGTGGAACGTGATTACGCACTCCCGATCGATGATGAGCCAGTCGTCATCGGCCTGGGAATTCGGCCCATAGCGTATGCACAGTCGGTTCTGCCAGTACCCTTCTCGCTTGTTCGCGTAGTACCTGCTGCCTGCGACCGAAATCGCAGCCTGCAGGTAATTCCCAAAGGCCGATTCCGCCTGCACTGGATCGTTGGTGCCCAGTGTACTGAGCTCGCCGAAAGCACCTGTACACTTTGGTGCTGCGGCGTATGCTCTGGCAGCGTCGGGGCTGAACGTCACGCCATGCTCATGGGCGAAAAAGGTCAGGTTCAGAAGCCGGGTGGTGCCGTGGTAGTACATGACTTGGTCATGCTCCCGAAGCTGAATATCAAGAGCGTACGAATCACGATCTGGATTTGGCAGATCGCGAATCAGAAAGTCCAAAGGGCCTTCGGGCTTCAGAGCCGCAACGATTGAATCTCTGGTCAACACTCTGTTGTACCTTGCTCCCATCACCTCACCTCCCACCATTCACCATCCGGGTGAACCTGCGCATTGCCGAAAGTCTCTTCAAAAAGATCGGGTTGTTGGGTGTGGATGGGGACCACCACGGCATTGCCGAAGGCTTTGCGAAGGCGCTGTAGGTCTTTGACCGATGCATGACCGGACGTGTGGCACTGATACAGCGGGATCCCACGTGCGTCCAGCCAGTCCAGAAAGGGTTTGAGCTTCTCGTCCTTCAAGTATCCGTCCCACATGGAGTAGACGAGGCAGGCATCGGTCAGGCATTCCGCTTTCTCCAGATCCGTGCGCATGCTTGGGCGAAACAGCATGGCGGACCTTGCGGCTGCCCCGGCGAGCTGTTCGGGGTAGATGCGGTCCAGCTTGTACCGCTCGGCTATCTCGAAGGACTTGTCTTTGATGATCCGCTGCTTCTGCGACCGGGGCAGGTATACACGTACCTCCTGCCAATCCGCCTGAGGCAGGCGCGGATTCTCGGTGGCAGCCAGGATGTGGGCCGTGTACATGTCGAGGATGAGCTGGCGACCGGATCGCTTAGCTGCCCGGAACACCGTAACCAGCCGGTCGACATTCTGGCCCGAGCACCATACGAGCGGCATGCCCTTGGTATCGCGGAAGATCCTCAGGATTTCGTTTTCAAGTGCCGTTTCGGTCTGGAATCCCTCATCGGTTCCGGTCCGCGCGAGTGTAGTGCCTTCCATCAACAGGAGATCAACGTTGTCGGGCGGGTTCGATAGCAGGCGTTCGAACAGCGTTGCCTTGCGTCCATGCCCGCGAAGGTCGCCCGTGTAGAACAGGCTATTGTCGTCGGCCTCCACCAGGATGGCGTGGGCGTCATACGCGGAGTGATCCATCAGGAAGGGCGTGATCCGAAAGGGACCAAGCTCAATCGCCCGCCGGTCCTCAAGGTGCATCACCTTCTCGAATCTCCCCCCCGAAGGAGTGAAATCGGCCGCGGCCGCCAGGATGCGCTCGGTGGCAGCACCCATGAGGAAGGTGGTGCCGCCAGGAACGCGGGAAGCCAAGCCGTAGTGATCTTGGTGGGGGTGTGAGATGACTATGCCAAGCAACGACGGAGCTTCATCAGCGAATCCACCCACATCCGGCATCTCGACAGAGTCGGGATCATCAGTATCCAGCGGCATGCCGAGATCAAGAACCAGCCGCTTGCCCTGGCTCGCCAGTTCGACGCACGTGCCACCAATCTGCCGTGCCCCTCTGTGGATGCAGACTCTCAAGCCCGGCATCAGTTCGCCCCTTGGCTTTGGAAAGGTACGCATCTGACATGCTTCGAGGAGCTCACCCAACTTGGGCCCCCAGTCCTCGAGTGGAGTTGCCCCCGCTCAGTGGACGGTTTAGCGCTTGGGATTCAAGCGGCGGAGGCATGGCTCTTTTCGTAGTTCAAGGGGGACACCTGGCCCAGGGCTGAGTGCCTCCGGTGAGGATTGTACCACCCCTCGATGAAGTCGAACACAGCCATCTTCGCCTCGGCCTGGGTCCTGAATCGCTTCCGCTCCAAGAGCTCGCACTCCAGCGTGGCGAAGAAGCTCTCGCACATCGCGTTGTCGAAGCAATCGCCCACCGAGCCCATTGAGGGCCTCACGCCCGCTTCCTTGCACCGGAGCCCGAAGGCGATCGACGTGTACTGCGTTCCCTGGTCGGAGTGATGGATCACCGCCTCAGGCCGTCGTTGCCAGAGCGCCATGTTGAGTGCCTGGAGCACCAGCTCAGTCTTCAGGTGCGTCTCCATCGACCAGCCGACGATCCTGCGGCTCCAGGCGTCCACAACCACCGACAGGTACAGGAAGCCGGCCCAGGTCGGGATGTACGTGATATCGGCCACCCAGAGCCGATCAGGAGCTCCTGGGGCGAAGTTACGTTCCACCAGATCCGGGGCCGGACGCCCGTCCCGGTCTCGCTTCGTCGTGCGCCACTTCTTGCGCCGCGTGATGCCCACCAAGCCGTCCTGTTTCATCAGGCGGGCCACGCGCTTGTGGTTCACCGGCCAGCCTTCGTCCCTCAGTTCGGCGTACATCCGGGGACGTCCGTAGCTCTGTCGGCTAAACCGGTAGATCTCCCGCATTCGCTCCAGAAGCCGCTCGTTGGCCACTGTCCTGGTCGATGGCGGTCGAGCACACCACGCGTAGTAGCCACTGGGGGAGACGCCCAGCACATGGCTCATCGTGGTGACGGGAAAGGTGGCCTGATTGGCTCTCATGAACTCGAAGGCTTGTCGGGAATCGAGTTGGTCTCCCGAGCGAACCAAGCCGCGGCTTTTTTTAGGATCTCGCGCTCGATCTTGAGCTGCTTGTTCTCCCGGCGTAGTCGGCGGAGCTCTTCCCGCTCTTCCGTGGTCAGGCCGTCGGTTCTACGTCCTTCATCCAGGTCCGCCTGGGTCACCCAATT
>SDBT01011362.1_pt1 | contig 14336 bp, 39 predicted proteins | sample 2277101 | NCBI WGS metagenome assembly SDBT01 (sample SAMN10404973, study PRJNA504765) | marine sediment metagenome | isolation source: marine sediment core GS10_PC15, 103 cmbsf | place: Arctic Ocean: Southern Knipovich Ridge | collected 2010 | reverse complement strand
AAAATAAGGGTAGGATTTTTACAAGAGAAGACGGGCTAAAAGGTATTAAATCTAGGAAAAAAACTTTACAAGAACAATATGACAAGTTACCGTTTGATGAAAAACCCCTAGCAGAAAGAATAAGAATAATTTTACATGAACAAAATTATAGATGCGCGATATGCAACATAAAAGATTGGTGTGATCAACCATTAACTTTACACTTGGATCATATTGATGGTAATAATGATAATGAAAAACGAGAAAATCTTAGATATACTTGTCCAAATTGTCATAGTCAAACAAGAACATATTGCGGTAAAAATATCAGAAATAAACCCATTAATGAAAAAAAGATTAAAAAAGCTCTAGAAACTTCAGATAATATACATCAAGCTTTAAAAAAATGTGGTTTAGTTCCAAAAGGTGCAAATTATATCAGAGCTAAAAAACTACTTAAAAATTCAAGGCCGAGTGGTGAAACTAGGTAAACACATGAGATTTAAGATCTCACGGGACATTCCCCTGTCAGTTCGATTCTGACCTCGGCTACCAAAACAAATTTAACGCGGAGTTGAGAAGTCTGGTCATCTCGCCGGTCTCATAAGCCGGAGATCTTAACGATCCCACGGGTTCGAATCCCGTCTCCGCTTCCAATTTTAAAAGGAGAAAATTTTGATAAGTAAAAATGTAATGAAAACAAATGAGTATGACGATTCTATATACTATCGAGTTGCTTGTGCTTGCGGTGAAGATGAACATGACGTTACTATTGAATTTGAAAAAGATGAAAATATACCTTCTATGATTTTCTTAAACTTTCATAAAAAGATCGGTTGGTGCGCTCATTGGGGAAATCTAAACTGGTTTGGAAGAACCTGGAAGAGAATAAAGTGTTCTTTTCTAATGCTTTTCACAGGTTATGTTGAACTTGAAGAATCTTTTATTCTACAAGAGGAAGATAACATTGATGGTTTTATAGAAGCTCTTATAGAAGGAAAAGAATATATGAAAGGGAAAACAAATGAAATCAATCTTAAGAATTCTAGCAATAGTAAATAATAACTATGACAAAACGCAAGAACCAGAAAGATTTATGGCAGGAATCGTCTTTAGTCTTGTCCCCTGGTTTGTTGCGGATACTTTAAGTATGATTTTAGATATTATAGTTTTAAAATTATTTGGTGTTTTATGGATCGTCTGTGTTGTATGTATGCGAATGGCGTGGGTCACAGGACCCTTAAAGAAATACGTACCTAGAAAGAAGGATTAAATGGTGAGTTGCCCGAGTGGCTTAAGGGAATTGTTTGCTAAACAATCGAGTGTAACAGCTCCACAGGTTCAAATCCTGTACTCACCGCCAAACTAGAAAGGAAAACAAATGGAATGTAACGATTGTGGAGAAGATGGCAAATTATATTTACATTCAAACTGCCACACAAAAGAACCAACATGGGCAATTTTGGATCAAGAAAAAAGTGAAGTGGAAATCATCTGTGCTGTATGTGAAAAATCAATTTGCAAATTTAAAGTATTACGGCTTGTACAATAAGGAGATTTGAATGTCGAATAAAGAAGAAATAAAAAAGCTTGAAGATTATCCAAAAGATAAAGACGGGGAGTGGACAAGAGCTATGTTTCCAGGAGATACACCTATAAAGAAATTCTCAGATGGAACAGTATATGATCCTAATGATTCGGATCATCGGTCACACCCTTTTTAAAAATTAATTATGGGCGTCTCTTATGAGATACGAAGCGACTAAGGGGGTGACAGAGCAACACGAAGCAGAGAGGCATCTTTGTGAAACCGGGCTCTTAAGAGGGCAGTGGTCGCACAAGATTTTATGCAAAATCTTTGATACTGGTACCCGCCTATAAACACTAGAAAGGAAATATATGTTTAAAAATTGGTTAAGAAAATTTGATTACTATTTAGGGAAGTTTGAACGTTTATTAACTGGTCATTGGACACTCTGTGGTAATTGTAATAGATTTAGTCCACCGCCAAAAAATCCAAAGTATGTTGATTATTGTCCATATTGTTAAACACGGAGGGGTGGTCAAGTATGGTGTGACAACTGCCTTGAAAGCAGTCGGGTGTCAAAAGCCTTGTAGGTTCGAATCCTATCCCCTCCGCCAACTTTGAAAGGAGAAAAAATGTTACTAGAAAAAGAAGCAAAAGAAATACAAAAACAAATATTGGAAATAATGGATATTGAAGAAATTACAAATGAAGTAAAGGATAAATTCCTAAAATTAGTAACAAAAAGTATAAATACTTGCCTCGAGATGTCTGATTTTTGCTATCATTTTGACAGAAGAAGTAAGCGATTTAAAACTATATCAGATATTCATATAGAAATGATTGGAAAAAACGAAGAATACAAAAATTTCTATAGAGAAGTTATCAACTACTCTAACGAAAATCCTACATCAGTTGAAGAGCATAAAAATTATAATGATGATACGGTTTTTGATTTCGATTGAAAGGATCCAAAATGATAATTTTTTCAAGTTACGTGAACAAACAACTTACTGTCGCGACAGAACATGGAGTAGCAGAACTTTCTTGTGTAGTTCCAATAGAATTAGAAGGAATAGACGGTCTTGTATTTTACTTCCATAGAATTAAAGTCAGACCTGAATTTGAAGGGACAGGAGAAGGAAGAGAGTTAATGATCGAAGTCTGTCGTTATATGGATGAGCTAAATGCTACAATCTATAATGAGTTAAACCCATATGGCAAACGTGATATGGAAGGTTTAAAGAGCTTTTTTAGAGCTTCTAGTTTTGAAGATTATGGAAAACCACAGAATCACACAATGATAAGAAGGTCACAAAATGGTTAGAGTAAGAATAGTATTTGACCAAATAAGTCCATATCTCAGAGCTATGAGTGGCACCCTATATGTTGAAAAGGTTGATACTGAAGCACTTAGTGATGCTCCATTGATAGAGCTTTTTAAATGCCAAGTTAATAAAGATGTCCATACTACAGGATATTCTATAAGTCACGAGAACAGTAAAGGAATACCAAAAAAACTATTTGAGTGTGTACAACCAGTAGTTGATACAATGCTACGTTCATATTGGAAAGGAATGGTATTAGATAAAGAAGACTTCCGTTGGATTCAAATGAAGGGAGATGATTCATGGGCATGCTTAAACCAGTTAGAGAAGGAAGTTGGTGGTTATGTAGCGAGACAGATTCAAGGTGGGACAGAACCGGAAGAAGTAATACAGTCGGTGGATTCGTCATGCCATCAGATGCCGCCGATGCCGTTGAAGAAATGAAAAAACTATATGGGGAACCCCCAAAAGATCTTGAATATGGATATATGAAAGACTAACGAAACATATCGAAATGAGTATGACAGAATATTCAGAAAAAAGAAGAAAGGATCTGATTATGTTAAAGTTCAAAATAAACAAAGAAACAGTAGAAAATAACAGTTTCGTAAAAGTATTAATGAGGTTTGCAAAGTCAAACTTCGTTGCCGGCATCCTTGCAGGAATAATGATATGGGTAATTGCTCTAATTCCTATATGGATATATATTATAAGTAGAATATTAATAGTTCCAGTTGGATTTTGGCAAGAGCTTGCTCTATTTAGTATATTCGCTGTACTACTTGGATGGGTACAAGTAATATTTCTTATCTTTGGTGCAGTATGTACAATTGTTGTAATATTGGATGATTATTAACCCTTTAGGGGCGTGTGAAGGCGAGAGGCTAGCCGTCATCCTTACAAGGTGAAATACGCAGGTTCGACTCCTGTCACGCCTACCAACAATTTATTGAAAGGAAGTATAATGGTATTTATGATTGGAAAGATAAAATGTTATTTTTGTAATGGAAAAGATGGTTTGATACACTCTGTTTGTGACCATGATATATATAGTGGAATAGGTCGAAGAATTTTCTATCATCCAGAATGTCTTGAATTAGTTGAAATAAACCCTGAAAAATTCGGGCACAAAATGATGGATAAAGCTCTTCATATTATTGAGTTAAGAAAAAACTGTATGTGCTATAATAACGGTATTATTAAAAGCTTTAATAAAAAAGTAGAAAAACTTCACACAAACCATTTTGAAAGAATGATGCCCAGTAAATAAAGAAAGGAATTTGATATGAGTGAATGCTGCAATTGTGTTGAAATCAGTTCTTGCACAATCAGAATTGTTAAAAAAGAAGTCCAATGCCCATGTCGAATTTGTTTAGTTAAAATGATTTGTAAAGCAGCGTGTCCACCATGGTCGAAATATTATACAGAAGCTTTTTATATTCGATATGGTCGAAAGGCTTCTTTTATATGACAAAGGGCGGACACTGGGTTACAACAACTATAGAAGACGAGGAGATAAAATATTCGCATGAGCAACATGGACCGGTTAAACTAAAAGGCACCCCACGGTTATATTGCAGATATTGTGGGTTATTATACCTCAAAAATGCAATCACAAAGTGGTGCATCCGCATGGGGTGTAATAACGAGTATCATAAAGACTACAAAAGGATGCTATATAAAACCACTAGGAGGAAATGAGCCATGGGAAAGCAAAACTTAAAACTACCAAAAGAAAGTACCGTATAATTGAAGACGGTAATTATTTTAGAGTTAAAAAGAAATTAGGTCCATTCTACTTTTTCATCAGAACACATTTCAAACGAATCAAATTTGATAACTTTGGAGATGTTGTTAAATATGTAATTGAAAGGAAAAAATTAGATCATGGAATGCGAAATAGATTATAATCTACTTGATAGACAAGGTATAATATCTATAATAAAAGACGATTGTGTCGATTGTAATTTGAAAGTCAGAATGATGAAAAAGATTAGATGTTCTGATTGCCCATTTGTTTCATGCTGCGGTCAAAGGAAAAGCAAAAAGAATTACTTTACCACTGGAATTGCATGCGGAGCAAAATTTAGGCAATATGGAATAGATCCAGATGGAAGACTCGGTAAATCATATTTATTTTACTTTCTATACAATCAACAACTAAATTTTAAATTGCCTGATATTCCAGAGCAGGACTCCTTTGGAAATTTAACAACTGAATCAAGCCAATGGATCATGCATCATAAAAATGCAGAAAACTGGAATGATCATGTATGGAATATCGAGCTATGTCTTCGTTCAGAACACCCATCTTTAGAAAAAGAGGACGATGCTGAACGGAAACTTTTGAATGAGCTATCATATGCTCTTCTGAAATGGGGGGGTGATAATGAAGAAAAAACCTAAAGATATAAAAGTAAGTGATATTGTTATTGGGTTCGGTATCATTACTAAAGTTGATATTACTTATAATGATCCATTTTGGGAAGCACCACATTGGACATACTTCGATATAAACGACCCTTATCATGGCCGATGTTCAACTCGAATCGATCCTGATAAAGAATATGAGATTAGAACAAACCCGAAACAAATAACTCGGTTGTATCGTGACGTAGACAATGCTTTAGTTGAATGTATTAAAGACCGAGAAGAGGAGAGGGATTTGTTAAAAAGTCTTGACCGGGCACACCAGTCAAGTGGCGAGACTAGCTGACTGTAAATCAGTGGCCTTAGTGCTGTGGGGGTTCAACTCCCTCTGCCCGGACCACTTTAGATAGGTGAATTATGAAAAATCCATGCAAGCATTGTATAGTTAAAGCATGTTGTACTCAATTTTGTGATGATAAAGAAAATTTCACAGACTATCTTAATAATGGAATTACTTTTTTCGGATTAAATCATATTTATTCAAAAAATGGTAATAAAAAGAAAAAAGTTCCAAGAGCTATAAGACTTCAATGGGAACACAAAAACAAGTTACAAAAAATAAATATTCAAGAAATCAATACCATCATAAATAGAAGATATCTTTGAATTATGAAGAATCCGTGTAAAGAGTTACAATTAATAAATAATTGTACTGCTGTGTGTGAAGCTAAAGCAAACCTTGATACTCTCATTAAAAATGCGATGCAACTATATCAGTATGGTTTTGAATGTAAAACAAAAGAAGATCGAAAACGATATAAATTTTGGACACGTCTAATGCTTGAAAATAAGAGGGACGTGTTAAAGATCTCTAGTAGATCTAAGAGACTTAAGCAAGGACAATATCTAGAATAATATAGAACATAATACAAATTTCCACATTAAAAAAGGAGATAATTCAAAATGTGTGATAACACTTTAGGTTTAAAAGAGGATAAAGGCGTTTCTGGCGGTGGTCAGAAAAAAGACGCCGCCGATATTAATAAAGGCGTCGAGACAGAAGGTTCTTGTTGTAGCGAGACAGAAGGTTGCCATATAAAGGCCACTGATGACTAGATAGCACGGCCACCATATCCATAGATATGTCGTGGACCTCCTTGATCAGTTTTTAACTTAATTTTTAACTAAAAACTGAAAAAAAGGAGATAGAACCATGACACGAAAAGAATTAAGACTTAAGATCAAAGAAGAACAAAAATCTTTAGCACTACAAATTCGTAGAGGTAAATTCCTTAGAAAACCTGATAACAGGAAAGATATTACTAAGGAAGACAAAAGACTTTACAATTCAACTTATGGTGACACATCCCAATTTGCTACTTGGAGGGTTGTAGCTTTAAGTTGGGAGTGCCGGCATAGACATATCATTTACTGTAATATGTTTAACAATACTCAAATTAGTCTTATTGAACAACCACGAGATGATAATCGCCCAAGCTCTCGTCTTCTTGACAAAATTAGAAACGAGTGGGAGAGTCAGATTGATGACGAAGCTCTACGTAATTGTGCGTAAGGATTTATCAATATCACAAAGGGCCGTGCAAGCAGGTCATGCGGTTGCCGAATTCCTGCTTCGCGGTCCTTTGTCCCGTTGGACAAATGGAACCCTAGTATACTTGGGCGTTAAAGGGTTAGGACAACTGGAAAATTTAAAATATAAATTAGACTTGTATGATATTTCATATGTAGAGTTTAAAGAACCTGATATTGGTAACGAAGTAACAGCAATAGCTACTGATCAATATTGTGAAATTTTTGAAAGGATAAGATTATTATGAATGTACTTGAGAAATATTCAGATAAGCAATTAGAAGAAGAATTAAGGAAGAGAAACACTCCGCCAGAACAAATAGAAGATGTTGATTTAACAAAACTTAGGACACAAGCAAAAAATTATCTTGATTTTCTTTATGAAAATAATTGTGAACCAAAAGATACCAGTTATCTTATGTATGAAGAAGTTATGAAAACCTTTTATGGACCTGACATTTTCAAGTGGATTATTCAGCGAATACCATGAAAACGGTTATTGGATGTTTACTGCTTTTCCTTTCATTATTAATTATTTGTGATGCATATAGCACATTTGTTATAATAAATAAAGGGTTTGGCACAGAAGGAAATCCAATCATACAGTTTATGATGAATAACATTGGAATTTTACCAGCATTGATTGTATCAAAAAGCATATGTCTTATAGCAATATGTATTATTTTTATAAGGATCATCATGAATAAACAAATAGAAATACGAAAATTTGTTCTGACGTGTGGCCTGTTATTAAGCGCAATCATTTGTTATTCTTATTATATATATAAGTTTAATTATCAAAATTTCATTTATGTTATTTACTGAAATATAACGAAAGGATCTTATATGCACGAAACAGGAAATCTATGTGAAGCATGTGATAAGTCCAAAATTATGTACTATAGAGAATATTGTCCCAGATGTGAAGAACCACGGATCAAAACTATGGATTACTATAATTTACTGGAATGCTTGTACTACATTGAAGCTACTGGTCATCCAGGATTTAAAGCTAAGTTTTGGGAGATGCTTATAGACCTGACGAGTTTTACAAATGAGTCAACAGTAGAACTATGGAATGATATAGACGGTTCAAATCCATTATTGAAAGAACTATTTGATAAAATGGGTATCAAAGATACCACAATGACGTTTGAAATATCATGGTAAAAAGAGGCTCAGTAGCTTAGTGGTAGAGCGAGGGTCTCTAAAACCCCTGGTCGTGGGTTCGATCCCCACCTGAGCCTCCAAAGGAGATATTATGGAACAACTAGAAAAAGAAATACCCAAAAAAGTATTTAATACAATATCAGTAGCCTCAGAAGGAAATATTATGGACCAAAAAGAAAAAGAAATGTCTGAGGAGATTTTCAATACATTATCAATAGTTTTAGCAGAACAGGGTGAAGTTGCTCCTTTATATTTCATAGTTAAAGACAAAGTAATGGATCCTATTGTAGGTCATCCAGGCGTCACACACCAACATCTTGCAAGTATAACTGTAAATATGGCTCATGAAACTAATGCTGATGCTGTTGTTCTTGTTTGTGAACAATGGATGGTTAAACTAAAAAAAGATACTAAGGACGCACAAGATTATATAGATGGTACCAAAAGACCATCACAATCTCCAGATGCAGAACCGTATTTAACTCTTACTTATATGACCAAAAATGGAGAAGCAAGTTCTTTAATTGGTAAAGTTCATACATCTCCAAATGGAGTACGGTTTATAAGAGAGACTGAATGGATTTCTGAAACTACAACAAATATGATAGTTCCTTGGGGCATTAATGATGGAAACGACGTTAGCAGAATTTAAATGTATCAAGTGTGAACATACATGGGAAAGCAATCCTGGTCCCACTCAGTGTCCAAAGTGTGATCATTTATATGTTAAGTGGTTAAACTATGAACAGATGAGAAAGGAATGGGATCAAGAAGATATGGGGGCGTAACGGCTTCGACGTGGAAGAAGAGATGATAGTTGCACTCCGGAGGCGGCATGAAACTCCGTAAGAACATGTCCATTTTAAAATAATCGCAGATGATTATTACGACGAACTACGCTTAGCTGCGTAATTCCGTTCCACCCAATTATCTTCCGAATTGGGATGGGGCGTCGACTAGGAAGATAGGTTAGATGGATTTGCTTGTCGACCAGATAACCGAACTTAAGACAGGCCACCCCACCACCTTATAGTTTTGCTAACCCCGCCATTGAGCGAGGTGGATGGGCGTATAAAGGTTAGCTATGAGTGTAGAAGCTTGATTTAAACTTTTGCGGACGCGGGTTCGACTCCCGCCGCCTCCACCATTTTTAATGAAAGGAATAAGTATGGAAGAATCAAGAATGAAATCAGATTTAGGGGAAGAAAAAACAACGCTGAAAATAGGTATGTATGTTACTATATCAAATGATCCTCTTACAAAAACTGAAAAGTCACATGGTGTAACCCCTGAAATGCGAAAGATGATAGGCAAAAGATATAAAATTGTCGATATTTGGACCAGTTCTATTGATGGGGTATGTGCTCAAGTCAATGGTTTTTCATGGCATTCAAAAGATTTAATTAGGGATGAAGAATTTCTAGAAAATAAAGAAGAACTATTTCATTTTAATATTGAGGAATTATCTATATGAAAGGAATAAGTATGGAAGAATCAAGAGTAAAAACAGGCGTATATATTACTATATCAGATAATATCTCAAAGACTGATTCTGTACATGGCTCAAATAGTGATATGTCAAAGATGAAAGGTAAAACATATCAGATTGAAGGTTTTAGATCTACATCTCGTGGAATGGCTGCATTAGTTCAAGGTTTTCTATGGCATCCAGACGACTTAGCTGAACAATCTACAGAAAAGAACCCAGAGCCATTTCATTTTGATATTAAGGAGTTGATTATATAATGAAATCATCAGAAATGAAAGTAGGTATGCACGTAACTATATCAAAGGATATCACGAAGACTCATGAAGTTCATGGTTTAGGTAATGGCATGTCAACAATGAAAGGCAAACCATATAAGATCGAAGATATTCAAACCAATGATCGTGGATGTCATGCAAGAATTTGCGGTTATTCATGGCATCCAGACGACTTAACTGAAGCTTCTTTTGAACTAGATCCAGAGCCATTTCATTTTGATATTAAGGAGTTGATTATATAATGAAATCATCAGAAATGAAAGTAGGTATGCACGTAACTATATCACATGACATCTCAAAGACTAAAAAGAATCTTGGTTTCGGTACTGGCATGGAAGACATGATAGGCAATATATATAAAATTGATGAAGTTAAAAATAACGATGATCATGGACTTCTTGCAAAAATTAGGGACTTTTCATGGCTCCCAGATGACTTAACTGAAGTTTCTATAGAAACCAAACCACAACCATTTCATTTTGATGTTGAGGAATTAATTATATGAAAAAAGAACTCGAATTGCAGTTAGTTAAAACATATCCAAATATATTTCAAGAATATGGTGGAGATATGAGAAAAACCTGCATGTAGGTAAAAACGTTATGTGAGGAATGTAATAAAAATGACTAGATAGTTAATATGGCCCCGTGGGCTAATATGGTTTATGCCGCAAGACTTTCAATCTTGAAATTGCGGGTTCAAATCCCGCCGGGGTCACCAAACTTTTAGAGGTGAATAAATGAAATTTATACCGTTAATAGATTGTACAGATCTACCAAGAGCTGTCGAGAAATATCTTTTGGATGAGCATGAATGTACATGTCATTACGACCACAACATTTTACAAATCGAAGACAATAGAAATGTTTTCGCTGAATGGTTGAAAGCACAGGGATATAAATTTAAAAGTAATCCCAATACTCATCCAGGGTTTGATTTAATTGGACTATATGGATCGTAAAAATGAAATATCCCTGTTTAGAGTGTATTGTTCAATCTATATGCACACAAGAAAAATGCTCATTATTAGAAGATTTTCTTAAGTATGCTCTTGAAAATATGACATTAATGGCTACAGAAGATCTTCCTTTTTATATAAGAAGGATTTTGGAAGAAGTACATTCAGAAATAAAAAAAGAAGATGTGACGTTAGTGTACACTGATAGAAGGTTATTGTTAAGAATTTCTGTTGATATGAATAAAGAAGGTATAGAAGCAATAAAAATAAATAAACTTATTGCATACTATGACTATGGTAGAAACAATTAAGGAAAAGAAAGGAGTAGACGGTGGTATATTTATTAATACAAGTTTTAAGGAAAAATAATAATAGCCAGATAAAAGAACTTCAAATACTATATAGACATTCACGTTTGTTGATTGATCCTCAAGAAAAAATGACTATCAGGATAGAAAATAAAACAAAATTCTATATAGATCATATTAGACAGGATCTAGTAAATAACGAAGTAATACTATATCACTATATAGATATCTGTCACAGAGACTTCTGGAAGAATGATTTCTGGAAAGAATATATAGACAAAAAATATGAAGAGGGGTGGATGAATATTCCCAAAAGCTGGAAACATTTATCATGAAATATGAATATACATATCCTTGTAAAATTTGTCTTGTGGTTGCTTGCTGTTCAAGATATTGTACTGAGTACTTTAAATTTATAAACCGAATTGCAGATGAGATACCGCTTATGACAGCAGACCAAATAAAAGAATATAGAGATTCAACCCCAATTTATGTAAAACATAAAGTTGAGGAGTTTGCAAGAGAACATACTCGTTATGCTTTTGCAGATACTTGGGAATCTAATATACCAAGGTATGAAAGGGCTTCAAAGGGTAATAAAATACATGTGCGTCCGTAGCTCAATTGCGCAGAGCGCAGGACTCCAGACCCTGTGGTTGGGGGTTCGAATCCCTCCGGGCGTGCCACTTGAAAGGACTTAAATATGATTAGCGTACCAAAAATAACATTAAGTACTGACAAAGATAACTTTTTTTCAAAGTTAAAACCTGGTGATATATTTCGATACTCACTTTCTTATACGTATTATGATATTAGAGATATAGCAGAAGGTTATCAAATGATTATAGAACGATGTGAACCAGGGAGTTTAGACTATAGCAAATATGGTAGAACAGCTGCAAGAGTTATCAAAACTAGGTCATGTAAAGAAGGAGAGGGAGAAGAAATAATATTTCATTTTGATCCACAACAATTAGTCATATAACAGGCAAAAGGATCTAATCATGAAAATACTTACAAAACGACTTCCAAGATTAGGATATCATAGTGATAAAAATGAATTCTTCTTAAAGTTAAGAGTTAGTAGTTTATTCACATATTCTCTTGCTTATTCATTTAGTGAAGTTAGATCAATAGCAGATGATCGTGGTCTGGTCATAGAATATTGTAAACCAGGAACTCCAGAATATGAAAAATACGGTTCTGTAACTGTGATAGTCATTGAAGATAAACTTCAGAAAAAGGAACAAATATTTCATTTTGATCCACAACATTTAGATACATAATGCCCATGTGGTAGTAGGTTGGTGAACTACATTGGCCTGTCACGTCAAAATAGCGAGTTCGATTCTCGTCATGGGCGCCATAAAAGAAAGGAGTTACAATGAATACTGAACAAGAGAATTTTTATAAGTTACAGTTGGCACATGATCTTATTATATTCTTAGTGAATTTACAAACAAATGGATTCACTCATGATAGAAAAACTGAAAGAACGAATATGGTACTGGATGCTTGGAGGAAAGAAGTTGATATTAAAATTCGAGAATTAAATGAGACATATCTAAAACAGACTTCTAAAACAGAAAGTATGGGAGAAGATGAAATAAAAATTTTGACAGATATCCATCAAATAGAAGCCATTGATATAAGAAAGGCATTTAAAACTGAAGTAGGACATAATGTTATGAACAGTTTTAAGATAGAAACTTAATGGGGGTGTAGCTCAGTTGGGAGAGCGTCTGCCTTGCATGTAGAGGGTCGCAGGTTCGATTCCTGTCACCTCCACCATTTTTGAAAGGAGAATTATGAAAAAGTTAATTTACATAATAATTATTTTACTAATAATACGATTTATTCCAGTCATACCTTATGACAAAGAAGTTTATGAGGGAGTTACGATTATTGAATATAAACCTGCAATAGAATGGTTGATAAACAACTTTTGAGAAAGGCACATATGGATAATCCATGTACAAGCTGTTTAGTTGCTCCTTGCTGTTCAGAACGATGTAGAGATTATGCTTTCTATATTTTAAAAAGTAAAGAGTATAAATTAGCAGGAGATGTTGTAGCACGTAATATAGAAAGTATGCCATATGAGAAAGCTATAGAGCATATATTAGAAGTTGAAAATTGTTACTTGGCTTGGACAAAATAAAGCGAAAGGAAGGTGAAAATGATCTTATCAGTTCAATTTCCGTTGGAAGTTCTTTGTTATGAATGTGGAGAAAACCTAGAAATGACAAAGGGTTCAAGTAAATGGACAGGAACTAAAGATGTCCAAACTATTTACGCAAAACCTTGCAAAGGATGTTTAGACAAAAGATTAAACAAAATTAAAGAAAGTTTATAATATAAGGGTGGCATAGTTCAGCGGTCTAGAACGGTCGGCCTATAACCGATTAACGAAGGTTCAAATCCTCCTGCCACTACCAAACTGGCAGTAGTGGTATATTACCTTTAAAACCAGAACAAAATATAAAAAGGATAATATACCATGAAATATTGTAAATATGGGTGCGATCAAGAAGCAGAGTATACTCTTAAAAGTGGAAGTTGTTGCTCAGACAGCCCAAATAAATGTCCAGAAAATAGAAAGAAAAACTCCATCGGAGTCAAGAAGAGTAGAGCTCTGGAAAAAGAGAAAGGAATAAAAAGAATAATATACAAAATAAAAATACCTTGTAAATATTGTAAAAAAGATATTATTAAAGGTCAGATTACCAAACATGAATATTTTTGTTATTTAAACCCAAAAAATATCAGATTATGTCCCATATGCGAAGTTCCTATTAAGGATAAAAAAGCAACAACATGCTCTCAAAAATGTGCTCAAATTTATTTCAAAGATATGTTTAATGAAGTTCGTAGAAATAGAGATATGAGTTGGTCAAATGGTCCTTTATATACATCTATCTGTTTTAAGCACCACGAGAAAAAGTGCGTTATATGTGATGAAGATATTATAGTAGCAGTTCACCATTATGACGGTGATAAAAAAAATAACGATCCAACAAATTTGACCCCTCTATGTCCAACACATCATATGTATATGCATAGCCAACATATATATCTAATAAAAGAGTGTGTTGATGAATATATGGAAAAATTCAAACAACTATTCCAGGGTGGCTCAATTGGTGCAGCGGCTGACTGTTAATCAGTGTCTTTATGTGGGTTCGAGTCCCACCCCTGGAGCCAATTTTTATAAGGTGAAAACGTGAAAGTAATTATATTCAAAGAAGGCGAACACCAAGTATGGTTACACATGAAAGATATAAAAAAAATATGGAGTCATAAATTTCAACATTTCGAACGAACAGAAATTTACTTTAAAGTCG
>SDBT01011361.1_pt1 | contig 14337 bp, 16 predicted proteins | sample 2277101 | NCBI WGS metagenome assembly SDBT01 (sample SAMN10404973, study PRJNA504765) | marine sediment metagenome | isolation source: marine sediment core GS10_PC15, 103 cmbsf | place: Arctic Ocean: Southern Knipovich Ridge | collected 2010 | reverse complement strand
GATGTTGTCAGACTTTCAAAATCAAAATATAAAAAACGTGATACTCTTTCATATGAAAGAGCTGCAGATCCTCTTCCAAAAGACGATCAGGAACTTTTTTGCAATAATTGTTCATATAATCCATTTTTTTGTTAGATCGATGCAAAAGTTTACGGGAACTTAAAGCATTTTATTTCCGTGGAAGTTTTTGCTTAGGAGGGGGTTCCCTATGTGTCAGGATACTTTAAGGTGTCCGTAAAACAGCTAAAAATTGGCACTTTTTAGCCGGATTGAGTTGCGCTTTTGCCCCGGAATATGCATAGGGCGGGTCTATTTTTAAATATAAAAAAAACGGTCTATCATCGTGTGATGATAGACCGAATATAGTATACTGTCAATGGAGGGATAGTATCCTACATTTAAAAATATCGGCATACCACTCCTATTTCTATAGTCCTTGTATCAGTAAAATCCACCGGAATAAGGCTTAAATATTACTCTCAAACGCATTCAGAAGCTGCTACCTTCGTCTCTCTCGTATTTCATTTTGAAATTGATAAATCTTATATTATGATAAAAAAGCAGGCTCCACTCGAATCTTTATGATGTTATTATTTTTCATTGTGATGTAAAGCGGCCTAATTGGGAAAATATACTTAATTAAAAGGGGATTGTTAAAACTCATCTTCCAACTTTACATGCCTCACAATCAATCTTCCTGAATCAAACATCGCTAAAATAGTATTTGTATATGCATTGATCGTTCCTAAATCGGAAGCAATCATGTCTGCAATGAAATCTTTAGGCGTCTTCTCAAAATTTGGCGACAATTTTAACTCATCCGGGTAAAAGGAACAATAATTATATATTTTCTATCTCTTCAAATCAAATAGGTCGTCAAACATTATTTGCTTGGCACCCGGTAAAACCGCCTTCATTCTATCAGCACCAAAAGGATTCATTGTATGGATAAAAATTTCAGCATCTATTTCTTTTGCTGAGATATATTTTGCTAATTGATAACCGGTATTGTCCTCATCTGAATCAACAAATACCCTCTGATCTAAATCATGGTCCAAGTATATCCTATCAAATGGTCCTGAATAATCTATTGCATTTTTAGCTTCTTCAACTTGATCAAAAATATAAAGCTCGTGTTTCTTACCAAGTTGTTTTTTAAATATTTCTATTCGTACATTAGAATCTTCTAATATCAATATTTTCATATGCCGCTTATTTTTGCACCCTTATGGGTTAAACATTATGTATGCCATATTGATACTTTCAATTCATAGCATGGTGTGAAATATATTCTAAAGTAGCGGTAACTAATAAACCGGATCGCGTTTCTCCCTCTTTTTCAGCATATGCATCTATTTTTGAAAGTAATTTTTCAGGAATAGTTATATTAACACGTTTTGTACGTTCAGATAGCTTATTAAGATCAATTGAGACTACCCCCCAGATAGCAGAAACATCATTATTTCGTTTTAATAGTTCTTCTATCGATGAAGGTGAAGGAATAGGATCATTATCGAGTAGAAGTCCTTCAATGTGTGTTAGAATTGCTTCTTCAGTATTTTGCAAGGCTTCTTCCATGGTATCCCCGGCAGAGAAACACCCCGGAAAATCAGGAACAGTAACTCCAAAATTGCTTTCCGGATCTTTATGAACAATTATTGGATATTTCATTTTATATTCTCCTTATTTATTCCAGCTTGTTTGAAGATATTTAAAACAGTACCAATCGGTAAATTACTTTTAGAATGGAGGACCGTCATTTTACCCGGTTTTTTTGGATGTTTAAATTGATAATGACTACCACGAATATTATGACATGTCCAACCATCCTGTTTAAGGATCTTAATAATCTCCGTGCATATCATATGTGTATTATACACACTTAGTCATTCATTGTCAATGCTAAAGTATGAGTACATGATGGCACAATCATTTTAATTGGGACAATTGTCCTAATTAAAATGATTGAATTGATAATATAAATACACTATCTTTTTATTATGGGAGTTGTCAATGAAGCGCAAAGTCATATTTGAATATCTTGATAGCGGTGAAAGGAAGTTCATAAATTTTGCTTTAGATGAAAATGGGATGTTTATATTGCGTAAATGTTTAACGGAACATGGCCGGTATATAAACAAGAACAGCAAGACTATATTTTTTATTGAAAGTGGAGAGGCTCAAGAGGTCGCAAAACTGATTGAAAATGAGACTGAATCAAACCCTGCCTTTTCATTCAACCAGCAAATAATAGAACTGATGAAAGACCGTGAGTGTTGGTTTATTGCTGAAAAAGATTTGGTAAAAGTAAGGCGGGCGGTATAGTGTTAAAATTAAAATTGCAGAAAGCTGATTTTGAACTCCGGTATCATTGTTTATAAAACCTACCAGATAACTACCTATAAGGTCATTGATTACAAAGTGTAATTTAACATGGCGTTTTTTTAATGAATATCTTGATAAAGAAAGTATTTATCGATATTATCATCGTATGACAAATCTTTTATCGATGGAGATATCGTATGAATTTGGTAACGATTTCACCTAAGTACCAGGTTGTGATACCTAAATCCATACGAGAATTACTCAAGCTCAAACCTGGGCAGAAAATACAGGCTATTGTCTATCAAAACAGAATCGAATTAATACCAGTCAAACCGATGAAACAGATGCGGGGCTTTATCAGTGGAATTGACACTACAGTTAAGCGGGAGGGTGACAGGGTATGAATGTTGTTGACTCCTCAGGCTGGATGGAATATTTCGCTGATGGACCAAATGCCAATTTTTTTGAGCCGCCAATTTTAGATCTCGAGAATTTAGTAGTGCCGGCACTCAGTCTTTTCGAAGTATTCAAACGGATTATTCAGCATAAAGATGAAGGAATAGCCCTACAAGCAATTGCCGTCATGCAGCAGGGAAATATTATTAATCTGGATACAACTCTGGCCATTGATGCGGCGCGATTGAGTGTTGCGCTGAAAATTCCCATGGCTGATAGTATTATGCTTGCGATCTCGAGATCCTTTGATGCGGTACTCTGGACACAAGATTCCGATTTCACCGGTATAGACAATGTCAAATTTTGCAAGAAAAAAGGAGTTTATTAAAGTGAGTATTGACCCAAATTTGTTTAAAATCATTAAAATCGCTATTCCTGGAGCTAGGAATTTTTTCGCAATTAAAGAATTATTTTAGAAAGTTAATTTCAATTGCCAAACCTTGTAATTAATTCAAAATTACTCAGTTATAAATGAAGTCAGATAAGTGGTAAGATTTATATTTTTATTGCTTATCCTCAGTTTATGCCTAATATCAGAGTACTGCCAGGAAGCGAGATGTCCACAATTCCCAGGAACTTGTAAAGTGTGTGCAAAGATAAAAGAATGTATTGCGAAATTATCAGTATGTAAACGATACTGCTGACATTATTGCCGTCAACGCAAGAACTATTATCCCTAAAATAAAGCCGAAGGAGGCAAGACCGATCTGTTTCTTTTGAATAGCGGCAATTTCAGGCGAAGGTCCTTTGGCGGCCAGCTTCGCGGCTTTTTTCCCGATCCCTTCAAAAGCGATAATAACTATTATAATCATAATCGCTATAATGATATGCTTGATCAATGCCATTTTGCTCCAGAGGTCCCCGAATTGAAAAAGCCCAGTGTAGGATCGATTGAACCTGGTTATCACTGTGCCTGTAATCGCAAGGACGACTATGCTGGTATAAACCAGAACACGGAAACGTTTCATAACTACGCCCATTAATTTTCCCATTGACGGCGGGTCCAATGCTGATTTTGCGGAAGGCAGCAATATAATCATATTTGTGGTCATACCACCTATCCAGGCTACAGTAGCAAATAGATGGAAGAAATTTGCCACGGCCATCAAAGCCAAAATAGAATCCATTTTTACCTCCTGATAAAATATATATTTTTAATATGCTAGATAAATAAATTTAACAGGCCTTGTCTTATATGTCAAGAAAAAACTATATACCAAAAAAAGACATTTATTCTCATTAAATAACTGTTTTTACAATAATCATACCAGTACCTATTGATACAAATTTGATGCAATTTACTATTCTTTACAAGAAAGAAAACCATGGGTACCGTTAAATAGTTCATTAAGATGAAAGACACTGAGGCAGGTTTACGTCTTTGTTAGTTTATCTTGACAGGAGAAAATAAACTTTGTATTCTATGAAAAAAAAGTGAGTCACCGTGCAAAAAAAGAAAATTGAATCATCAACACTTGGAGAGTGGAAAGACACCGAGACCAAGGTATACAAAGAAGGGGGCGGGACGTCTTTTAAAAATATTGTTAAAAGGGACCTTATCGATAAACAATGTCCGTACGTGGACTTTGAAACCCGTTATTTTGAAATCTCAAATTACGGGTATTCAAGCCTTGAAAAACACGAGCACCCACACGTTGTTATCATCGGGAGAGGCAAAGGAAAAGCTATTGTCGGGGATGAGATCTTCGAGGCAAAACCTTTTGATATTTTTTTTATCGCACCCAATCAAGCACATCAGTTTATTCAAACGTCTGAAGAGCCTTTTGGTTTTTTCTGTATGGTAGCTGACGAAAGGGATAAGCCGCGGCTTCTTAATGATCTGGAAAAAGAAAAATTAAGAAAAAAGGTTGACTTTAAAGATTAAAAGTGACGGATAAAGCACATCAATTCGGTTTTGACACAAAAGCCCTTCATTCAGGGTACCAGCCTGAGGAGGCCACCGGATCCAGGGCCGTCCCCATCTACCAGACAACCAGCTATGTTTTTGAAAACACCGATCATGCTGCCAACCTTTTTGCTCTTCAGGAATTCGGGAATATTTACACCAGGATCAATAACCCGACCACAGCGGTTCTGGAGGAAAGGACCGCTGCCCTGGAAAATGGGTCGGCTGCCGTTGCAGCAGCATCCGGTATGGCTGCTCAATTTCTTGTCATTTTTGCTCTCTGCATGCCGGGCGATGAAATAGTCTCTTCGGGAAGACTTTACGGCGGTACTTTCACGCAATTCGATGTGAGCTTGAAAAAACTCGGTGTTCAGGTTCATTTTGTGGATCCGGACATTCCTTCAAATTTTGAAAAAGCGATCACTGCTAAAACCAGGGCGCTGTTCATTGAAACAATCGGGAATCCTCTGGGCAACGTCCCTGATATTGAAAGCATCGCGAAAATTGCGGACCAGAACGGCATCCCCTTGATTGTGGATAATACTTTCGGTACGCCCTATTTATGCCGCCCTCTGGATTTCGGTGCTCATATCGTTGTTCATTCAGCTACAAAATTTTTGGGCGGTCATGGAAACTCGATAGGCGGGCTTGTCATTGATGGAGGAAATTTTAACTGGGGAAACGGTAAGTTCCCTAACATTTCCGATCCTTCCCCCGCATACCACGGGCTAAAATTCTGGGAAAATTTCAGGGAATGCGCTTTTGCCATGAAAGTAAGGACAGAAGCTTTGAGAGATGTCGGGGCCTGTATAAGCCCCATGAATGCGTTCCTTATTTTACAGGGGATCGAAACCCTTTCCCTGCGGATGGAGCGCCACACGTCCAATGCTCTTATAATAGCAGAGTATTTAAAGAATCATCCCGATGTAGAGTGGGTTTACTATCCATCTTTGAAAGATTCCAAATATTTCCCTCTTTGCGAAAAATATCTCAAGGGGAAGGGGGGGGCTGTTTTTACCTTCGGGATAAAAGGTGGGCGCGAGGCAGGAAAGAAAATGATCGAGAACATGAATTTGTTTTCTCATCTGGCAAATGTAGGTGACTCGAGGTCCCTTATCATTCATCCTGCCAGCACAACGCATCAGCAGCTGTCCGACGAGGACCTTGTCACGGCGGGTGTTAAACCCGAAATGATCAGGCTATCGGTCGGACTGGAAGACAGCGAAGACCTGATCTGGGATCTTGAGAATGGTTTGAAAGCATCCCGGTTCTGATTTTGGGAGTTTCAGCCGGGAAGGAGTTGATTGTTTTATCGGGCTTTAGGCCCGGATTTTAAAAAACAGACGGAGATAGGTTTTAAATATGAAACGGGACACAGAACAGGAAAACACGATAAGAAGAATATTTGCCAATTACAAAAGCTTTGCCCTGGTCGGGATGAGCGGGAACAAGATCCGTCCCAGCTATTTTGTGGGTACCTATTTAAAAGCAAATCATTTTGATTTTGTTTCGGTAAATCCAGCCTATGATTCTATTTTTGGCAGCCCCTGTTTTAAAAAACTTGAAGATATCGATCCTCCCCCCGAAGTCGTGGTTGTATTCAGAAGGGCGGATAAAACGCCGCCTGTAGCCCGCGAGGCCGTCAGAATCGGCGCCAAAGTTCTATGGCTTCAATTTGGGATACGGAATGAAGAGTCAAAAAAAATTGCCGAGGAAGCCGGACTTCTTTTTATAGAGGACAGATGCGTGAAAGTTGAATACGCCAGGTACCATGGTAATCTGCATCAGACCGGTTTTAATACAGGGCTGATCTCAAGCAGGAAAAGAAAATCCGCCTCATTTAATCCTGCAGACCTGTCTGCATCATGCTCTATCAACACCCCGAACCGGACATCCTGAATAAAACAACACTCCTTTTTTTATCCCGGACACCAGTTTTCCACCGATCGGTTTATCAACCAGTCAGGTTTTTATTCGGTATGGATGTGAAATTAAAAAAAAACGGCCTACCATCGTTGGGATGGATAGACCGAATGCGGTATGCCACTATGGGAGGGGAAGCATACCTACGTTAAAGAGTATCGGCAAACCGCGGCTATTTCTATAATATCAACACTAATAAAATTTACATATACAGAGCGGCCCTATTGAAAAAATTGCAATGCTGCAGAAATTGTTTTATGTTTTTAAAAAGAAATGGCATATAAACATAATCACACAAAATGCTTATTATTCCTGTTTTGGCTTCTTTTCTGCTGGCAAATTCATGGCCGTCAATTGCGGCATCCGCTGGAATGTGAAGAACCTGGTGCTTACTCACCATGAACCAAGCTGTTCAGACTGTAAATTAAACCAGATACTTGATGAAGCAATAAGCCACAGAAACGCGATGAAAATTCGGAAACCAAATATATATCTTGCAAGAGGGGGAATGATCTTCAAATTGTAATTTTGTTTTTTTGCATATTGTGTGCTTTTATCTTGAAATGTTCGCTGTTTGGTGTTATATTATTATTGATAAAAGTTTGACGTAATACTCAATTTCAAACATAAATTTTGAAAAATATCCCCGGTTTTCCTCCTTTCTCCGGGGGTATTTTTTTATTCCAAAACGTTGCAGTGATTTTTGTTGCATTTCCAGCCTTTTATTATTTTCCATGATTTTTAATACTTGACAGAAAAAAGAAATCACTATACCCTGATTGTGACAAACTGAGAATCGATAACATATTTTACTGCCCGTTTGGCAGAAAAATTGAAAAATAGCCAGCAATTTTAAATTATTAAGGAGGTGGGGATGCTTAAAAGGATCATTTTCTGTTTCATACTATTATTTGCAGCTTCCGGTGTTGTTTTTGCAGGGAGCCCTGATGAAGGTGATGGCGGTCTTCACATTGTTGTGGCGACGGATGCCACGTGGCCGCCAATGGAGTATGTTGACTCAGATAAGGATATTGTGGGTTTTGATATTGATCTGATGAAAGAAATCGCTAAAGGCGGAGGTTTTACATTTGAATTCAAAAACACCGCCTGGGACGGTATTTTCGCGGGCCTTGCTGGCGGTAAATACGACGCTATTATGTCTTCTGTGACTATTACCGAGGAAAGAAAACAGCAGATGGATTTTTCCCAGTCTTATATCAATGCCGGCCAGATCCTGGTTGTTCAAAAGTCAACTTCGGGTGTCACCGTACTCGCGGATTTGAAGGGGAAGATCGTGGCTGCACAGATCGGTACAACAGGGTCTTTTGAAATTGAGAAAGTATCAGGTGTGGAGTTAAAGACCTACGATGAAATCGGGCTTGCGTATGAAGATCTGGTCAACGGAAGAATAGATGGAGTGGTTGCCGACACTCCGGTTGCTGCCGACTTTGCTTTACAGAGTGAATCATACAAAGACAAGCTGAAGATCGTTGGAGAGCCTTTTACAGAAGAGTTTTACGGCATAGCTGTGCAAAAAGGAAACAAGGAAGTCCTCGACGCGATAAATAAAGGACTTGACAAAGTACTGGGCACCTCAACTTACGCGAAGATAGAGAAAAAATGGCTCAGGTAAAATTTTGAAACCCGTCAATGACCCTGCTTTTATGGGGCTTAAGTTTGATCTGTAAAAGGCAGGGTTTATCGGTCAAATTACCTCTGATAATAACCGGCTTCAAAGATGGAAAAAGAAAAAATAATCATTAGCGATGGTACGCTCATCCCCGGGAAGGGGAAAAAAGAGATATTCTCCGCGTGGAGGATCTCTTTTTTCGGGGCTTGCGGGCTATTGATATTTCTTGTGATATACTCACCGGACCCATACCGTGATATTATAAAATTCCTTCCCGATGGAATTCTAAAAACATTTCAAGTGACCGTATTCTCGATTATGCTCGCCCTTGTCATAGGGCTTTTCGCAGGTCTTGGGAGGGTTTCACATGTCAGGTTCATCAACAGGATCGCCACTGTTTATGTAGAGGTTGTCCGCGGTATTCCCCTTCTTGTACAGATCTTTTACATCTATTACGCACTCGGCAGAATAATAAAGATCCCTGACATCACTTCGGCAGTTATCGCTATGGCTGTGTGCTACGGAGCTTACCTCGGAGAGATAATAAGGGCGGGTATTCAAGCTGTCCCCAAAGGCCAGACGGAGGCCGCACTTGCACTCGGATTTTCGAGAAGTAAAGCAATGAGATACATAATCCTTCCTCAGACCATAAGGATCGTCCTGCCGCCTATCGGCAACGAGTTTATCGCTCTGTTGAAGGATTCTTCTCTTGTGTCCATTATCGCGGTATCGGACCTGCTGCGGCGCGGGAGGGAGTATGCGTCCAGGTCTTTTGAATATTTTGAAACCTTCACGGTTGTTGCCCTGGTCTATCTTATTCTTACTTTGTTTTTTTCATTGCTCGTTGGAATGATGGAGGACCGGCTAAACCGCAATGTCAAGTAAAATCAAGATCAGAATAGAAAAAGCAACAAAGGTTTTTAATACATTTCAGAGAGAATATCCCGCCAAAAATCCGCGGCAAAAAAGGGTTAAAAAGTTAAAAAGATCGCACATTTTTGCCGTTAAGGATGTGGACCTTATCGTACATCAGGGTGAAGTGGTTCTTGTGATAGGGCCCTCGGGAAGCGGGAAGTCGACCCTCCTCAGATGTGTGAACAGGATGGAAGATCTCACGTCAGGGTCCATATGGATAGACGATATATGTGTAACCGAATCAAAGGCGGATATCAGGAAGGTAAGAGAAGAGGTGGGGATGGTTTTTCAATCCTTTAATCTTTTTCCTCATCTGAACGCTTTCAACAATATCGCTCTTGCTCCTAAGGTCATAAAAAAGATGGGCAAAGAAGCAGCCTTTAACAAAGCTAATGGGCTATTGCGAAGGGTCGGGCTTGTTGACAAAGCGGAATCTTACCCTGAGCAGCTGTCCGGCGGGCAGCAGCAGAGGGTCGCGATTGCCCGCGCCCTTGCTATGGATCCGCACATAATGCTGTTCGACGAACCTACATCGGCACTCGACCCTGAGATGATAAAGGAAGTTCTCGATGTAATGCTGTCTCTTGCCCGGGACGGGATGACCATGCTTGTGGTGTCCCATGAAATGGGATTCGCGAGAGCAGCCGCGCACCGTGTTGTCTTTATGGATAAGGGAGAGGTCGTTGAGGAGGGTGCGCCGGAAAAAATATTCGATGACCCTGATAAAGAGAGAACAAAGAGATTTTTAAAACATATACTATAATTTCCGGAGGATTGCCAATGGGGACAAAACGTAAAATTTCAATGCCGTACTGGTGCGTGGCAAACCCGGTCGGCGACCCTTTCGGCCCCGCGGTTATGGACCGGATCACCTCTGTGGAAGCGACTGATATACTGTGCGGAGCAAAAAATGACGGGCTTATTGATTTTACTGCTGCTCACGACGATGATCTTGTTCCCTGGGACCCATACAATGAAGATGATGACTCTCAGACCGGCAGTGAAACTTACAAGATACTGAAGACAATAAAGGAAAAACTCGACAAAGCGGGGCTGATATTTAAGATGGTTACATGCGGTCTTCACGGCAATCCTGTATTCCGAAACGGCGGTATTACAAACCCCGATCCGCGCGTCAGGCTCCTCGCAGCGAAAAAGGCCATGAGGGCCTTGAGGATAGGGAATTTCCTAGGGGCGGAATATTTTACCTACTGGGTGGCCCGCGACGGCTTTGAAACGCAGTTTGCAGTCCCGTGGGGAAGAAACTATACCTATCTGATGGACGGTTTAAACCTGGTTGCCCGGTATGCTAAGGCCAATGATCTTTCAATCAAGCAGGGGACCATTGAAAATAAGCCGAATGAACCTCGCGGAGAAATGTACCTTCCGACTGTGGGCCACGCTATCGCGCTGATTTCAAGGCTCGAGAGCCCTGATTTCTGGGGCGTTAACCCGGAGCTGCTTCAGCACGAGCAGATGACAGGATTGACCGGTGTTGCAGCGGCTGCCATGGCGGTACGTTTTGGGAAACTGTTTTTCCTTCATGTAGGAAATCAGAAACCAAACCAGTTCGACAACGATAATCCTGTTCTTGTCGGAATGGACGGGCTGAAGGAGTTTATCAGTGTCCTGTACGTGCTCGAGAAAATGGGATGGCAGGGGCATGTAGAATTTGATAACCATATACTGAGGACCGACACTGCGCCGGGCGAAGCAAACAAAACAGCGATCAGGAGGGAATTCATAGAGCTGAATGTGGATGCTTACAGGACAGCTGAGAGCAGGGCAATAAAGCTGGCTGAAGATGACCGGATCAATTCTATACAGGACAAACTTTGGAACTCCCATCAGGAAATAGCAGATACCCTGAAAAACGGTGACCTCGGTAAAATATCAGGCACGAACGTGGACTACGACAGCGTGAATGAAGAAGCGCTGAAACTGGGCAGTCTGGATATGCTGGTTAACAAGAAGATCATGGGAATGTAATGTCCCGGGATCGAGGGTATATTAGAGAGGGGCGGGTTTAACTCCGCCCCTTTTGTATAAAAGATTAAACAAGCCCTCCCTGGATTTTGGCGGCTTTTACAGCGTTTCGCATTAACATCATGTTTGTAATAGCGCCTACGCCTCCCGGGACTGTTGTGATCTTTCCGGCCTTTTCTTTTACAGAATCAAAATCTACATCACCCACGGTTTTTGATTTTGGTTTTCCTTTATCATTCAGCACGGGGTTTCCATTTTCATACGTCAGCTTCACCCTGTTTATGCCAACATCAATGACAAACGCTCCTTCCTTTACCAGGTCGGATGTTATCAGCCCGGCTTTTCCGGCTGCCACTATCAGTATGTCCGCCCCGCTGGTGTGCTTTTCAAGGTTGCCGGCCATTGATGTGAACACATGGGTGGTCGATGTAGTGGCGTTCCTGTTGATGCAGAGGTTGGATATCGGTTTGCCGACAATATTGGAATGCCCGACAACGACAACTTCCGCACCTTCAAGGTCGACATTTTCCCTGTCTAGAATTTCTATACATGCCGATGGGGTCGCGGGAGCAAATGTGATCTCACCGAGTGTTAATTTTCCCATATTGTATGGATGAAAGCAGTCAATGTCCTTGTTCAGCGCAATGGTGTTGATTATCGCGTAATCCGAAATATGCTCCGGAAAGGGCCTCAAAGGAATGATCCCGCTCACGTTTTTATTTTTGTTAAGGTCTGAGACGATTTTTACAACATCATCCTCCGATGTGTCGGCCGGCGGGTCGGCATTTGTGTATTCAACGCCCATCTCGCCGCAAAATTTTTCGATCTGGTTTCTGTACATCCTGGCTCCGAAATCCTCCCCAACTAGAACCGTGGCTACACCAACGGTGACACCTTTGGAACCCAGGTCCTTGATCTCTTTTATCAATTCTACTTTGATCTCGTCTGCGATTGCCACGCAGTCAATTACTTTAGCGCTCAATTTTCCACCTCCATTAATTTGTAGTTTAAGTTGAGTAAGTTTATAAAAGAAATGTGTTCAATTTTTCAGTTTTTCAATAGTGTAAGAGACAGCCTCCTCCTTTATTGAATGAACTTTTTCGAGGATCTCTCCCAGCCGTTTTTCGGTGGCCTCGATATATTCGGTGTCCTTCATCCAGCTGAAATTTATTCTCACGTTGAACATGGCCCCGACTACCGCGGCTTCGGCAAAAAGGGCGGATATCGCGCCATCTGTTATTGCCATTTCGTTTCCTTTTTTTAAAACTCTTTGCGCAAGCAGCGCGACCTCGAGGCTTTTTTCCATAATGTTCAGCGGTACCTCCGTTGCTTTTTTCAAACCGGCTGCTACGGCCTTTTCCTTTTTTGCTTTTTCATCATCCGTTCCTGAAGGCATTTTAAAAGCCTTTGAAGCATCGTTAAAAGCCTCGGAGTCTTTTTGCAAGAGATCGAGAAGATCCTCTTTCAGGTTTTCAGCCTTCGCGAGAATTTCTTTCATCTCAGACTGCGTATCTTCGTAGCCCTTTTTATTTATCGTAAGCGCGGCAAGCATTCCGGATAGACCGGCCGCTGTAGCCCCGGTAAGGGCTGACGCGCTTCCGCCGCCCGGTTCCGGGCTCTTCGAACACAGTTTGTCAAAGAAAAATCGAAGCGGTTTATCGGTGTACATGTCCTCTCCTTAGATTTTCATTAATATAAACTTATACATATAGCATGTCATATTTTGACAACCGTATGCAGGGTTGCACCGCACAGACAAAATAATACGAAATTGATAATTTGTTAACAATTTTTTATTTTCGTGAATAAGTACAGGACTGTGGATGCCTTGTTTGTTTAAAAATTCGCCGTGAACAATAGGGATAAAAATCTATTCGTAAGGACTTTATTATTCTCTCTCTTTTAAAATCCGCTCGTTGTAACCGCTTCGTCTGTAGGCGGAAAGAGGGTCGTGGTCTATGCCCATCTCCTCCCGGATTTCTCCAAGGACCGGCCGCACGTCGGTATTGAAGGCGTCCTTCAGACACTCCTCGGCGTCCAGCACCCTGCCTTCATCCTGCGCAGCTTTAAGAAAGACCCTGTCGATTAAAAGAGCCTGAGCATAGGCGATCTGAATGTTGATGACAGACTGGATCATTGCTTCGATCTTGTTTTTTATATTGTGGGATTGATCGATCATGTAAGCAACATTTTCAGCAGTAGAGGCAGTAGTTGCGTCGAATGCGGCGCCCACCAGCTCATTGTAGATCAGAAACAATTCGTAAGGTTTTATAGACCCGACAACGAGGTCGTCATCCGCGTATTTTTTGTCGTTAAAATGGAACCCGCCGAGCTTCTTTTCATCAAGCAGAAATGCCACTATCTGCTCTATATTTGCCCCCGGCGGATGGTGGCCGAGATCGACAAGGACCTGCGCTTTGTCCCCGAGTTTTTTGGAAAGCCAGAATGCCGTGCCCCAGTCGAAAACATCTGTATGATAGAAAGAAGGTTCAAAGAATTTATACTCGATCAGAAGTCTCATATCCGCGGAAAGACTCTCACACACTTCGGTCAGAGTTTCTTCCAACCTCCCTTTTCTTGCCCTGAAGCTGTCCTGGCCGGGATAGTTTGTGCCGTCAGGAATCCAGAGGCTTATTATTGACGATCCGGTAGTTTTCGCGATATTTACACATTCTTTTATGTGGTCAACGGTCTTCCGGCGCACGCCTGCGTCCGGATTGCATATGCTGCCGAGCTTGTAATCGTCATCCTGGAACAGGTTTGGATTTACTGCCCCTATCTCGAGCCCAAGCCCGGCCGCGTAATTTGCGATCTCGTCCCAGTTATCCACCCTGTCCCAGGGAATATGGATTGCCGCGGAAGGGCACACACCCGTGTATTTATGGACCTGCGCGGCGTCTTCGAGCTTTTCCTTCAGCAACCTGGCTGCCTGTTTTTGTTTAAAAACAAAAAAACGGGTGCCCGAGTCGGCATATCCCCACGTAGGTGTTTCGATCCGCTGTTCTTTTAACTTTTGCTTTATATCATTTTTGATGTTAAAGCTCATTGTTAGCACCTTTTTTTCATATCAGGCATGCCCTTTTTCTATTTCCTGCAAGACAAACCCCAGTATTTTCTGTTTTTCCTCTTCTCTTATTTTATCAAAGTAGATTGCCGTATTATAGAATTTTGTTTCGTCCAGTGCCCGTTCTTCTTC
>SDBT01011360.1_pt1 | contig 14337 bp, 16 predicted proteins | sample 2277101 | NCBI WGS metagenome assembly SDBT01 (sample SAMN10404973, study PRJNA504765) | marine sediment metagenome | isolation source: marine sediment core GS10_PC15, 103 cmbsf | place: Arctic Ocean: Southern Knipovich Ridge | collected 2010 | reverse complement strand
TTCATCAAAAGGACGAGTTGATATTAAAATTAAAAATAGGTTTATAAAAAATAATATCAAATACTATAATATTATTAGAATTTCTAAACATATCGTTCAAAAATAATTAATTTTTAAATACGCGAGGTGTTAAAATGGGACATGGATCAGTAAAGGTTAATGGTAAAAAATTTAATGTAAAAGAGGAGTTTGGACAATTAAGATTAGAAATATACAATATGGATATTAAGGATGTTTCAGAGCTCAAGGGATTGGAGAAATTGAATGATCTCTATGCATTAGATCTTTCAAATAATAATCTCACAAATTGCGAGGGTTTGGATGCGGTGCCCAATCTTCGACAATTATTTCTTAATAATAATCAGCTGACAGAGCTAAAGGGGCTTAATACACTAACCAACCTTGACCGAATGTTTCTTGATGGAAATCAAATAGCTGAGATCAAGGGGATTGATAAGCTAATGAATCTCCAATGGTTAGAGCTTGGTAAAAATAAGATAACGGAATTAAAAGGACTGGAATCATTGACTAACCTAATACAATTGCAGCTAAAAGAAAACCAAATAGCAGAGTTAAAGAATTTAGAAACTTTAACCAATCTTCAAGTATTAAAGCTTAGTAGAAATAAAATATCAGAGATAGAGGGTTTGGATACATTGACCCAACTCCATATGTTGATTCTTGATCACAATGAGATAGAGGAGATTAAAGGATTAGACGCATTATCCAATCTTGAAACGTTATATCTTAATAATAATAAAATAAACGAAATTAAAGGATTAGATGCATTGTCCAATCTTGAAACATTGTACCTTGACACTAATCAAATCACCGAGATCAAAGGATTAGGAAAACTCGGAAAACTAAAATTACTATTTCTCGGTTTTAATCCCATAAAAGGTGATGACTTTGAAAAGGATATGATGGGTGAAGAAAATATTCAAAAATTCTTAAAGAACTATAAGGAGTGAGATTTTTAGTATCATACTATAATTATAATAATACCCTTGATTTCCATATTATCAAGGAATACAAAACTATATTTAATAGATATGAATAATACCTATTGAGTAGATAATATGAAAGCTTTAAATAAAGAAGAGATATTTAAGCTTCTCAAGCAACATAGAGAAAAATTAAAGAATCATTCTGTTATAAGGATTGGATTATTTGGCTCTGTTTTGAGAGGAGATGATACTAGTGAGAGTGATATCGATTTTATAGTTGAGTTTGAGGATGGAAAAAAGAATTATGATAATTTTATTGAATTAGCTTTTTTATTGGAAAATCTATTACAAAGAAAAGTAGACTTACTCACAATTGAAGCTCTCAGTCCTTATATGAAGCCAAAAATCTTAAAGGAGGCTTATTTTGAATCAATCTAACGATTATATGGATAAAATTAATCATATAAATAATGAGATTGATTATTTAACAGTTAAATTAAAGGGATTAACACATGATGAGTTTGTTAAAGACGAAACTCTAAAAAGAGCATTTGTTAGAAGCTTAGAGATTATTGGAGAAGCTGTAAAATCTATTCCTAAACAAGTATCTGAACAGTATAAACAGATTGAATGGAATAAAATTGCGGGAATGAGAGATAAACTGATCCATCACTACTTTGGTGTTGATTATGATTTAGTTTGGGATGTAGTTGAAAATCATATTCCTAAATTAAAAGACGCTATAAAGCTTATTCTCAATAAAGAATAATCTCATTTAAATTGGATGGAGACCATACTATTCCAACCATTTTTCTAATCTCTTTTTAGCATTCTCCATGACTTTTTCATGAGGAATTATATTTCCTTGCTCAATTTCTTTAATGCCTGCTAAAATCTTTTTTTTAACATAGAGATGATACATGATATCATCAATTGTAGCATCATCTGGTAATTTTTTTATTAGGTCTATAATTTCTTCTTTAAGATTAGTAGTTATAAGTTATCACAATCTAAATAATTATTTTACCTTTTATAATTACTGGTTTTCTATGAATCTTTCATAGAATCTACTATTTTCAGACATAACTTTTTTATAATTGGAACATGTCCCTCAGAAAATATAATATCATTCAAAATTACTACGGGAGCAGTTAATTCTCCATATTTTTTTATAATTTTATCTGAACTGACATCACTATATTGAATATCAAGTTCATTTCTAAAATCTGGAAAAGCTTCAAGCATTCGCTCTACAACTTGTTCAGTCTTGCAGCATTTTGCACAGTAATTGTTTTCATTTTGATTTAAAATTACTTGGAGTACAGGTTTTTGTATGGCTAATCACTAGACTTAAAAATTGTTAATAGTTACTTCAATAAAATTTACATTTAACTTATGGTTTGCTTTTATTCCCAATAATCTCATTCAGATAGATTCATTAAAATAACTTTTTCACAAATTAAAATATAACTATTAATGGAAGAGTTTATCATTCTTATAAATTTAATTAACTATAGAAAATTATAAGTACGGGGAATACGATTTAATTAGTAATAATTTCAATAAGATGAATAAAAATGATTGGATACCATGATCGAATTATTATCGATCCAAAGATATTATTTGGAAAACCTGTTTTTAAAGGAACAAGAATTCCAATTTCTATAGTATTGAAAATGTTACGTGATGGCGCAACATTTCAAAAGATATTAAACGAATATCCAAGGCTTACTGAAGATGATATTAAAGCAGCTCTCGACTACTCTGTATTTATTGTTGATCATCCCGAGGAAGAGATAATCGATATTTAATAGTAAATTCTTCTCAAAACTATAGAAAAGGGTATAGATTATGGAAATCATTATAGATGAATGCTTAGCAGAGTCTACTCGATTGGTTTTAAAAGAAGCAGGATTTAGTCTCATCAATGTAGAAGATATATTAAATCCAGGTGTTGATGATGAAAAAATATTTGAATATGCAGTTAATCAAAAAATTCCAATAATTACACATGATCGAGGATTTGGTATACTTTTTCATGCGAAACTATAGTGTAAATAATTCTTGAAGATCGTGAAACAGACCTTTTACGAATATTCAAGCATATCACAATAATATAATTAGAAAAAGTATATATTCTGAATAAAAGAAAAAAATTGAAAATTGAAAAAAGAAAATTATAATGGACTAAATACTCCAATGAACCAGATATTTATCTTCTTATGGGGATAAATTAAATTTTGTGAAAATATGGCGCCTTTTATAAAAAGCGGTCAAGAAATAAGAAAAATTAACCAAAAAAGGGTAAAAGAATCCTTTTTTCTTTAGTATTACCTCATATATAGTCTGTCTTTCTCGGCTTCTTTCTCTCTTTTACGTTCTTTAGAGATTTTTTCAATGATCTTGATACCAGTTTCCTTGTCTAATATTGATTCTAATTCCTTATCAGAGAGATGTGGTAAAATTTTAATCCCTTCTAATGGATGATCAATAATCATTACTTTATCACCATCTTTCCATCCGTATTTCTTTCTTATTTCAGAGGGAATTGTGATTCTTCCATGATGGCTAATACTAACAATTGTCATATGGTAAATAGAGAATAATAGCCATATAAATATGCTTATATTTTTCAAGCTTAGCATATCAATTTATTTCAATTATTTATTGCATAATAAAAAGTATAATTAGAAAATTAAAATTAAGTTAAATAATAACAAATTATATTAGAGGTACTAATAATGGTTGATGAAATAATTAATGTTGATGCAGAAACTTTAGAAAATTTTATGAGAGACGTTTATATTGGACTTGGAGTTCCAAAAGAAGATGCTGAAATTATTGCTGATGTTTTAATTACATCCGATTTGAGAGGGATAGATTCCCATGGAGTTCAGAGATGTAAAATGTACTATTCCAGAATTAAAGACGGATTATACGAAGTTAATACCAAAATAGATATTATAAAGGATGGTCCAACCACTGCACTTTGGGATGGCAATTGTGGTATGGGTCATGTAATAGCATATAAAGCAATGAAGAAAGCAATTGAAAAAGCAAAAGAATATGGTCTAGGGGCTGTTGCTGTAAGGAATTCTACCCATTTTGGAATCGCGGGATATTATTCTTTAATGGCGATAAAGGAGGGAATGATAGGATTAGCAGTTACAAATGCAAGGCCCTCAATTCCCCCCACATTTGGTTCTGAACCGATGTTGGGCACAAACCCCCTCACAGTCGGCGCTCCTACAGATGAAGATTTTCCTTTTCTTTTGGACTGTGCTACATCAATCATACAAAGAGGTAAGGTCGAACTCTATGCTCGTGTAAATAAACCTCTCCCAGACAATACAGTTATCGATGAGAAAGGCGATATTATGAAGGATCCAAATCTCGTATTAGAAAAAATGCTTGAAAGAAATGCTTCGTTGTTGCCTATAGGAGGGAAAGGAGAGGATACATCTGGTTATAAAGGGTATGGCTATGCTACAATAGTAGAACTCCTTTCAGCAGCTTTGCAAGAGGGGATTTATTTAAGAGATACACTTGGGATAACGGAGGAAGGTAAGAAAAGACTAAAAGTTGGCCACTTTTTCTTAGCTATTAATATTGATGGTTTCATTGGTATTGATTCATTTAAAAAAACAGCTGGTAATATAATGAGAGATCTAAGGGGATCTCGAAAAATCTCTGGAGAAGAGAGAATATATACCGCTGGAGAGAAAGAATATATTGCAGAACAAAAGCGAAGTAAGACAGGCATTGCGCTAAACAAAAGTCTTCAAAATGACATAAAGACAATGAAAGAGGAACTAGGATTAGACCAATACGAGTTCCCTTTTTAATAAGTTTTTTTCTTATTTTACTTTTACCACCTAAAAAAATATACCATCTTGTCTTCCGGTAAATGGTTCTGGATGTAAAATTATTTCTTGAAGATTTTCAATATTAAGAGTTCGAATTTGTTGTTCTAACTCAGATGTGTATTCATGAACTTTAGAAATATTCAAAGAATCATCGAAAAAAACATGAAGTTCTAATACACAGTAATCTTGAGTAGTAAAACTTTCAAAACCATGATAGCCTTTAACTTTGGGGTGATCTTTAAGTATACTTCTAACTAAATTCTCAATCCTTTGCATTACTAACGGAACTAATGGTTCACAAATTAAACTTTTGGAGTCTAATTTATCAAATTCATGGGAACTCTCGATATGAGAAATAATTCGAGTTAAATTAGCTTGTTCTTTCAAATCATTTTCAAAATTAGTACAGACGTTATGTGCTTCTACAAGTGAAAGAGTATCTTTTACAATTATTGTTAATGATAGATAAATTTTATTTATAATACTGAAAACATTAAGATTTTTAACATCTAATACCTCTGGATATTCAGTTTTCATTGAAAAAATCAAATTTTTAACATTATCTCCAAGTGATTTTTCTCCGCTTAAAGGATTCATTTCAATAATAGTTTCAACATTATAATTCGGAAAATATCTTTTACCCATAGTTCGAATTGATTTAATAATATCATTTGCATGGATTACTGAAATATGATCTTCTACAGATAGATGCGCTTCTAAAAATAACGTTATTCCGCTAGCTCTAATTCTTAGATTCTCAATAGCATTTACATGTTCAAGATTAAAAATATTAAGTCGTATTTGTTCCAAGATAAAGGAACTTATTGGATTTACATCAGTTAAATCTTTAATTCCCTTTTTTGCCATTCTAAATGCACTTATAAGTATCCAAATTGAAAGAGCTATACTGAAGAAAGGATCCAAATTCAATGCCCAAAAATGAGCTAAAATAAAACTAAATAGCACAATAAGCGCTCTCATAGAATCTTGGAATAAATTTAAACCTTGAATTTCCAAAGAAGGACTTTTACCGCGTCTTCCTTGCCAAATAAGGAATCTTGAAAAAAATAAATTTACAATGAAAGATACTATTAACAATTGTAGCCCAATCTCAGGATTGGAAATCGTGTATGTTCCAGCATTAATGACTATAATGGCATATATTATTAAAAGAATATATAAATTTATCAAAATTACACCTTGGACCATAGCGCCAATAGGATCTATCTTAGAATGGCCATACATATGTTCATAATCTGGTGGTTTTTGACTTTGGGAAAGAGAATACAGTAATATTGACACGAATATAATATCTACAAGTGTATCAACCGTTTCTGATAAAAAAGTTAAAGATCCAGTAATTATCACACCGTAAATTTTCAATACGGACTGAAACAAAATCACCCCTAATGAGAGCAGTCCAAACTTGATTTTATCGTCCATTGTCAAACGACTTAGAAATTTAGGTATGATATGAATATTATTAGTAGTTAAAAAAATTATAGTAAAAAATTAATAAAGAAAAGAAAAAAAAATCAATTCGGTTTTTAAATACTTCTCGGAACTATTATCTCTAGGTCCGTAATTGGATAAGATGAGCAGGGATAGAAGAAATTAAATTTCTTATCCGCAGCTCTTCTTCCATCGTTTATAGGATTGATATATACATTACCAGAAACTAAGAGAGCTCGACAAATCCCGCATTCTCCCGAACGACATGACGAAGGAGGTGCTAGTTTAGCTCTTTCCATAGCCACTGTGACTGTTTCAGTTGAAACCGCCGGTATTTCTTTTAGTTGATTTCCAATACCTACCTTGATCTTAAAAGTTTTTCCCACCATATCCTTTGGAAAATCAGGGAGATTACTTATATCTTTTACTTCTCCATATACTTCCTTTCGAATTCTCTTACGCGATAAACTTAACTGTTCAATCTCCTTATCAACGAAATTATACATTATTTGTGGTCCACAGATGAAAAATGAGCTATTATTAATATCAGCATATTTTTTAATTATATCAGCTGTGATAAAGCCCTGCTCACATCCTTCTAAAGTAATCTTCTGGCAACTTAATACAATGACTAATCTTATCTTATCTGGATAACTCTTTTCTAGTTCTTTTAACTCTTCGTAAAAGATGATGTCATCCTCTTCACTACATCCATAAATTATTGTTAAATTGATATTTAATTTTCCCTCAGCTATTTGTCTTGCGATGGAACGAAAAGGAGTTATTCCTGATCCTCCCCCTATTCCAACTACACTTTTCAAATCTCTAAGGTTGTCATGAAAAAAATATCCAGAAGGTTCAGAACTTATTATTTTGGTCCCTATTTTCCAATTATTCCATACATAATCTGTTAAGAAGCCGTCTTCTGCTTTTTTAATGGTAATATCATAAAATCCATTTAACGCATCTATCGGAGAGGATGATATGGAATAAGGACGAGTAATAACTACACCATTCACATTAACCTTTAAACTTAAATATTGTCCAGCTCTAAAATATGCTAAACTTTTTGTAATTGAATCGGGATCAGGAACAAGCTTGAACGTCTTTGTTGATTTAGTTTCTTCCTTAATCTCGTTAATGACTAAATGTTGTCGATCTGGATGAAGTTTCTGGGCAAGGTCGTTTATAGGGTCAGACTTAATTGGTTCGCTAGATGCTTGTTCAAATCGCTTTTTTCTATTCGAGACTAATTTTGTAAAAGCTAATAAATCCTTATTAGTGCTCTTTACTGTAATAATAAATCTTTCATTATCTTCTTTACTCATTTCATCTCACCCTTTTTAAATAATTCGCCTAAAGTGAATTGAGCAGCCGTATATCCTGAATCTAAAGAGGAACTATATCCATGAACTCTCCTTCCAAATCCTCCTGCGAACTCGAGGCCTTCAATATGTTTTTCATCTGCCATATTCATAAACCTAGTGGTAATAGAATCCCATGATTCTGGTTCGTAACCGTAAATTACTCCATTGTATGTTTTTGTATACCTCGCAAAAGTTTGAGGTGTTGCTACTTCAATTTCTTCGATATGTTCTCGGATTTTAATACTTAAAGACTTTTCTAAGCTAATAATTAAATCTTCCGCGATCTTATTTTTAATCTCAAAATATTCTTCAGGTTTTACATTTTCCCATACTTCTGGTCGAAATAAAGTTGTTATAAAAAGAATACATGTTCCCGGTGGTGAACAATCAGGATCTGCATTGTTTAAACAAACAGTAGCTTGTACGCCTGGTGCTTGAAGTTTACTCCATGACTCATATATTTCTTCAGTGCTTTTAGAGTCCAATAGGAAATAACTGTATTCATTAAGTCCTAGTTCCTCTTTTGAAACATCTAAACCTAAATAAACAACAAAGGCGGTAAGACCATGAACTCTGGCATTGACTTCTTTATAAGCAATCTCAGGAACCTCAGATTTTGGGTAGATAAGTTTGTTATAAACCAATGTAGGTGATGCATTTGAAATTATGTGATTAGTCTTAATTTTATCTCCGTTTGATGTTTCAATACCAACTACTTTACTCCCTTCTACTATAATTTTTTCAACTCTTGTGTTATACTGAATTTTCCCTCCAAATTCTCTAATTTTTACATCTAAAGCGGTGGTGAATTCATGAGAACGCTTTTTTGGAATGTAGCCGCCATTGTTCATATAACTTAGCATCAATAAAGCAAATATAGAAAAATTTAATCTACTTGTAGGAACTCCCATATATGCCCAATATGCGTTTAAAATCAGTCTGGCTTTTTCAGGAATATTGAGGGCATCTTCCACCTCATCTACGGAATATGCTGCAGTTTTAAGGAAATTTGTAAAATCCTTTATTAGTACCCCTTGATCAGGTTTTCCTTGGGATTTAGCAAAATAACCAAATGCTCCTTTAATTTCCTCAGCAATCTTAAAGAATTTTTCTAATCCATCTTTACTACCAGGAGCTACCTTTTCTATGGTATTAATGAAATTATCTATTCCAAATGGCACTGTTACATCTAATCTCTCTTCCGGATCATCTATAATGAGCCTATAGGCTTCGGGAATACTAATGAATTCGGCATCAATATTAAACTTATCCTCAAACATCCTTCTAATACCTCCTTTTGGTTCCGGACCATAGCTATCAAGCTGATGGAGAGAAGATTCAAACTCAAATCTTCCCCTTACAAAACTAGTTGCAAATCCTCCTGGAAGATTGTGTTGTTCTACTAGTAATACTTTCACACCATTCTTTGCTAAGTTCGCAGCTGCTGCTAAACCACCATTCCCAGCACCTATAACAATAGTATCATAGGAATCACTAAATATCTGTTCTGTTATTTTTTCACTCATAATTTAAAAATCCTCATAAAAAGTGTATTTTTTTATTAAAGTCTTTATTAAAATAAAATTTTAATTTTAATTAAATTGTATGATGTTATTGTATAAATAAATAATTATCTTTTAGCAGGGGAAGCATAACAGTAGTCGCAATTGTGCTTACATCGAAATACACCCGTGTATCCACCAATATCTTTCGACTTAAAACAACCACAACTAACTCTTTGTCCGGCGTCCTTTACTTTAGGTATGGATTCACCAATAATTTTCTCAATTTTATATGTATCAATACAATGAGCTTGTTCTATCCCATTAATTGAAAGCAAATCAGGTTGACAGCAAGCTTTCATTCTTATATCGTATTTATGACAGATTTTTATTAGTTTCATTGTAATTTCTTTTTTCTTTTTAAATTGAACATCTATAGGTATTTTCCCTCTGGTTGTCATTCTATTTCTTACTTTAGGATAAAGAGTTGCGAAAGAAAATATCATCTCATTCAAGCCATAAGAAGATACTCTTTCTACTATATATTCGAATTTGTCTAAATTGCTTCTAATTTTCACGGAGTTTTCCTCTTTATATAAGATAATCGGATCAAACCTATAATTTACAGCTAATTGACCAAAAGTTTTTATTAACCACTCCAACTGATTTAACCTTTCTTCTAAAGAAATATTCAAGTTATTTTCTAGATCAGATGGTGAATTTATAGTAAATTGGAAATAATGTCCCTTAAAGGATTGAAAAACCTCTTTTTTAGCCTTAAAATGCTTTATCCAGCCTACGAAGTCTTTACTCCACCACACCCAGCACTTTACATCCTCAGGTTTTAACGATACTCTTGATATCTGATTTCTATTAAAGGGATTAACCACATCTACATAGCCAATCTCAATTTGCTCTAATACCCAATCCATTAAAAAAGCCGGAATATCTGTTCTGCGAGAACAAGAAATTATTGGAGATTTAATAATTGGTTTTGAACTTATCATTTTATTATTCAATATTCTTATAGATGGATTCTTTATGGTATTTTAATTAATAAAAGTGTCCAAATTTCCCATTAAAACTTTTTTAGCCTTTGTCATCATGCGTTTTGGTCCATTATGTGTAGCTTTTTTAATTGCCTCATCATAGGGTAACCATTTATAATCATCATGTTCATAACTAATCTTTATCTCTTTGACATCTGACTTTATAAGATAACATGTAACGGTTTTAAAAAAGGATTTTCCTCTAAAATCATAATGATAACTATACACATCCTTGAATCCCGTAATTAATTTTGCACTCGTAATTCCTGTTTCTTCTCTTAATTCTCTTAATATAGTATCTTTATCAGTCTCTCCTTTGTCTTTATGTCCTTTAACCAATCCCCAATGGCCCAAACCGTATTTTAGAAGTAAAAACTGATCTTTATTATAAACCACAGCTCCAATTGAAAATTCTCTAATCATATCCAACGCAATATACTCATATGTTTAAGCTTCTATAGTAATATTAAACCCATTTTCAAGAGTTTCCTTATTATATTTACCAAAGGACTTATTATTTATAATGATCTCCATATTCTTATTTGGTGGATCTCTTGCTTTTATTATAATATTGGTATTATTAGGGATCAAATCACACTCAATAACTACCGTTTCATCTTTAAAATCGAATTTTTTCATTAAGATTCCATCAATCCCAAATACGAATTGTTCTTTAAAGTCTATAAAGAGATCCCCAAAATGTTTTTTCACATATGCGGTTGCATAGGCAGCTGATCCATTTCCCCAATCTAAATTAAAAAATCCTCGATTACTTACATCTGTACCAGAATGCCCATAGTTTTCAAAAACACATCCTTTATCTATTCCCTCAATAGTATCTAAGCCCTTTAAATTTCCGGGACAAATTTCAAAATATTCACGAAGAAGTTGCGTTGCCCAGCTAGCGCGTAATGCTGCAATCCCCCGCTCCATATATTCATATTTCCCTGTTTCTAAATAGTATTCCATGTAAGTTTTCACAAAAAGGGCTTGACGAGCATCATTTAATTCCGCATCTGCATTTTGTACACCAAAACCTCCGAAGGTATTAATACTAATATAAGGCATGTTCCAAACTTGTTGAAATAATGATAATGTGGCGAGAATTCGCTCACCAATTTGTAAATATTTACCATTTTGAGTTATTTTGTATAGCTCTTTAAAACCCTCAGCACACCAATATATACATAGATTATTTATTATATGACTTTTCGATAAATCATCATAATTATATGGAGGTGGATATGTGCAAGAGTAAAATGCTTCAAAATCATGCCATCTATCTTGTGGTATTATCTCTTTTTCAATATACTCAGAAATTTTTTCACATACAGGAATGATTTCCTTATCTTGGCTAATTCTATAATACTCCAACAAAAACATCATTGAAGCTCCAGAGCTGGCTGAGTTTATCAAATCTTCCTTGATGATTGGTGAGTTAGTTTCTTCATCAAACCCTATAATAGTTGGAATAGCTCCGTTTTCCAATTGAACACTTTTCAATAGATCAGCTAAAAGTTTACATTTATCTTTTATTAATTGTTCATTTTCTCCAAAGTCTTGCAATAACTTTAATGTCCAATACATTGTGATAGAAGCATCAACGACATTAAAATCCTCTAAACAAAAAAACGCATTCGTTCCATTTATGACAGAAAATTTATTAGAATTTAATCCGGTGGGTAATATTATACTAGGAAAGACTCCATTTGTGCGCGGGAGATATAATACGGTATTTAATAATCTTTGAGCTTTTTCTAAGTAGTCCTTATTATACCAGATCTCTCCAAAATACCGTATTCCATAACATGTTCTTATATTAGAAAACCATGCATTATTCCATGCATATGCTATTCTCGGAGGATGAAATCGGTGTTTTTTAAATTCCCGAATCTCTTCAGGTTGAATATATGTTATTGGTAATTTATCTTCTCCTGACCACGATTGTTGCCATATTCCACCACATTCAATATCATCAATTTTAAAATTTCCCCAACAATCATGTCTTTCAAATAATGCTTTGAAAGCTTCTTTTGCGTTGATGTTAAAAGGTAAAACTTGAGGATTTAAACTTTCATAGAAGGATCTTCGTCCATATTTTTCCCATAAGAAGTGGTTTATATATTCAAGAATTTCTGATTCAGTTTTTTCGTTAAAAACAATAATATAATATCTGAATGTTAAATCTGTTTGCTGTTTAACTTCCCATTCATGAAATGCTCTGTGTTTAAAGTATACGTGCTTATAAGGTTTGTAATTTCCATACCCATAGGATAATTCTGGTAATTTGTTATCATTGGGGTGAAGATTAAAGTTTAAGAATGTTTGAAATGGTCGATTTTGTTCTAAGGTTTTCAGATCAGGAAGAAAAATAAGAGAAAGATTCTTTTTTTTATAAATTATAACAGGTGATCGAAAAACGTGGTCCCCAATTACAAAATTGTCCTTAGGGACTAAATGGGGCACCCAAGTATAATCTGGATTTTTCCCCAATAAGATTTCATAATTAACAAGAAGTTTAGAAAACTTAATATCACGATTATTTGATAATTTATACCTTATATGAAGGATATTCTCTTCTTCGAGACAGTAATCCAGATTTAAATTAAAATCTTCATCATTTAATTCATAATACAATTTTTTCTTCTTCTCTTTTAAAAAATGTAGTGATTTGGTCGAAATTTTTTCCTTATTCCAAATTCTCAGTGTGCTGTTTTGATCAAAACTTTTAAGAATGGGGATCCATGTATCCTTATCTTTAACTTCAATAATTTCTTTAGTGAAATTTTCATAATCTTCTACTATTACTCTTAGTTTTTGTCTTTCAAGCACAAATTTAGAGATTCTAACCACCTTGTTATTTTAATGGGATATTTTTGAGAGCTTTGATTTAACTTTTTAAAGCTTGCAATATTTATTTATTTTATTATGATTCCTTCGATAGAATGGACTAATGATAATAAGGTCAAAATGATTGACCAGACTATATTACCTCATGAACTTAAATTTCTAGTTTTTGATAATTATCGGGATGTTGCTACTTCTATTAAAGTCATGAATATCCGCGGTGCACCAGCGATTGGAGTTGCTGCAGCAATGGGTATGGCTCTTGCCACTATTGAGTATAAACCTCTTCCTAAAGAAAGATTTTTAGAAAAGATGGAAGAAGCTGCTAACTTAATTCGAAGCACTAGACCTACCGCATCAAATTTATTCTGGGCAGTAGATAGAATATGGAAGATTGTAAGTACTTACCCAGATGATCCGGTTAATATATCTGAACTTGTGATTGAAGAAGCTAAACTTATGTGGCAGGAAGATATAAATGTTAATAAAGGAATTGGAAAAAATGGTGCTGAATTATTAGAAGATGGTGATGTAGTATTAACACATTGTAACGCAGGTTCATTAGCTACCGTCCAATATGGTACTGCTTTAGCTCCAGTGAGAACTGCAATAGAGCAAGGGAAAAAAATCTCAGTAATCGCAGACGAAACTCGACCAAGGCTTCAAGGAGCAAGGTTAACTGCTTATGAATTGCATTATGATAAGATTCCCGTAAAAGTTATAACAGATACCTCATCAGGGTTAATAATGAGATTAGGTAAAATACAAAAAGTTATTGTGGGTACTGATCGTGTTACCTCTGATGCCGTTTTTAATAAAATCGGAACTTACTTGGTTGCTTTAGCAGCAAAAGATAATAATATTCCATTTTATGTAGCAGCACCTACTTCTACTTTATCACTTCAGGAGACTGTTGATGATGTTACAATCGAGCAAAGAAATAGTACTGAGGTAAGTAATATCTTAGGAAAGGTTCAAATAGTCCCTGACGGTGTGGAATGTTTAAATTATGCTTTTGATATAACCCCATTTCGACTGGTGACAGGTATTATAACTGAAGATGGAGTTTTTACGCCCGATGAACTCTTAAAAAAATATAAGTAATAGTATTTCTTATTTTTATATTATTTTATTAATCTTGTTGAGTTTCCATTTTCTCTTTCCGGGGTTCCAGTTTTGTGGGCTTTGAAGAGACTAATAGATCAATTATAAAAATTGGGCAGAATAAAAAGAGAATTATTGGTATTGATAATGCCATCACCCAAATTCCACCAATTAATATTGAAAAAAAGATATTTAGAACCAAA
>SDBT01011359.1_pt1 | contig 14337 bp, 28 predicted proteins | sample 2277101 | NCBI WGS metagenome assembly SDBT01 (sample SAMN10404973, study PRJNA504765) | marine sediment metagenome | isolation source: marine sediment core GS10_PC15, 103 cmbsf | place: Arctic Ocean: Southern Knipovich Ridge | collected 2010 | reverse complement strand
CACAGGCGAGAAAAAATGTTTTCACATGTGAGTAAAAAAGGACACCCACCCACCCGATATTTATTTCACAGGGCACCCGGCCCTAACTGTGTCGCGCCACGAGAAACACAACACGAAAATAGAAAATAAAACCAAAAGGGTGAAACACGTTATGAATAATCCCAATGCAGTAATTTGTCCAAAATGCATAACTGAGTTCATAGCTATTCCAGAAAATATCCAGAATAAAATTTATGGGCATGGTTGTTTATTTGCCGGACCTGATCGCGGTGATTGTGAACATTTTATCAAAGAACTAGAACCAACGGATGAATATGGTAGGCCAGAGGATTGGTGTGAAGTGTGTTGGAGAGGGCTTCAAATTCAAAAATTAAAAAACGAACGTAGCGCGGCGTGACTTGTAAAAGATGTAAGAAATGATAGGCTCGCACGGACAACTTCACGCAAGCAACAAACGAGTTGCCCACGAAAAAGAGATCGAAGCGCAACGCGCTAAGAAGCTAAGAAAAGACCTCGACGATCAACAAAAAGAAACAGCAAAGTATAAATCATGGTGGTTCAATAAATGATTCACGTAGCATGGACTGTAGCAGCAAAAGTTCGGGTGGAAGATACGGTGAGTGTGTTTAAGGAGCTTGCAGAAAAAGTGGATTATTTCGAGAAAGATCATCCATTGCGCGTTTCACTTCGCGCGGCGGTCGAAGCAATTGAGAATGTAGAAAAAGAAATGGACGAAACTTACGATGTCCCTTGCCCGTCAAAAGGTAAGAAATAGAAGCTTCGGGCCGACTCTGGTTGCAAACAGACACCGGAGCTTCTTTTGACAAATACCATAAAGTTCGGGCGGTGCGCAGAGTGCGTGAGATAATCGAGACTTATGGATGTACGATAAAGAAAGCATGTAAGGAAGCAGGAGTTTCAACGACAAGTTACGCTAAGTGGAAAAAGGAACTCGCGACGCCAAGATGACAAATGCTAAGTATATTCCCGTGAAACAGGTAGACGACGTAAGAATTATCGCCGTCTTAGCGGATATGCTAGCGCATCGTGATTTCCACAAACATGAACGAAAGGAAATGTTGGACAAGTCCTTGCAGAAGGCGTACAAAACCACCTTAAAAATTCGCATGGCTGACTTCGAGCTTATCAGTCGAAAGGCTGAAAAGTATAATCTAGCCTACGCAAATATGACGCTCAACGAGGCAAAAGCGTGGGCGATAAGAAAAATACGACGGGTTGCCAGCGATCCAAGTGCGCAGAACCGAGATGTTATCATGGCTGTTCAGATTATGGTAAACATGGCCGGGTTAGACGCGAAGTTCAACGGTGGATTTGACGATGATTGTAGCGACGAAGTAGTGAATGCTCTTGCTGCAATTGCAGAAGATGAACAGCACAACGCGCTTAGCGAGTTGAACAGTGACGAACCGGAGGAATGAAAAGCATACGAATTACCTGGAATCCACGATGCGTAATTCTATATCCAGACTCACGGCGGGAATGGTTAGCTATTTGGTTTCGGGGATGGAAGTGTCACAATACACTTTACAGAAACGATGCGTTTATAAGATATGGTAGCGACTGAAAACTTAATTCACGGTGATTGCTTAGAGGTCCTACCGACTTTACCTCCGGTAGATTTAGTTCTTGCTGATCCACCCTACGGTACAACTATGTGTACTTGGGACTCGATAATTCCATTGAAGCCGTTGTGGGTAGAGCTAAAGCGAATTGCGAAGGGCGCGATTGTTTTGAATTGCTCGCAACCATTTACTACAACTTTAATTTCGTCTAATAGAGAAATGTTTAAGTATTGCTGGACATGGCAAAAAACAACTCCTACGGGGTTTCTTAATGCTAAAAAACAACCTTTACGGGTTATTGAGGATGTTTGTGTTTTTTATCAAAAGCAGCCTATTTATAATCCACAAATGAGGCAGGGATTTAAGTCTTATACTGTGATGCAGGGAGATACAAAATCGTCATGCTATGGAGAACAAACAGTAGCGGTTAGTGCTTCTCTTGGAGAAAGATATCCTGTAACTTTGATTAAATTCTCAAAAGATAGACCTAAAACTCACCCCACCCAAAAGCCCGTCGCGCTTATGGAGTATTTAGTTAAGACTTATACAAATGAAGGTGACACAGTTCTCGACTTTTGTATGGGCAGTGGTACGACGGGCGTAGCTTGTCGGAATTTAGGCCGGGAATTTATTGGGATAGAAAGAAATCGCTCTTACTTTCGTCTTGCTTCGGAAAGAATAAATGGTAGCGACTCTTAGTAAAAGATGGACTCCTCTACGCCCGCATAAGGTGCAAATCGCATTTAGGAAATCCAATGCGCGCTTTAATATGTCGCCCGCCGGGCGTCGGTCGGGGAAATCCGAAATTGCTAAGCGACGCCTTGTTAAAAAGGCGATAACCGGCAGAGAAGGATTTCGTTATATTGCTTGCGCGCCGACGCGCGATCAAGCAAAGAGAATTTTTTGGGATGACTTAAAACGTCTTGTTCCGAAAAAACTTATGAAGAGTAAGGCCGAAGTTGCTCTTACAATAACATTAAAGAACGGTGCGATAATTGCCGTGATGGGGATGGATGTTCCCGAGCGCGTCGAAGGTTCACCCATCGGTCACATTTTAATGGACGAGTATGCTTCAATGAAACGAGAAGCGTGGCCAGAACATATTCGACCGGCTCTTTCAGATCCGAATTTTCCTGGCGGGACGGCAGATTTTATCGGTGTGCCAGAAGGACGAAATCATTATTGGGAGCTTTGGCAGGACGCAGTTGAACGGAAATGGGGGCGTTTTACTTGGTTCAGCGAAGATATTCTTCCCGCAGAAGAAATTCAAGAAGCGAAAGCAACGCTTGATGATCGTACTTATCGACAAGAATATCGTGGCGAGTTTGTCACTTATAGCGGCTTGGCTTATTACTGTTGGAGTGATGTGAACATTACCCCATTTACCACGTATGATTCTGTCGAACCGTTGATCTTTTGTTTCGATTTTAATCGAAGTCCTGGTGTTGCTGCCGTTGCTCAGGAGAGAGGCGAAATAACGCATTTCTTTAATGAGATCCATATTCCAAAAGATTCTAACACTCCGATGGTTTGCCAAGCGTTGAAGGATAAATTTCCAGATCACAAAGGTCAGATTAACATCTATGGGGATGCGTCGGGCGGCGCAAAGGGGGCGGACTCGGTACGAGGTTCTAATTGGGATTTGGTCCGTGAATGTTTTCCGGACGCATATTTCCATTTGAAGTCAAAAAATCCGCCGCAGATGAGGCGATTGAATTCCATGAATTCGCGTCTATGTAACTTAAACGATGAACGACGACTTTTAGTAGATCCAAAATGTAAATACATTCGCCGAGACTTTGAAGGTGTTTCGCTAAAACCGGGTACAAATGAAATTGAGAAAAAGCCTGAAGACCCATTAACACACTTAACAGACGCAATTGGATACTACGCAGAGTATGAATATCCTACAGTCGGCGGCGTATCCACGAAGGTGAGGCAATTTTGAAAATAGGGGGAATTACAAAAAGAGTTAAGCAAATGGTCAGAAGATATGATCGTTGAGGTAAGATATAGTGGCGCGCATAAACACGATTACTTTGCTCTTATTGAAAATGTACATGAGGATTATACTGGAACAGTAGTTATTGATATAGGCTAAGAAATGTACGGTAAAGAACTAATTCTTGACTTACATGCGTGTAAAACGCATAATCGAAAATCTTTACATAATTTTTGTATAGATTTATGTGAAGTTCTTGATATGGTTGCTTGTGATATTCATTTTTGGGAAAGTGATGATTCTGAAACTGATCCAAAAACGACAGGAATTAGTGTAGTTCAATTTATAATTACAAGTTCACTTGTAATTCATACTTTACCACTTTTAAAAAGTGCGTATATCAATATTTTTTCTTGTAAAGATTTTGATGCTGAAGTAGTTACTAAGTTTATTGAACAATATTTTGATACGGCACAATGTAAAACTAATGTAATAGAACGAGTATGATTTTAGAACAAGAAGCAAAAATTAAAGATTTATCGTTTTCTTCCCTTAAAAAATATCCTTTTAATGGAATACCTATACGTTTTGTGGTAACTAATTATCCCGAATGTGAAATTGGTTTAATGGAAGGCCAAGGTTCGTCGATCTTCGATTTTTCTAAAAAAGAAAAGAACGATGAACAATTTAATGTTGCGTTAATGATTCCCACAGGAATTGGCGCAGCGATCGGTGGTCATGCAGGAGATGCTACGCCCGTAGCCATATTATTAGCTTCGTTATGTGATACGTTAATTACACATCCAAATGTTGTAAACGCTTCTGATCTTAATGAATTACCAAATAATGCTCTTTATGTTGAGGGCAGTATTTTTTCACGATTATTGATGGGCACAGTTAGTTTACAACGAGTTCGTGTAAATAAAATTTTAGTTGTAATTAACGATAATGAACAGTATATTCTTGATGAAACCATAAACGCTGTAAATGCGGCAAAGAAAACTTATGGGTTAAATTGTGTTGGAATAGTTAAATCTGATATTAAATTAACTATGAATTTTTCTTCTTCAGGTCGTGCTACAGGTACAATTGAGAATTTTGAAAATTTATGTAAGATAATTCAACAATATAAACCAGATGCAGTTGCAATTTCTTCTATTATTGATGTACCAGAAGGGTTAATGAAAAGTTATTATACTGGCGAAGTAATTAACCCTTGGGGCGGAATTGAAGCGTTATTAACTCATGCTATTGTTACGAGATTCGGAATTCCTTCTGCACATGCTCCAATGATGACTTCTTATTCTGATGAACGATATGGTATTGTAAATCCTCGGATGGCGGCAGAATTTATTTCCGATACATTTTTACAATGTGTTTTGAAAGGGCTAATGCGAAGTCCAAAAATTGGGACAGGACTTCACGCAGGGCATATTTCTTGTTTAGTAATTCCTGACAAATGTTTAGGTTTACCAACATTAGCGGCATTTGCTCAAGATATTCCAGTAATCGCAGTAAGAGAAAATACTAATTGTATGCAAAATACTTTATCTGATTTTGGCCCAGTGCATTATGCGGAGAATTATCAAGAAGTTGCAGGACTTTTAGGGGAAATGAAAAGCGGCCTATGTTTTGGGGCAACAAGAAGTGGCGAATGAACTATTTTCAAGAATTATCCTTACATGGGATTTTAAAAAGGCCAGCGGCGCACGGATTATTACATTCGATCATTCGTTTCGCCAAGATCAATTAGCGGGTTCGAGATACAACAAGAGTGTTACGAACATTGGTTTTGCAGCGTGGGAAGCATTAGAAGTTGGCGATTTGGGCAAGCAATGGATGGTTCTTCGTAATTTGGATACGGTAAATTTTATCTCTTGGGGAAAATCCGTTGCGGATGCTACAGAATTACTTAGAATACCACCAGGAGCAACAATGTTGATTTATAATCTAGCCGTAGCTCCTGCAGTAAAAGCGAATATCGCAGCTTGTGATTTAGAAATACAAGCTGTTGAGGGAACGTAATGATGAAGTTTACTGATTCTTGTATAATTGAGGATGAGTTCAAATTTGCTGATTACAATGACCCTACAAAGACTAAAGAGGGTTGTAGAGTAAAATTTGATAATAAATTGTATTTTGATGGTTTTAGAGGAATTACTTTAGAAGAAATGAAAAGAGTGGTAAAAACATTGGGTGGGGATGAAAGTAAGTTGCTTGGCGAGTTAAGAAATTTGGTACAGAAAAATGGCTGATGAAATTACAGTTATTGCATCTCTAACATATACGAAAGCAGGGATTACTCTTGTTAATCGAGTAACACCGACGGCGAGCGGCGATACTCTTACACAGAAAACAGCAAATATTCGTTATGTAAATCGAGTTCAGAATTTTGGTACAGCGGCAACGGCGATCGGACTTGGCGACGTAACAAATCCGGGTATGTGTTGGCTACAAAATATTGGCGCTACAAATACAATTTCGATTCGTGAAGGTTCGGGAGGAACTGATGTTGTTTACTTAGAGCCGGGGGAATGGGCACTTTTCCGAATGTCGGGTGGCGCACCTTTTGCACATACAGACGCGGGAACTTCTGACTTGGAATACTTTATTATTGAGGATTAAAATGGATGAAATTCAGAAAATGAAATTAGCAGCGCTTAGTAGACAAATTAAAGGAGCCGGGGAAAATATTTGTAAGATCGCTACACTTTTATCTGATATAATTTCCGGGGCCGAAGCAGAATATATTCCTTTGTCGCTAGACGAACTTCTCAAGGCGAATAAAAATGGCTATGAAACTTGGATGAAAAACGCGAAAGCTGTAATTGCAGCTTTACCAGATAACATGGGGTAGTGGACAAGGATGTTCAAAATTTCCTTTTGAAAGGGAAGTGCGCAAGGAGGCGCAGCCCCATGCTACTTGAAGGACTTATGAAAATAGAAATTGGGAAGCTTTATTCTCGAATTGAATTGCTAGAACATCTAGGACGGCAAATGTTAGGGACGGTGGAACTTCTTAAAAAGAATGGCGAGTTTCGATTTGATGAAACGATGGAAGAAATTTTAGAGAAGTGGAGAAATGAACTAGGACCAAAAAAATCAGGTAGAAAGAGAGTAGCATGAGTTGTTCTGACGACATCAAACTAGCGTTTAAGTTTATCGCAGAAACTCAGCAACGAATTGCTGATGGTCGCGCAGAAATTACGAGGATTATGGATGAAATTGAATCGTGTGTTGGAAAAATCGAAGTTGTAATTACGTCGATCCAGCAAAATTGTCAGAAGCCGAATCTTGCAGGGATGGACCCTAATATACATGCCTGAGAAAGGGCTTGACAAGTTAAAGGAATATTTCGGTGCGATTGTTCTTGTACTAATAGGGGCTTTGGCGGCTGGTATGGTTGGGTTAGGAGTTGTTGCAGCCAGAGTTTGGTCGGAGACAGATCGGAATACGGAGAACATCGCTGAGAATCGGGAAGCACATGAAGCGGGAGGCGATGATCGTTTCACTCGGACAAATGCGGAGAGAATGGAAGATCGGCAAGAAATTAAAAACGAAGCTATGCGTGACGAAATTGTAGAATTGGCTAAGGAAATTTGGTTTCTAAAAGGAGAAGTAGAATGAGTAACGAAGGTTATGTTAATGAGAAAGAGATTTTCCCGAAGAACATCATTACGAGAACTGGGGAAATTAAGATGGCGCATGGAACGCATACAACTGTTGCAGGAGTAGATACACTTGTAACAGGATTAGGTAGTATTGTTGCGTGCGTTGTAACTCCCAATGATGATCCTATTGATGCAGCTATGTTTGTAACTTGTGACATTGGGGATCAAGCAGGTTCTCCAGCGGCGGGGTCTGTGTTGATTAACAGTTGGATGATTACAAGTAATGCTGATGTATCATTGAAAATTGCAACGACATTCTCGAAGGATGTTAATTGGATTGCTTTTGGATATTAGTTGCATAATTATCATGGAAGACCCTATGACAGAGGGGGAAATGAACCCTCCTTGTCCGGTATGCGGGGATGAGAACTGGTTGTGCGATGAATGTTTTAACGAGATTCTGGCAATTGGTGAATAGATTTCCATGCTTGTTTAAGCACAAATGGAAGCTTTCGATGTATTCAGCCAATATGGAGCGATATTGTCTACGGTGTTCTAAGAAACAAATACGGAGTAGCGGACAATGGCAAACGAAATTAAGCTGACAACAAAAATCACGTTTGATAAAGGCTCCGTTGCTGGTGTGAAACGTGACGAAACTGACAAAAGTTTTGATGTATCCGGCTCAAAGTATTCCCAAACAGTTCAAAATGTAAATACTTCTGAGGAGGCTATTGCGCTGGGAGATATTGTCGTAGCTAATCTTGGTTATTGCCATATCAAAAATCTTGACGCGACAAATTTTATCTCAATTCGCCCAGGTACAGGTTTAGCAGATATGCTTAAACTAAAGCCAAGCGAATCTTGTTTATTCCGCTGGGAACCGGGAATTACGCCATTTTGGATTGCAGATACAGGTACTTGTGACGTTGAAATTCTGATAATCGAGGACTAATTATGGCGCTTGCAATAAAACCATTTAGTACAGCAAAAACTAAAGTAGAACGACATAGCGATCTTAGCGCAGCCAATACTGCATTGACTGTGACTGTCGTTAGTGGTTCTGTGCGCAAGATTTTATTTGTTACTGTTAAATGGTCTGCTTCTGTTACAAAGAATGTAGTAATTACTTTGAAAAGTGGCTTAGGTTCTGCATATGATACTATATTGCAAACAATAGCTCTTGCTCCTGGAACGGATGGAGTTTGGCTTCCCGATTCAGATGTTATAGTTGCCGATGATGATTCTATTGAAGCTGTATCGGATGCCGGAGGTGGAGCGATTACTGCGGCTGTGACAATTTATACCGAGGTAGTATAATGGTAGTTATAGCTGATGGAGTTAAACAAGTTGCGACGATTGAAAGTAATCTCGTATTCGGAAATGATGCGCTGATTGTTCGAGATGTAAATGCAGGAATCACGGCTTCAACAAACCAAACTCAGGGGCAAGGTGCGCTTACTGCGGAAGTAAATGAAATTTCAACAGTGGCCAATGTAAATGATACGGTAACTTTGATTTCAGTAACGGGGGGATTTAAACAGATTGTCATAAATAATGGAGCAAATACGCTTCAAATCTTTCCTGCTAGCGGTGACAATCTTGGTGCAGGCGTAGATATTTCAACGATATTAGAAGCTAATGAAGTGATAGAATTTGTATCTTACGACGCAACTAACTGGCATGTAGAAGCAACTACAGGTTTATCTCATGCAGAGATGACTGACAGTGAGAATACAGATGTTTTTGTAATTTCAGAACAAAGTAATCATACGGCTTATCATACAGGTGGCTTAGTAGCAGGCGATGATAGTGGAGGATGGACGTTCGACGCTGGAGGCGCAGGGACTAGTCATGCAATTGCGTCGATCGCCGATGGCGCAGCTTCGGGCGTAGATATTGCTGTTACAACAAGTACTAGTCATGGCTTAGCTGCGGGAGATATAGTTAGTCAATCGAATTTGACTTCTGCAGTTTACACTGGATTTTTCAAAGTTAAAGCTATCATTTCTGATACTATCTACGAAGTAGCGGCGGTATTCACAGCTACGGATACCGGAACGATGGATCAGGCGGCGGTTTTAATTTGTCCTACAGGTGGCGCAGGAAGTTATCTCTGTTCTTGGTCCTGCGATGCTACTACAGCAACTAACAATGAAACTTTTGATTTTGCATTGCATTTAGACGAAGTTCATCAGGCTAAAACAAATGCCCGTCGTAAATTTGGAACGTCGGGGGATGTTGGCTCTCTTAGTAACACCGCGCTTATTGATATCGCTAATGGTGAGAAGGTATCTTTCATGGCTAAAAACGCGGATTCAGCAGGGAACATTACGATTCGTAACTTGCATATTGTTTTAGTTAGGTTGTAATAATGACCGCCGAACAGTATGCAGAACAATATGGTAAATTACATGTTAAAATACGGAGTGTGTTTCAACCGTATTTTAACATTGACCTAAAATCTGTAAAGGTAAAGTTGATTGAGCGTACTGATTTAATTGACGCCACAATTTTTGTTGTTGCTGATACGATTGTAGTTATGCGGAGTACACTTAATTTTTCTTATACACAAGAGAGCTTTGAAAAAGATGGAAAGTTGTGGCATAGAGGGAATGGAGCCTTGGATTTATCGACTGACGCCGGGATTCAGATTCTTGGACATGAGATTAAGCATTGTGAACAGTGGAGACTTACTCCTAGATGGAAATATCTCCTTTGGTATTTACCCGGAGTGGTGCGAGGATGGATTGCGGGGCAGAGATATGCCCATCGGTTCATTAGGTGGGAACGAGAAGCGATTACATTTCAAAAGACGATAAAACTTTCGGATGCGGAGAAACAATCATTCAAAGACTTGCAAAAGAATTAGCAGAAGATGAAGTTGTCGCAAGGCAACTTCGTAATTCAGTTGTCATTAAGAAGGGTGGTGAAAATTTCTTTGTTCCTTCGCAGTCGATTCATAATAAAGTTATGCGATCTATTAAGGAGAAGCATCCAAATTTGAAACGAAATGATCCTTGTATCTGTAATTCAGGGAAGAAGTTTAAAAAATGCTGCGGGCGAGTGAGAACTGTAGCTGAACTTGAAGCAATCTCGGAGAAATATTATGAGCGTACTCACAAAGCTGACGAACGGGTGGAAAACAATAACAGGGGTGATCGCAGTAGCGACTCTACAATCGTTGTTTGACATTGACGTAATTTCAGAATGGTGGTTTACGTTTTTAACTCCTTATGCGAAAGGTCTTTTTGCTATAGGCGCGGTTCACAAGGTTCAAAAGTTTATTGACAAGAAAGGAAACGGAAATGATTGACACAGGGTTTTTTGATTCATTGTTGGGGAGCCTTTTAATTTTGCTTAACCCAATTCTTGCGGTAATTGAGGCTATTATCAATTTTTTCAACGCCGCAAGCGCAGAAGGATTATTTACGATGTTCGCCTTGGTTGTGTTGCCTAAAAAAGAAACAATGAGACGTTTGATGTTCTGGCGGAGTTATTAGAATTTTTTTCAAGGCGCTGGGCGATGAGTTGTGGGCGTGAAAATTCCCGTCCAGCGCCTCTAAAGGAGAATTGAAATGAGAAAATGGTGGTTAAGTGTTTTTATTATGCCTGCTCTTTGCTTGTCTGTAGGGTGTATGGTTTTTGCCCAAGATGACAACAAGTGGAGTGTAGGTTTCGAGTCTATGCTTTCGTTTACGCAGACTGGCCCAAAGGATATAGACCGTCGGGCAGAGTGGGGTATTGACGCACCTGAATGGATGCGAAAGTCTGTAGTTGATTGGATTTATATTAACCAGCAAACACCGAACAAGGGAACTCTTGAAGAAATTTCTATTGAGTAGTTTGGTGTTTGCTGGCTGTGTCAGCTTACCGAAATTCTCTGATCCCCCCGATCTGGAGCGTGGCGCGTGTACCGTTACGTTTCCAGATCGGGATGATATTTGTTTAGAGGTTCCTTTTCGCGCTTGTGTCGCGGCAATGGGCGAGTATGGTGGGGATGGCTCAACTTGCGAAGAATCCCAGGGATACGATTCTGATCAAATCGTAGAGCCATCCCCTTTGTACTTGGATAAAACAGTGATTTATTCTGTTGGTGGTACAGCTACCGCAATCGCCGGGACAATTGCCACGATTTTAATGGCTAGGAAGCGAAGGAAAAAACGTGGATATTAGTGAAGGTCTTTTAATTCTTATCGCTTGCGTGACAACTTCAATGCTTCCGTGGGCGTATAAAGTTCACGGTCGTTTAACAGCAATTGAGATAGGGGTTAAAGACGCTAAAGAATTGAAAGTAGCGATTTCAATTTTGCGAGAAGATATGCACCGTATGGATGTACGGATGGCTAAAATTGAGAATGGTGCTTAGATGCCAACAGGTATAGCAAAAGAAATTGATGTAGTTCGAGATGTAAATCTCAAAATACTTCCTCCGCTTTCATTATCGGCGGAAACTACTGATGGGATGCGCGAACTTACTTTAGCATCTTTATTTACCTCGACGACCGACGATGATGTTACAAATACAACAACAGAAACTAACTTTGCGCCAACGGGAGTTGGGAGTAAAGTTCTCGCAGCAGAGAGCATGAAAGTAGGCGACGTTTTTCATGTGATTGCGACGGGAATTCTTTCGACAGTGTAATTTATGCCATTTGCAACAGTAGAAATCAAACCTCAGATTGTCCGAGTGTGGGGTACGCCTTGGCGAACAGTGGACGTGGATATTTTTGTAGATGGTTCAATCGTGCGACAATTTGTGCGTATCAACATTGAAGATGCCAAGCGGAATGCATGGGAGGCAAGAGAAGCAACCAGCAAAGAAGAGTTAATTCAACGGATCGCCATTTCGGGTAGTTTGGATAGCATGGCTGGGCTTTTGACTATTGATGGAATGGGTATAGCTGGTTCGGCAAATGCAGCATTAGTCAACTCCAGCATTCAAGCCTTGAGGATTTTGGTTTAATGGCTCTTGTTGATATAGCTCCTATACGCTGGCCGAGTGCTTCAGATCATTTGGCTACGACGATGCTCGGTAATACCGTAAATGCCTCCGGAGAAGGAACAGCGGTTGTCTGCTTTGTTCCTGTATCCGGCGTAGTTGATCGGGTTGGTTTTGAATTATCTGCGGTTACGAATGCAAATGCTTCAACTCAAATCACTGTGGCTTTGCAGACTGTAGACCTGACTAACGGAGATCCTACCGGCACGTTGTATGACACGGCTAATGGACAGTGGCAGAAAACAGGATCAGCCATAATCAGCAACGGCTGGAACTGGTTTGACTTTACCGGCGGTGATGGTAACGGTGCGGCGACTGTAGCCAAGGGGGACTTGGTTGCTATCGTTATTGAAATGACGACTCTTGGCGGTGCGGATATCTTTGATGTTGAGATGACATCTATTAGTACTTGGGGACGAAAAACATTCCCATATTCCACGAATAACACGGGGGCGGGATACGTTCCAAGTGTTACAGGAGGAGCTAATGCGGTATTGGAGTATGCTTCTACAACATACCATCCGATGCCTGAGTTGGCCGGGGTGGGATTTCACGTAAACAATACTGCTTCTTTGGAAAGAGGCATTCGGTTTCGTGTGCCTTTTAAGTGTAGAATGTCTGGATTTGTGCCGCAGGCTTTTCGACCGAATGCTTCGCAAACAACGACGGTCTTTCATTTGATGGCAGACGCAACTGCACCGGGCGGAACCCGTTTGGCTTCTTCGCCTACAATTGAGGATGACGTGGGTGGTGGTGTAGGTAGTTATCAAAGACAGGGGTATGTTCGTTTTGGTTCTCCAGTTGAATTAGTGGCCGGCACTTGGTATCGACTGGTTCATACCCCAGCAGGGGGAAACTCTATAATTCAAAAGATTCCTGTTGCTTCCAACGCCGTATTGACTCAAGTTTTCGGAACCACTGATTTCTATTGGACGCAGGATGATACAGCAAGTGGCTGGACGGATGAGACAGACCAATTCTGCACCTTCTTTCCTGTATTTGACCAGCTAGATGATGGTGCGGGCGGAGGCGGTAGCGGAGTAATCAAAAGCGCCGGTAGCGGTGGAGGTATGGTAGGATGAGTTATCTCGGCGATTACAAAGAAGATTACACCAAGCTCAACTTCATGTTCACTACTCGGAAGGATACCGGACTACCTACTGTGCTAACCGGCTCGCCCGTTATCACGATTTACAAGGGAAGCAGTACTTTCGGCAAAACATCTGCCGAGTCTTATATTACTCTTGATATTGATTTTAACAGTAAGGTCGGTCTGAATCATGTCTTGGCTGATTTGTCTGGCGATGCGTTCTTTGCCATAGGGGAAGACTATAACGTCGTCATTACAACGGGCACGGTCAACAGCATCAGCGTCATCGGCGAGACAGTGGCGACGTTTAGCATTGAGAATCGCTTTGCGGAAGTAGATGTAACTAAATGGCTTGGTACTGCATGTAAAGCTCCTACAACTGCGGGAGTTCCAAAAATTGATTTAGATCATGTTTTTGGTGTTATTCTTACCGAAGGCGGCGCAGGGCGTTTAGCGGCGGCGTTTATTAAGTTGTTCGACGTAGCTACACCGACTCTTGTTGCGTCGGACGTTATGCGGGGAACTGATAGCGCAAATACAGATAAAACTGGGTTTTCACTTTCAACAGCGGGAATTTTAGCAATTTGGCATCAATTAAATTCTGCAATCGTAACCGCAGGGTCGATGGGTAAATTGTTAAAAGATGAAATTACCGCTGTTCGTATGGCAGTTCTTACAGATTGGATTGATGCTGGGCGTTTGGATACGATATTAGATGCAATTCCGACAACAGCAATGCGTGGAACTGATAGTGCTCTTACGGATAAGGACGGATTCACACTTTCAACAGCAGGAATTTTAGCAGTTTGGCATCAACTAAATTCTGCAATTGTGACAGCAGGGTCTATGGGCAAGTTGTTAAAAGATGAAATTACCGCCGTTCGTATGGCAATTCTAACTGATTGGATTGATGCTGGACGTTTGGATGTGATACTAGATGCAATTCTTCTAGATACAGGAACAACGCTCTCCGGTCGGATTCCTGCTGCATTGGTTGGTGGGCGTATGGATTCAAGTGTAGGCGCAATGGCTACCGATGTTCTTACGGCAGCATCATTAAATTCTGACGCGGTAGATAAAATTAGTGAAGGAATTTTACCGAAACAAAA
>SDBT01011358.1_pt1 | contig 14338 bp, 10 predicted proteins | sample 2277101 | NCBI WGS metagenome assembly SDBT01 (sample SAMN10404973, study PRJNA504765) | marine sediment metagenome | isolation source: marine sediment core GS10_PC15, 103 cmbsf | place: Arctic Ocean: Southern Knipovich Ridge | collected 2010 | reverse complement strand
TACTTTTTTAGCTGCAATATAAGATATTCCAAAAACGGTTTATCTCTTATTAAGACCATAGGCTTAGGACAGTGACGGATTACTTTTTGTAAGCGAGAGCCCAATCCACCGGCTAAAATTAGGGTTTGCATCTCTCTTTTCTTCTTCTCACCACTTCTACATATTTCTCCTCTAATTTTTCAAGAATGGATTCCCATTTATATTTTTCTTCCACTAATTTTCTTCCGTTTTTGCCAATTCTTTTTCGATAATCTTTATTCTTTAATAGCTTGATAATTCGTTCAGCGAAGTTTTCTCCATTAGTAGCTATTATTATATCTTTTCCATTAGCAGCTTCTACGCCTTCCGCCCCTATCAAAGTAGATACAACAGGCTTTTCCATTGCCATTGCTTCCAAAATTTTCAGCCTCATTCCCCCTCCAATTCTTAAAGGAACAACATATAAAGAGCTTTTTGCTACATAAGGTCTAATATCTTCTACAAAACCTGTAACTGTAATGTTTTTGTCTCTCTTTTCTAATTCTTTTACTTCCATAGGTGGCTCATGTCCAACTATATAAAATTTCACTTCCGAAAAGATTTCTTTTATTCGAGGCAAAACTTCGTTATAAAACCACAATACTCCATCTACATTGGGAAGCCATTTCATACTACCCACAAAAATTAAACTAAAAGGTTCTTCCTTAATTTTTAAAGGATAAAAATAAGAAAGATTTACACCCACTGGGATAATGCAACTTTTTACACCTGGGTTCATTTTCCTTATTCTTTCCTCATCTTCTTTAGTTGTCATAAAACACTTATCGAACACTTCGCAAGTTTTTGCTTCATACCTTCGCAACTTTTTCCATTGTAAATATGCATAAAATTTTATAAAAAGATTTTTTTGATTCTTATAAAATCTCTCCATAACGGTTGTCTCCACATTATGTTCTCTCAAAACGATGGGTAGACTAAATTCGTGGTTAATAAACCTGCCGCAGTACGCCATATGTAAAGAATCAATATGGACTATATCAAATTTCTCTTTTAAAAGAATCCCTCTTATGGCATCCTTAACCTTTCTACTGTGGTATTTTGAAATAATATAAGGTATCCTAAGAAACAGATTCAAAAGTAATCCCCATAGCTTTGTTTTCGTATTCTTATAAACCACTTCTACATCGCACCATTTCCTTAGCTTCTCTATATCTACTTGAATATTCTCTACTTGATTAGCTGTAACGGATAACAGAGTAATTTTATGCTCTCGCAATGAAAGATATTTCGTCAAGTTGAAAATTCCTATTCTCCCTCCCTCATCAGGAGGATAGGGAAGCCTAGGTGTTAATTGAAGTATTCTCATTGATAACCTTTTCAATAAATTTTCTTAATTCCTGAAAATCCATATGTAACGACCTACTCATTTATATTTACTCTCTTCTAAAATGTTCTTCCTGTTCAAAACAGCAAATATGCCCAATAACAAACCAATATAAACGCTATTTGCTTTTCCCATAAATATAGGAGTAGTGATAGAAGTAACAAGAAAGCCAATACAGATAGAATAAATTGCAGTACAATAAGCTTTAACAAAAGGATCACTACTTCTACTTTGTATCAATTTTGCTTTCTTAATTATATTAAAAATCAACATCATAAAAAGAAACAGACCAACTATCCCCACCGTATAAAAAAGATATAAATATATATTATGTGAATATCTTATGCTGACCCAACCCACCCCTCCTTCTCTAACCCAACTCCAGGGATTAATTGAATAAAAGGTAAAACTACTGCCTATGCCATGTCCAAAGAAAGGCTTCCTCCAGCTTAGATTCCATAAAGCCTTCCATTCTGCAAAGCGCTCCAATACAGATAATTGAATTCCAAATCTAAAATATGAGAAGAAGCGAATTCTGAGCCACTGAAATAAATAAACCATAGCCTCCCTTCTCAAGAAGAATCCTCCTCCTATAGCAATAATCGTAACTATAAATAGAGGATACATAATTTCAGTTATCTTAGCTCGAAAAGACTTGAAGCTAAAAAGTAGAACCAAGAAAGAAACAAGAAAACCTAGCCACAAACCCCGGGTAAAACTTAAAACCAAAAGAAATAAAAAAAAGAGGGTAAGGAAAGCAAAAAACAGTTTCTCTGTCCGTTTCTTGCTATAAATATATAAACATATTGCCAGAATAGGACCAGGGATTACAAAAAATTCTGCGAAGAACCTACCTCTTAAGATTTCCAAGTTACCGGAAGCAATTGCCTCAGGAAGATACTGAAAATAGTAAATCAGTTGTTGAATACCTTTGGCAACACCTATAATTAAAAAAAAACCAACTAATATTTTTATCCATCTTTCATTTTTTCTACCGATAGACCATACTACCCAAAAGACTAAAGAGTAGCCTATGAAATCTGCATATTGTCTTAGCCACCAGGCAATGGTCTCTCCTTCTCTGAGACTTAATAACAAAGAGGCGGCTAGCCAAATAAGAAAAAATAGGGCTAGCCAAAGTATAATCTCTTTCTTGAAAGACAAAAGTAGCTTTTTTCTCGCCAAAAAAGCTCTCAACAGGGCGCCAGTAAAACCAGCGATAAAGAGTATCCCCCAAAAAATCTCTAAAGAAGTTATTTCTTCGGAATAAAATAAGGTAGGGGAAAGAAAAAAACCTATCAAAATAAATAATCCCCACAAAGGTTTATAAAAAGATACCCCTAAGAAAAACAAACCAAAGAAAAGAAATAAGAATCTTACACTACTTGAATAGACAGAAAACCATCCCGCTACACCCCCTAACAAGACACCCATAAATATGGAAATCATAGCAATAAATATTTCATTCTTTCTCGCTATAATTCTATTGGGTGTCTCTTTGACTAATTCTTCTGGCATTCTCCACCTTTACCCTTTTTCCCTCTCATAAAATCCCTCACTCCCATCACTGTCCCTTTTATCACTTTCTTTTTTCCAGAAATTCCCCAGATCAATATTTTAATTAACCTGAAAAAGACAAAGAATGAAATAAAGATTATTTTGTGTTCTGCTTTCTCAATATTTTCAGAAGCAAAAAACAACCTATTACGAGTTTCGTAGTAAGTATTAATAAGAGAAGCCTCCCTCTCTTTAGCATGACCTACTTTATCACCATGACCTACTTTATGCCAAATTTTTGCTTCCAAATTAACACTCATTTTCCAATCATTTTTCAATGCACGATAGCAAAAATCAGTATCCTCCGCTGAAAGAAAATAATCCTCGCGGAATAACCCCAAGTCCTGTAATAGTTCCTTTCGAATAAGCATCAAACAGCCAGTTATAAAAGTAGCCCCTACTACTTTTTCAAGCTTCCTAAGATTAATTTCTCTTTCTAATTCCTCATCAGGTTTTTGATAATATTGATGATAACCAGAAGCTTTCCACAAACTAAATCTACCACCACCGTACCAGATTATCTGAGGATTGTCATAATAGTAAATTTTTCCCCCTATTATTCCCAATTTCTCATCCATTTCCCCGGTTCCTACCATTCTTATAAGAAAATCAGGGGCAACTACTGTATCATTGTTTAAGATCAAAATATAATTAAAATCACCTTTCTTAAGGGCATACCTCATACCTACATTGCATCCTCCTGCAAAACCCAAATTCTCTCTGGTATAGATAATGGTTAGCTTGCGATGGGAAGGTAATTCATGAAACTCTTCCTCTCTTCCATCACCTCCTTCTTCAGCAAGCCGACGTTCATATTGAATACATCTAACAGGCTTTGAAGTATGATTGAAACTGACAAATTTGGTATTTATTGGAACATCTCCTTCTCCCCACTTCTTGATCATTTCCATAGAATTATCTATAGAACCGTTATCCACTACTATAATTTCATAGCAAGAATAATCAATTTTTTGTAAAGACTCTAAGCACTCTACTGTATTCCGCCATCCATTCCAGTTAAGAACAATAATGGCTACCTTGGGAGAATTTGTTTCCATGTTGCTCTCTTCCTATACACCAAACAAACTCTTTTTCACTTTTCAATAATCTTTATATAAACGGGTCTTATACCTTTTGTTTTTTTCTTCTTAAGCATTCCCCGCTCGTTTAATCTAAAACTTTCGAAACCCTGTTTTTCTAAATCCGCATATACTCTTTTACTTACAAGAAAGACCCCATTATTTGGCTCAATAATTATAACTTCTTTCTTTGCCCATCTCTCTGTTTTTTTTAAAAGAAGCAGACTATCTCTTAAATTGTTCAACACTTCCAAAGTTAAAATTAACACATCAAAAGATTTTTCTCTAAATCTATTTTCTTTTGTCTCCTCTTTTGATAAATAATAATGGCTAATCTCTTTTTGTCCCGACGTACACTCTGCAAAGAAAGATTCACTTTTTATTAAACGGGGTAATAATCGTGACTGATTAAAAGAATCTTTCCTCCAATGCAAAAATAAGACTCTTTTATGATTGTATAACTCTTTTTCAAGAAAGGTGTTATACTCAGGTACAATAGGAAGTACATTTCTATAAAAGGGTCTTAAAATATCTTTCACAAAAGAGGGAACCATTAACCTTACCCAATGAAGCTTGCCGCAGGTAGTAAATATACAAGGAAAATTCTTCCGATGCTTAATCCACACCTTTTTATGTGACTGCAAAAGACCGCCATAATTCAGACTGGGAGAATAATGATAAATAAATGCCGGGATAGCATACGCTTTCAGCCCCTTTTCCTTAACCATCAAACAATAATCTACACCATAAGCATGCCATCCCTCTAATTTCTCATCAAATCTTAACTCACCAAAAACTACTTTCGGAACTATTAGTACACCCTCATCTAAAGTTTGCACCTCTTCCGGTTTAGAAAAGGGCTCGCCCCAAAGCTGACACCTATCCTTCATAAACCCCCGTCTTTTGCCATTATCCATTTTTCCACTACAGCCAGCAACTCCCAAAGAGGGCATATTTTCCAACATCTTCTCCACATCTTCTAACCAGAATTTACTATAGAATACTACATCTTGATGTACAAATAATATATATTTACCTTTTGCCTTTTCTCCTCCGTAATTTAGTGCCTTAGAAGCTGCCTTAAATGCTCCTCTCCGGTTATCTAACTTAATTAATTCGAATTTAGCACTCTGTTCTTTAAGGCTTTTTAGCAAGCAATTATTAAGACTTTTTTCGTTGTTATATACGCATACTACAGAAAACACTTTCTTTCTCTTTTCACCTTTAACTCATTTTTCAATAAAACTTGTATCTTCATTTTAGAATATAGTATAAATAGAGGACAAAGGCAACGGTCGGCATTGAGTCATATATATACCTGTAATCATCCCTGTCTCATTCTTTTGCATCAATCCCCTGTACATAGAGGCAATTAGCTTCTTTACATATTTCTGGCACTTTATTCTGGGCTATTTCTCTTCGCAATGCTTCCATTTTCTTTCCTCGCCAAATAGCATTTATATCATCAGTAAAAATGTTTCCAAATCTAAATCTTTCTCTTGGCACTTCTTTCCCCCAAAACACACCGAGGCTACAACAGGGATAAACTCCGCCATTAACATCTATGAAAAGACTAGCAAAAGGCCACGGACATCTATTTATAGCGTATGTTTTTTTTCTAAGATGAATAATCAACCTTCTTATACCTTTTTCTTCCGCTATCTTCTTCACCATACCTATCTCTTTTGCTATTCTCTCCTCTTTTACTCTTAAATCATTGATTTCCTTAAATGGAATCAAATCCTCAAAACATATGTTTTGAACCCCTAAATCAGCCGCTAATGTTACCAATTTTTGCATCTCTTGAACATTTTTATTTATTATGATAAATTTTATCTGTACTTCTGCTGTTTTCTGTCTTAAATTTTCCTTTATTTGCATAAATCTTCTAATATTTTCTACAACCTTTTCAAAGGAAGCTCCTCGATGCACATTTTCATAAGTTTCGCTTGACGCACCGCTCAGTGAGATTACAAGGTCATCAACAAGCACGGCAAGCCTCTCAGCCTTTTCTTCCGAAAATATGGCGAAATTTGTGTTTACATAAGTGTTAATTGATCTACTTTTAGCTGTCTCTAGCATAGAGAAAAAGTCTGGATTCAACAGAGGTTCTCCCAAGCCCTGTGGCGATAATTGTCTTAAATTGGGCAATTTGTTGAGAATAGTTTTGAAATCATTGAAAGTAAGATTTTTCCCTCTTGTATTTAGATAAACGTAGTCACAGAAGACACAGTTAAGATTACATTTAGTAGTGATTTCAAGTTGTAAGCTTTGAATAGGTAAATAAAATTTTTTACCTGAATGGGCAATATCGTATTTATAGAAGAATTTCACTACCTCTTGTCTATAAAAGTCTATAACAGTTCTTAAAAGGAATCTAATTCCCCGTGTCTGCAACAAATCTACGGCAGTTCTTAGTTTGTTTTTGAGCTGGCCCATATTATACCCTTTGCTAAATTCATATCCTTCTCATCTATTCTTCTAATTATATTTCCGGAATGCCTATTTCTTTAGCAGAATCTGCTTTCTAAATCGAGCTATTTCTTTGAACGTCACTCCTCTTAACAGTAAGATGAGAACTGAATAAACAATTATCCCCATTGATATTGATAAAAGAAGGTTATATCTCCTGAGATAATATACAACAAAACTCATCAAGATCGCAGCTATAAAAGGTTTGAAGAGATGTTTTACCATCTCGGTTCTATTGACTATTCGTAAATAATAAAATAGATATCCCGAGAATACAAGTTCACTGATAACTGTAGCTACGGCTGCTCCCTGTAAGTTGAAACGAGGAATTAACAATAAGTTTAAGACAATATTTGTAAGCGCTCCCAATATTACACCAAATAGATATCTTTTCTCCTTGTTGCAAGCAAGAAAGGATTGTTCATAAGCACACCTTATGCAGATTACTACCACGCTCCAGATTAAGATTTGGAAAGCGATTGCGCCACCACTAAATTCCTGTCCATAAAGAAGGACCATAATGGGTTTAGCCAGTATCGTCCCTCCCACCCCCAAAGGAAAAGCTGCCACACTGAGAAGCCTTGTCGAGAATATTATTAAAGTTTGCAATTTCTCCTGTGACTCTTTATAATATTTTGACATAGAGGGAAATATCACATTAACAAAGATAGGAATAAATGTCCAGATAAATAATATTATCTTATAGGCTGCACTATACAATCCGACAACTTTCTCTCCTTTCATAAATCCGAGCATTACCATATCAAAATTATAATAAATCTGAAGCATTATCCAGGCAGCACCCATGGGTAAGGCTCGTCTTAATAAATTCTTCCAGAAAGAAAAATTAAATCTCAAGTTTATCTTGCCAAACTGTCTAGTAAAAATATAGATAAGGAACACCACCGGAATGCAACTTCCTAAAAACCAGAGAAAGGGAATTAGAAGCAGTTGTCCTGGATTCTTTACCAAAATAAATACCGTTACAGCATAAAAAAGCATGGCCAATATTCTCGATATCCCGATGAATTCCATTCTCTCTATGCCCTGAAAGAGCCATTCTGTTAGTAAAGCATAAGAAAATAGAATAAGACCATAAAAAGTAATCAAATATTTTATTTCGATAGGTTTATCAATCAAATTTACAAAAATAAGCAATAATGCAAAAGAGAAAAAAGCTAGAACCAATCTTAGAGTAATTATGTTGCCTGCATAGATATTTATATCGTCTTTATTCCTTGCTATCTCTCGTACCCCCAGGGTTATTAAACCCAGATTAGGAATCAACATGAAATAAGCAACTATCGCCTGAGCAAAACCAATCTTGCCGAAATTCGCCGGACCTAAGAGCCTGGCCAAATACATTGTAACCAAAAACGAAATAAAGTATAATATAAGTTGAGCAAGGGAAAGCGAAAGAAAATTCTTAACGATTGTTCTTAGGGCACTCATGCTCAGCCTCTTTTCTTTGGGCTATGTCCTATTAGCTTTCTGTAGATTTAGCTGGTCTTGACAGGTGAGATTAATTACAAAATCAAATAGTCAGTTTCAACCGTTTTTATTATTTTTTAAGTACTATCTTGAGAAGAAAAAAGAAAAGCAAGGCATATATAAGAAAATAGAAGATAAAAAAGGGTTTATCCTCCGCAACTGCTCTTAGAAACTTTATTCTCATGTATGAAGGAAGTTTGTTAAGTTCAACCCCATCAAACCAAACGCTTCCCTCTCCCCGCCTCTTAGCAAGCTTTATTCTAATCTTCCTTGTATCCTTTGGAGTAAGAATTGAATTCTCCTGACGTTGCCAGGAAGAGGTAGCATTTATAACTCCGTATTCTGTCCCAATCACTGTCCCATCTTTTTTTCGGCACTCAAGAGTAAGAAGTGCATTTTCTCCCGCTTTTATGTCTGACTTTACGGACACTTTTAGTTTATAAAATTTTCCTGGCTCAACAGCTATCTCTTGCAAGAGATAGCTCCAGGATGCAGTTGCCTGCATATATCTCTTTCCTATATAAGGATCTTCTGTCTCAATAGACCATCCTCCCCTTGGATCTTGTCCCCAAGAGTCTGGTTTGTCTAACCCTATCTCAAAACTTGGATTAAGAACAGGGAAGGAAGCTATCTTTATCAATTCAACTCCATCGAACCAGACGCTTCCCTCCCCCAGCCTTTTAGCAAGAATTATTCTAATCTTTCTTGTATCTTTTGTAGCAAAAATCAAACTCTCCTTAAGCTGCCAAGAAGGGGTAGCACTTCTAACTCCATATTCTCTCTCAATCACTTCACCATTTTCATTTAGACACTCAAGAGTAAGAAGTGCATTTTCTTCGGCCTTTATGTCTGATTTTACGTGTGCTTTCAGTTTATAGAATTTTTCTGACTCAACCGGTATCTCCTGCCAGAGCCAGCTCCAGGATACAGTTCCCTGCATATATCTCTTTCCTATATAAGGATCTTCTGTCTCAATAGACCATCCTCCCCTTGGATCTTGTCCCCAAGAGTCTGGTTTGTCTAACCCTATCTCAAAACTTGGATTAAGCACCTCCGAACTGATCATCACTTTGTCCTCTTTGAGAACAACATATGCAAGGATTAGTGATATCCCCACCCCTATACCTATCAAAATAAAAACTAATTTTTTTATCTTCATACTGCCTCCTTCTTTTTTCCCAGAAAAGACCCCTTAAAGATCAAATATATCATCCAAAAACAAGTCCCTGTGAATATACTGCGGAAAATTCCGATAAAATTAGCCGCCGAATAATATTGATTTATGATCTCGAACGGACTAGGCAGGCTCATGAAATAAGAAGGATTAAGGGAAAGAAAAAGGCGGCCAAAAAGAGCTTCTTTCCATTGAAAACTATATACTACCCAACACAAAATCTGGATGGCAAAAAGTCCGATGAATTTCTTATCCTCCACTACCTGTAGAGTCAAAAATGGAATTAGCCACATGAAATATTGGGGATGAAAAAAAGAAGTGGCAAAAAAGAACAGCAATACACAAAGAATACTTTTCCACAAATTAAGAAAAGAATGATCAGTATTGAAGTAGGCATACAAAAACAAAACGGTATATCCCACAAAAAAGATAAATATCACATCATAAGCAACTCCTAGCGGGAATCGCAGACTCAGTAAATAACTGGCATGGTATGATTTTGCCAGGGATCCTACCCCACTAACTCCATAAAATAATTTGGATAAAGCTACCATTATTCCCAAGGGCAAAAGTCCCCAAAATGCCAATTTTAAGCGTTGCCGTAATCCTTTTCCTAGAATAATTACGAAAAACGGTAGTAAAATTAAAGGATATAGTCTGGTAACAACAGCTACTCCCAGAGAAAAAAGAGATTTTGCCAATAAGTTTTTTCTAGCATAGTATAAACTCAATAGAATAAAAAAAATAGCGATAGGTTCATATCTAGAAAAAATGAAGGCGGCAAATATTACCACCGGATTGAGCATCCAGAATTTAAAAGCGGCAAGTCCCTTCTTGCGCTTCAAAAAAATAGCTAAAAGCAAAAATGCACAACCTAAATCAAAGATTAGGTAAGGAACCTTGAAGAGAAAAAGGGTTCTGAATACATTGGGACTGATAACGAATAATTCCCATATTGACCAATTTGCCGACCCTGTCATTGCTGGAAGCATAGTCTCAAGATAGGGCATCAAAGGTCTAAAAATTAAAAGAAAAAGGGCATGGACGTAGTGGACAAAGGTCTGTCCTATACCCAACCATAAAATTTTACCAGAAGCAACCAGAGATGACCTCTGGTAAACACTCAGTAAATCAAGATGAGAGGCAATGGGCATAAAGGTAAACCTGATTAAAAGTCCAATCAAAAGCCACTTATAGATACTCCTTCTTACAGCCGGATCCTGGCGATATATAGAAGGAATCAAGCGGGAGAATAATCTTCCTATTCTTTTAGATAAATTTTTTAGTCTAAACATAATATTGTCCACAGCTCATCCTTCATAAATGATTTCCTTTCTAGCTAAGATGATTCTGGATAAGATAATCGCCATACTATAAAAGGATACTCCTCATAAACGGTACGAAGATACTCCGGCATAAGTACATCGACCACTGTGGGATATTTTTGCCTGTCACCCTGAGAACTCTGCCATAGATATTGGTTAAAAACGAGATGAGTAATTCCTGCTCTCTTTAATTTTACTAGAATTCTGTCAGCGTCATAAACATCCCCAAGTCCAACAAACTTTACATGGGGATAATCACAATAAAAGACCCGCGGGTCATTTAGTATCCACACTTTCGTTCCAGGAAGTGAATTCTCATTAATATACTTAAAAACAGCGTAAGTTTCCTCTCTTCCCAAGATATACTCTTCTTGAGATTTTAAACCAGCGAAAACTAACATCCGTTGGAAAGCCTCACCCAAGCCGTTAGGAGCTAAATAGATTATCTGAAACAAGAATGTCAGGATGAGAACTAGATAAAAAAAGCGTTTAAAAAATCTATTGAAGCTGGGTATCTGGCTTATTATATAGCCAATCATTATCCCTGACAAGGGCAAAATAGGCAGTAGATAACGCTTGTCAGACGCAAGTGTTGCCCAGAGAATAAAATATCCGGCTGAATAGAAAAACACAAACTTTATCAGTCTGCTCCTGCGAAAGCGAGGAAAAAGAAAAAGGGGCAGGAAAGCCAAGAAAACTATACCTATAATGCCATAACCGTGGAATCTACCACCATGCATGCTCACGTTCCAGGAGAGCGACATAATTTTTTTCGGAAGGGAAATATCCAGAGCAAGAGCTGGCTGAGAAACTCCCAGGTTAAAAACTCCTGAGGCCCATATTCCTTTGATTGCTCGCCAGAACCTAAATAAGTAATTTTGCCACATATTAAAGATCGAATATGCTCCAATAAAATAAGCTCTAACATACCAGAAACTACCTATCAATCCTCCCAGGCCAAGAAAAATGAAGAAATCTGCAATTACCCTCCAGAATTTCTCTTTTCTTACCAACCAACCACCCAGTAAAATCCCTGAGGATAGAATAAGCATAAAGGGTAGCCCCGCATATTTAGAACCTAAAGCTAAACCACTGATTATTGCCGAGAGCAAAAGCCAGCCTTTCCTGCCTGAACTAACCCAATTAACAAGAGCATAAAAGGCAAAAAAAGTATAAAAGGTAAGTCCCAGATCCACATAAGCAGTAGTGGACATATAAGCCACAATGGGTACTGTATAAAAAACGGCTGCTGAAATTAAGCCTACCCGGTGAGAAAAATACCTCTTTCCTAAAGCATAGACTCCTACTGCTGTCAAAAGACCAAAAGCAAAGTGAATTAACTGTGCCAGGATTGCATCTTTGAGAAAGAGCGCCATTCCATAGAGAACACCCACATTAAACGGCTGGCCCCACTGAGAGTAATTGATATAAGGAATACTAGCCAGACGATGAAGACGATTCCATTCCTTAGCCTTGGCTAGATGCTCACTCAAACTATCCCAACCAGAAGGCAGAACTGATGCTCCTGTCAAGTTAAACAATACCTGAAGAGCTAGAACTAAAAGTAAGACTATCTCTATGAAAGGTATTTTTGGAGTGGCTAAAGCTTTGAACTTAGTCTTTATCTCATTGATAATATTTCCTATCTCATCATAAGTGAGGACAAACATTCCTACAAAAAATAAGTTAATAACCCACCTATTCAAGAGCCCTGCCAGACCAAATCCGATCACTGCATAAGTAATAATAGCCAGACCTATTCCCAAACCAAATAAAAAAGACTCTAAAAAAGAGCCGCTTTCAAACCTTAACCATCTAAAAATCTTCCTTCCCAAGCCAGCACTCACCAAAAGGAATACCAAAAGGAGGAAAATCCTCAAAAGTGTCTCGCCCAAACTCCCCCAGAGAATAGCTCCTCGCTCAAAATAAATAGAGCTACCATAGACAAATAGTATCCAGCCAAATATTAAAAGCCACATCCCACCCTGTACAAATCTTCTGCCAATAAGCTTTACTTGATTCATCTATTTTATACCTCCCCCTCTCAAATTGCCCAGGCAGGGATTACATAGATTTTTGTCTTCTTAAAATTCAAAAGGTCAAATCCTCCCCGATGAATAACAAAACCTCTGGAAGGACGATATAAACTTATAAAACTCTTAAGCCCTGAGGGAAAAGGTTGCTTGCAAGAATAGTTTGACTTCACCTCAATCGGATAAGACTCATTTATACTCTTTTGCCAGATGAAATCCACTTCACTCTTAGCCTGATTTCGCCAAAAACGAATCTCTTGAGAAAGGTCATTTTCTTTGCTAAGCTGGCTGAAAACAAAATTCTCTAAAATTGCTCCCCTGTCCACTCGCTGCTCCAAAAGACTAAAGTTATTAATCACCCCGTTCCTTAAGCCCACATCTTCAAAATAGACCTTAGGGGTTTTAGTTATCTCTGTTCTTTTATTAGTGAAAAAAGGCAATACCAGTTTAAGAACATAGGTATTCTCTAATAAAAATAGATACTTTTTAACAGTTGGTCGAGAGAGTCCTGAAGATAGGGCCAATTCCTGTTCTTTCACCAAACTGCCAATTTGAAAGCAGAGCAAAGAGACTAAATTATTATATCCTGAAATATCCTCAATTTTCCCGATGTCTTTAATGTCTCGTCTGATATATAAAGAGTATATTTCCTGGATGTCTCTGTGCTTTATGAGCGGGTTTTCTTTCAGTGAAACAGCCGGGTATCCACCAAAGATTAAATACTCCTTCAGAAAATCATTGAGTCTATGTTGATGGTTCAAGTTAATTTTTTTGAAATCCTCTTCCGGATGTTTAGCAGAAATCCAGAAGGAAAAATTAAAAACTGAAAGACTCTTTGCTAACTCCTTTTCATCTTTAAATTCAAGGAATTCCCGAAAATTGAGAGGCTTGATTAGGAAGCGATAAACGCGGCCCGTTAATCGGTCAGTGAACTTTCTCTTAATCTCCAGGGAAGAGGAGCCTGTAACGACAAACTTAAGCCTTGGTTTATAGTGGTCATGCAGATACTTCAAGAAGGAGGATGGACTTTTAAGATGCTGCACCTCATCAATAAAAACAAATACTCTCTTGCGCTCATCAACACCTTTATCCTTTAAAACTTGCCAGAAATCATTGAAATCTTTTAGGCCCTGCAAGAGACTGAAGTCATAAATGTTTTCTAAATCAAAATAGATAATCTGGGAGGGAAGAACGTTCTTATCCCATAAATGCCTGATTAAAAGATAAAGAAGTGAGGTTTTACCAGTTTGTCTTGCTCCAGTCAAAAGAACGATATTCTCCGCTTCTAAAAAAGGAATTATTTTTGGAAGGATTTCTCTTGGTAATAATTTTTCAGGAAAGATGATATCCATTTGATTACAGTTTACATTTTCTTTAAGAATTTGTCAAGTAATTTTAGTTAATGGTCGCTGTCCCTATTTATTTACAATATATCCCTGCAAGAAGGGAAATCCCACCTCATTTTAATATCCGATAAATCTCCAAAAATTCAGTTGGTGATACTACTTGTCGTTTCTCTGCCGGGTAATGTTTTAAATTCCCTGTCACCAAATAATGGGCTTCTCCTCCAAGTGCTACTTCTAAAAAAGGTTCATCATCTGAGTCAGACAATCTTTCAGTAAGCAGCTTTCCCGCAGTTACATGACCACAGGCTTCTATTTGATCAAGTAAATCTTCTACATGAGCTTGATCTAATGAAAATTTTTGACGGAGCAAAACATTTCGATATTCAGAGAGAACGCGGGCATCATAACAAAGCTCCAAGGCCCCAGAAGCTACCATCCTTACGATTTCACCTGGTGCACCAAAGGGCGAAATTAACCCAGATACCACTACATTTGTAT
>SDBT01011357.1_pt1 | contig 14340 bp, 14 predicted proteins | sample 2277101 | NCBI WGS metagenome assembly SDBT01 (sample SAMN10404973, study PRJNA504765) | marine sediment metagenome | isolation source: marine sediment core GS10_PC15, 103 cmbsf | place: Arctic Ocean: Southern Knipovich Ridge | collected 2010 | reverse complement strand
AGACTGCGACGCAAAAGAGCGTCAACACTCCACATAGTAGCAGCAACAATAATAAACAGAAAGTAATTCTTTTTCATTTCTCTCAAAATACACTAAGCCTGGAAAAAACTCAAGGCGTAAAAAACCCAAATAAAGTTGCTGTCCAGTTTCCAATCTGATGAGTTAGAGTAATAACTATAATAGTGATGATTAAATGTTCTAAGACTATTTTATAGGGTTTTATCTGTTGTTGCCTGGCTAAATAGCAACTAAAGACTGATATTAAGAACAGTCCCCAGATAATACAAACAATAATGGCAGTAGCCAGCTCTAGAAATAAGATTGGAATAATAAACATTAAGGCAAAAACGAACTTGGATGCAAAAGTAGCAATGGTTGACTCCCAAATTTCTTTTGTCGTATGCTTATTCTCGGCTTCTTCAGATATATGTATTCCCAAGGCATCTGACATAGCATCAGCTATGGCTATGACAAAGATGCCACTAATAATGACAATTCTTGAATGAGTACCAGAATTCAGGCCGACGATTAAACCCAAGGTGGTGATTATTCCTGATGTTAAACCAAAACTAAAACCTTTTTTGATTGAAAGCTTCATAGATGTTTTTAGGATACAAAACTTGGAACGAGCAAGCGGTATAACGTTCCAGTATATATGATGTTGCGGAACGCGCGAACAGTATAATCTTACCAGAAACTGGAAGTGCGTAAAGCAATATGGGTCGAGGCACGAGCTGAGTGCCGAGCCATATATACTGTTGTTATACGCCCAGACGAACGAAGTAAGGAAAACGCAGTGTGGCGCGAAACATAAGTGAAGCGAGTTCAAAAAATATTTTTCAACCTTCTTTATTGAGTTAAATTTGTTTTTCTTCTTGGGCGAAAGGCAGAGGGGAACTAAAGAGGTGAATGCCTAAGCCCAAAAAATCAGGATCTTAAATCTATCTATTATTCAAAACTCGTGAGAATTTCTTTAATGTCGTCAAATATAGTAGGTTTTTTTTCTAATGCAATATCTACATACACTTGTCTGACTTTGATTTTGTCTTCTGCAAAAATCGTTCCACAGAATATTGAAAATACTTCCTTTCCTTGAAATTCTTCTTTCCAATTTCCACTTACAAGCACACTCTCTAGCCTGGCCTGTTCGTCATCCATCCATTTTTTTAAATTTTCTTCTGATAAATCAGTTGACAACTGATCAATAGAACTCGTTACTTTATTTATCATTTCTGTTTTGACAACTTCTAAGTCTTTTGTTTCAAGTGAAGAAACAGTTGGAATTTCAAAGTTGCGGCTTAAACTAAGATATCCTTTAGTGTTTTGTAGTAGATTTAATTTTACTAAACTAGTGGCTATTTCCTTAAGTTTTTCTTCGATGAAATCCTGTGTTATCTCTGGTTTTATTGTTGTTATGTAAAGTTTTTCCGCTACTTTAAAGAGAACTTCAGCATCAAGAAAGTAATTTTCAAGATGTTTTCTCTTTAGGCACTTTATTCTGCCATTTTGTTCGATGTCTGTTATTTGCTCGTTCGTAAGACCGTCTCTATCACGAATCATGTATAAATCTATGCCAAAAATTGAACTTCTAATTTCTTCTTCAAACGCTTCTAGGCGAACAATATTATCGACTGTACCCACTGGAATGATTTTTGCTTCTGGTAAATATAGTTGAGAAATTGCATGATATGTTAGACGATCCAAACTACGCCCTTCTCCTTCAATAAAGATTAATTTTTTACCGACAGCAAATAGACCTAGGTTTTCACCAACTAGTTTAACTAACTCTTTATGGCTATGATTGAGCTCACTCAGTCTATGGGCTTGATTTGAGCCAGTTTGAGCCGAATCGATAAAATATACATTCCCTGTAGAGTAATAGGTGGAAATTAAATCAGCCGAGTGAGTTAAGAAAATAAATTGATTTGTATGATCCCCAATGGCCTTTAAAGTCTCTATCAATTTAAGGGCTAATGTTGGATGTAAATGTAATTCCGGTTCATCTACAATAATTATCGAATGCCTGATATCTTTTCTGGCAACATCAAAAATTACTTTGACCACCCCTTTTTCACCAGAACTTAATGAGTTAAAAGGAAGGATTTCATCAGTAGTATCTTTGTAATAGAACTCTCTTGGAGATTCTGGTTTAATATCTTGTAGTTCTTTTCCTGGTAAGAGTTGGGCAAAAATTCTTTTATATTTATCTAGTGGGTCAGGATTATCTTGAATGATTTGCTCACCGTTACTTGGATTTTTCTTTAACTCTTCTGCCAATTTTTTATCGCGAACAGCATACTTTTGATGTATGTAGTTCATAAATTCTTGCCACCTATCTGCAAAGGATCTATAGCCCCAATTGAATGGTGTTTCTGTATCATCAGGATCTGCTCCAAGCCAATCCACTTTTGAATAATTTATGGTATGAATGTCCCTATCAGAATCGATTTGAACAAGAGACCCAACATATCTAGCCCTGCCTCCAAAACGACGATTTTTGATATATTGCTTTAATGTTTCGTTTGTTTCACCTTGTTGAGTGCTAATGGAGTCTCCTCCGAAGGCCTTGGTTTCTTCTTTCCTTGTTGCTTTTATTGTCAAACCTATCTGTAACCCTCCTTGAAAGGTTTGCACTATGGCGTCTTTTAACCTCGTCTTCCCAGAACCGTTTGCTCCGGCAATTATCGTTACGTCACCAAAATCTTCTATTTTAAAATTTTTAATTGGCGGAAAATTATTTATTTCCAATGAAGTGATTTTCATAATTTGGTTCTAAAGTTATAAGTAATTAAGGTTTACCCATATTATATCTATTTTATTTTCGTGTTTCAGGTTTTTTGTTAAATTGTTTTCGTAGCAAAGCAAAGAAAACTCTTTTTCCCCTCTAAAATAAAACAAATTTCTTCTTTCCTAATCTTCCCCTTCTCCCTATCTTCAACCTTCTTCATTGAGTTAATTTGTTTTTCTTCTTGGGCGAAAGGCAGAGGGGAACTAAAGGGGTGAATGCCTGAGCCCAAATATCTTCTCTATTTCTTTTGGCTATAAAACAATGCTTCAATGTGTTGCAAGTCGCCTTTTGGTTCGTCTTCACTAATGCTTTCAATTATTTCTCCTTTTTCCGTGTCTTCGAATACAATTACCCATTTGTCTCCGTGCTTATTGTATTTACATTTTGGAAATAGCATGTGGTGATGCCAAAATACTTCTTTCTTGATTAATTCTTTTGCTCTTTTTAATAATTTTTTAACTTGTTCAGATGGTTTAGATTGTTTTTTTTCCTTTTCGCCTTTCATTACATCATCGCCGTGTAACAATTTAACTAATTCTTCTCCCGCTCCCATATATGGTTTATCAGAATAACTTATATATACCTCACCGTCAGTCATATTTTCTAAAACCAGAGCGTATTTTTTTGTTTCATTTAATTGGCACTCGGGTGTCAGAATATGAAAGTGCCATTTTTTATCTAATTCTGAAAATCTTTTTGCTAATCTTTTTATCTCTTCAACTGTTGTTTCTTTCATAAATCCATTCTATCAAAAATGATCTTCTTAGGGATGAATGTCTGAGTCCAAAATTTATATTATTTATTTGAAATCTATTCCTTGTAAAAACTCTGATAATCCTACTTGACTATACTTATCTCCATCTATTGTTATTGTTCTAACACTATCTGTATGGTGCCCACGAGATTGACTAAATAAAATATTTCGACTCCAACTGATTGTTAAGCTTTGCTTTGCCCTTGTAACTCCTACAAATAATAATCTTCTTTGTTCTTTCTTGTATTCGTGATCAGTTAAATATGTAGATCGATTTTTCCCAGGAATATTGCCGTCATTACAACCAAGAATATAAACATGTTCTGCATCTAGTCCTTTGGATCCGATTAATGACATTACTCTGATTGTATTTTCCTTGGTTCTTAAATCTCGTGAGTGATCAATAAATTTAGAGTAAAGAGTTTTAAGCGTATCTCCCTCTTCCTGAAGTTCTATTAACTGACTTTTGATGCTCAATAATTCTTCAATCTCTTGGGGGAATATTTTGTTTAGTATAACATCAATGTCTTCAATATCTTTGTTTTCATTAATGAAATCTCTTACTTTTTCCAATAATGAACTCACTGCTTTTAATCTTTTGTTTCTGTTGTCAAAATCTTCTGGACGTGCTTTCTGGATTGCTTCCTCAATATTTCCATATTTTTGTTTTAGTTTAAAAAATTCTTTAGCATAATGATTTTGATCATTTAAGCCAACATAAGATCTAATTCTTAAAATTGATTCTGGGTTGGATAAAATGCCAAGTAATAGTATTTTTTCTTGTTCAATTGCAGAAAATTGCCCTTTAACTGTAAATTGAAAAGAAAGATTATTAGAAATTTTTTGCTTTCTAACATACTGGATAAAATCCAAGTCTAGTTTATTTCGTGGCACAAGAATTATTATTTCTTTTGGATCGACACCACTTTTAATCTTTTTGAGTATAGAGTTTAATATAAAACTATACTCATCTTCTTGTATATTTTTTGATACTAAAGAAACATCTCCTTCAATGGCATTCGGTAATGGTTTTAGAAAGTCTGTTCTAGTTGGATCTGATTGTTTTAGCAATTGATTTGCTGTATCGAGAATTTTTTTAGCACAACGTCCAGTATATTCTAATGAATAATTTTTAAATCCTAGAGATTTTTCTAAAACTTTTATACCTTCAGGATGAGCATATTTAAAACTATAGATTGATTGATTTGGATCGCCTAATGCTATAGTCAATTTTGATTTTTTACATAGCAAGTTTATAAATTCTTGTTCTAAGGTATTTAAATCCTGAAATTCGTCAATGAAAATATATTGAGGTTTTTCAATGAATTTAGCTTTGATTTTTTTCGCTAAATCAACTGCTTCATAGACAATTTCCTCCATCATTGCTGCTTGATACTCTTCGAGCCAATTTTGTACCGCTATTTTAAAAGTCTTCTGAATTTCATCTTCATTAAAAACGTCATCATGTGGCTGAATTGCCCATCCAGCACTAAATTCATCAAGCATTCTCTTGAGCTCCCTTTTATGAGTTTTAGGGAATATGACTTTTAGATCGGAAATCATTGTTTGTTTTTCAAAATCCATAATAATCGTGTTGATTCTTTTCCGTATTCCATGGTTATTTTCAGAAAGTAAAAATGATAAGCAAAAAGAGTGTAGTGTGGAGGCTCGAGGCATTCTTTCAATTTTTTTGATTCGTTCTTTTAAGTCTTGCGCTGATAAACGAGAAAACGATATGATCAATACCTCATCTGGGTCAATTTTTTTATCTGATATTATTTGTTTTGCCTTTGGGATCAAAATGAACTTTGTCTTTCCGCTACCTGGCCCTGCGATAACACTAATTTTCTTTTCAGTAGATTTTAAAATCTCATCAAATTTTGGTGCATTTCCGATTTTTGATTTATCGCTCATATTTTGCGATGTTTAATTAATTAAAGTTTCCCCTTATATGAATGTTTTCTGAGCAAAGCGAAGAAAACTCCTTTTCCCCTCTAAAAATAAAACAAATTTCTCCCCTCGTTCTCAACCTTCTTGAAGTTGAAAAATGTTTTTTGAATTGCGTATAACGTTCGCGTATATCTGATGTTGTGTAGCGAGCACTATGGTAGATTATATCGTAAAACCATAGTGGAGTGGAACAATATGGGTGAGCGAATGTAATTGAAGTGAGCCAGATATACGCATGTTGTGAGACCTGAACGTAAGTGAGAGTGCAACGGGGTCGAGCGACTAACAGGAGCGAGACGTAGGTTTTACCTTAATTATTTCGCGCGTCTTTTTATTTCTGTTGATTAAGATTTTTCTCCTCAGCTAAAAAAAGAGGGGTTTGGGGTGAATTTTTTGAAGCTGATAATATTACCCTGTTACTTTTTCGCCCGTTAAAGACCCAATCAACTCTACTGACTTTTTCCTGGCAGTTCTTTTGTCACCTACAATTTCGCAACGAGTAGTTTGTCCCTCAACTTCAACAACTCCCCAAGGCATTTTCGTTAAAAAACCTCCATCATCTACAAGAGGTTTTCCTTTTTTTGGTAGTTCATCAATTAAGCCATTTTCTTGAGCAATTACATGATGTCCAACACCCATAGTGGCTGAGTCAAATACAATTTTTTCACCAATTCTGATGAATTTTTGTCCTTGACCTTCTGGTAGAGGGTCTTTTCCTAATTCAGGTGCCATAGTGATCGCATTGTATCATATTATGGGTTTTAAAAGGTAGCTAAATGGCAGTTTAATTATTTGAATTCCCCTCTAAAAATAATAAATCTTAATCCCCTTCTTTTTATTTCCGTTCAATTAGATAGATTAAGATTTTCTTCTCAGCGAAAAAAAGAGGGGTTTGGGGTGAATTTTTTGAAGCTGAAGATTAATTATTATTTCTGAAGTTTTTTCTCTTTTTCTTTAATCGGTTTTAATATTCTTTTCCAATAACTAGAATTTATAAAATCTTTTATTTTTTCTTTAGCCACTTTGTTAAGGCGATGTTTGCCTTTATATTTATCTCCCAAAACTTTTTTAAATTCGTCTTCAAGCTTATCAATCTGCCAAATAACTTCTATTTTAGAATAATATTTTTCGAGTTTTTGTTTTTCTTTCTTCCATGTTTTTGGGAAACTAGATTTTAAGTTGTCAATGTCAATAAAACAAAGAACTAAATCATAGTCGTATTTGGAAATAGCTTTTTTACATTTTTCTAATATTATCTTGGCTGAGCCGCCTGAAGCATTTCCGTAATTAAAAAACCATTTTGAAGTATGATATTTAAATTTTTTTAGATCAATTAATGCTTGTAAAAAATTCTTATCTTTTCTACCTTCTCCATAAACATAACATGAATATTTTCTTTTTATTCTTGTTTTTCTATTACGTTTAGACTCTGATTTTTGGAAACGCGCCATAAATGCCTGTCATGTATTTCGCAAGGAAGTTTTCATCGCTTCTAATGCCTTCTATTTTATTTAATCTATAAGTAAAACTTCTACATTTTTTATTCTTTTCTACTAAATATATTTGGTGCATATCTAGTTTATTCATAAAACCAAGAGAGTGGGAAGAAAATATTATTTGTGCTTTTCCATCTTTATTTTCATCTATAAAAAAACCTATTAATTTATTTAGCGCTTCTGGGTGAAATCCAAATTCTAGTTCGTCGATAATAACTACATTATTATTCTTTAAAGCACTAAGAATATTAGCTAATGCAAAAAATAGTGATTTTGTTCCGCTTGATTCATATATAAAATCTAATTTTTTATTACCTTCCTCTGTTGAATGAATGCCTCTTGCAGTTATTTCGATCCCTGCCTCCTTTGTTTCCTTTTTTATGTCGAAAGATTTTAATCCTAAATCAAATAAATTTATAAAGCGGTCTATTTCCTTCTTTAATGCTTCATTTCTTGCGTATAGATCAACTGTTTTAAATTGATGCTTAATAATATGATGAATTATTTCCCCTTTTTCATTTATGTTAGATTTAAACCCTAAAAAATAATCGAATACTTCATTTATAATTTCAACATTATAGTGTGACTTCAAAAAAGCAATAAGAGAAACATCAGATCTAATGTTTTTAACAAAGTTTTTTGGGAAATTTTTAAAATATTCTTTACTAGAAAATTTAATGTTATTTAATCTCCGAGAAAATATCTCTCTTTGTCTAGATCCTTTTTGAATTTTTCTAACAAATAAATCTTCTTTTAGAATAGTGTTACCTTTAATGGAAAACTCGTAAAAAAATATCGAGTTATTAAGTTCAAATTCTATATAAAAATTCGATGGTTTTTGATTATTAAAAAAAGTTTTCATGGCAATACCCGAATTGGATTCCGGCCCATTTTTACTACTCTCACATACAAAGTAACTTAAGAAGCTAAAAAACCTCATAATATTTGTTTTTCCAGAAGCATTACCACCAATAAAACCAGCAATTTTAGTTATATCGTCGCCTGATTTTGAATTGAAATAATCGTAGGACTTTTTTTTCTTTGCTAGAAAATTAATTTCCTGTTTTTGCTTAAAAGAGTAAAAATTACTAAACGTTACTTTTCTAATCATAGCTTTTATGTATTTATTGATTAACGATTGGATATTAACATTATCAACTATAGATGTCAAGTTAATACGACTTCTTGTATTAAATCTCTGTTTATGTTGTTATTTTATATGATTTTTTGAGCTGAGATATTAAACTACTCTGTTTTGTTCCTTGCCTTCAAGCCATTTATCAATGTTTGTAAAAGCAATATCAGCCCGTTTATCTAGTGCCTCTTTTGTGGCAAAAGCTACATGAGGGGCAACGACTGTATTTTTAGCTTTTAATAATTCATCGCTCGGGTTTAATGGTGGCTCTGTTATAAAAACGTCAATTCCAGCTCCAGCTATTTTTCCTGAATTAAGAGCCTTAGTTAAAGCTTTTTCGTTGACCGTGCCTCCGCGTGAAGTTTGGATTAATATAGCTGTAGGCTTCATTAATTCAAATTCTTTGTCACTGATTAGGTCTTTGGTTTTATCTGTCAATGGAGTATGAATAGTAATAATATCACTTTGACTAATTAAAGTATTAAAATCAACATATTTTAAGTCTAATTCTGTTGCTTCTTGTTTTTCTGTTCGACTATATCCTAACAATTTACATCCAAAGGCTCTCCCTATTTCTGCCACTCTTAAACCAATTACTCCTGTGCCAATAATTCCTAAAGTTTTTCCTTTTAATTCGTTGCCAATCAAGCCTTTTCTAGTTTCACCCTTTCTAGTTACTTCATCGCACTTCACTAAGTTTCTTAGAACAGAAATAATTAATCCAAAGGTTAATTCTGCTACTGAGTCAGTTGAATAACCAGCAGAGTTACAAACAACTATTCCTTTTTCTTTACATGTTTTAGTGTCAACATGATCGTAACCAGTGAAAGCAACTGAGATCATTTTTAATTTAGAGCATGAGTTAATTACTTCAGCGCTTAATGGATAGTTAACCATCATTAAGACTTCTGCGTTTTTGGCTCTTTTAATACATTCTGCTGTGTTTTTTGGTTGGGAATCAAATGAAGTTAATTGGTGTCCCTTACCTGTTAAGGCTTTCTCAAAAGCCTTTAGTTTTTTGTCACTTATGCCGATTGGTTCAAGAAGAACTATATTCATACCGCTATTATATCTTAGTTTTATTTTTCGACGAAATCGAAAAATACCTTAACCCCTCTATAAATAATAAAATCTTAATCCCCTTCTTTTTATTTGTAAAAAGACGCGCGAAATCTTAAAAATAGCAAAACCTATGTCTCACAACGTTCCAGTATATGGGAAGTTATGAGCGAACTTAATCGCGGTATAATTTTAACAGATTACCGCGATGTGAGCGAATAATTTGGGAGAGCGAATGCAAGGAGTGGAACCTCATATACTGTTGTTATGTTCCCCGAACAAAGGCTGCTAAAATATCTGAAAAAAGCAGCCGAGTGAGAAGCGCAGCGAGGTACGAAGTAAGTAAATTTGAAGTTCTTAATAAGGATATTGGTTTTTTACTATCTTTCGTATAAAGTTGCAATTGGCGTTAGTGTATTTTTCATGGGAATTCTTTCCGAAATCACTTTGTCATTTTCTTTAAAAACTTTAAAGGCTTTTGCAGATTTTTTTGAAATGATAACTCTATATTTATCATCAATAAATTCGATGGCACAATTATTATCTATAGCAATGCCCATGCCGCCGATTTTTTGGATCATCTTTTTAAAGTGATTCTTTCTAGAAACACCCAATGTATGACCATCATAATGAGGACAGTGAACTCCTTTAATAATACCTAAGCCACGAACGTTTATGTACTTCCATTTTTTTGGGTTGTAAAACGACATAGAGTCACTATGTCCAGATTCAAACCAACAGATTGAACCTGCACTGATGCCGCAAAGAATAATGCCTTGTTTCCAAGCTCTTCTCAGGAGTTTATCAACGCCAAGCCGTCGCCAAAGTTTCATCATTTTGAGTGTGTTACCCCCACCAACATAGATAATGTCAGTGTTAAGTATTTTATCCTTTATTTCTTTTGGCGACGGCGTTTTTTTAAGCAAGTATAGGGCATCAGTTTTACAACCCAATCTATTACCATAATATTTATCAAAACTGCTCCAACGATCTTCACTGTCCGAGCTTGCTGTTGGAATCAATAGTATTTTTGGGTGTTTCCTTTGTGCCAATCGAATTATTTCCTTATCAATAGCCAAAGTGTCATTGGTTTCTATTTCGCCTCCGCCAATTGCAACTATCTTTCTTGTTGGTTTTGACATATTAAGCGTTTAGTGAACTTCAAATTTATTGAACATAACGTTCCAGTATATGGGAAGTTATGAACGAACTTAATCGCAGTATAATTTTAGCATAAGCTAACCGCGATGTGAGCGAATAATTTGGGTGGAGCCTGAGCTGAAGGCAGAACCCCATATACTGATGTTGTCCGACCCGAACGTAAGTGAGAAGCGCAGCGAGGTCGAACGACTAACAGGAGTGAGACGTATATTTTTACCTTAATTCATTTGCGGGCAACTTTTTATTTTCCGTTATATATGATTTTCAGCGAAAAAAGGGGGGCTTGGGGTGAATTTCTGAGCTGAAAATTAACTTCGATTTTTTATAACCAACGCTCGTTCCCAAAGAGAGTAAAAGTATTCCCGAAGAGTTTTTGATAGAGCAGGGCTAGAAATAATAAAACCATTTCTTTCTGCGGTATTTTTTGGATTATTAGCAACTAACACACTTGTCTTTCCGTCATAAATCATCATATGGTAACCATGACCAGTTAAATGCCTTACCTCGGTTTTCATAGCAACCCAACTTTTAAGTAATTGCTCATTAGACTTGTTATATTCATGTACTAAAAGCTTAATAGTAGCACCGCGTTCAATAGCATCTCTATGTGCAAGTTTTATTTCATTAGGTATCGGCTCGCCTATACTTATAATTAAGGCTTCTTTTTTTATTTTTTTCATATATTTAACATGAGTTTTAAACATATGTCTCCGAGATGAAATTAACTCCATTTTCGTTGGAGGTATTTTAGGATCATCTTGAGCCAATAATGAGGTAGCTTTTTGTTTAGCTTCTTCAAGATCTTTATTTCGATGATTGACGTAATTTTCAATGGCAATAAAAGAAGGAATTGCTTGGAAGGTTTTAGGATTTGTATCAAGTGCAATAACAAAGCCGTTTTTTATTAACCCTTCCATTAGACGATAAACTGCGTTAGGGAATACGCTAATGTAGCGGCTAATAGAGGTGGCAGTTAGAGAACCCTGTTTAAGTAATGCATGGTAAGCCTTAGCTTCATTTTGAGATAACCCCAATTTAATTAGATATAATATCGTATCGTCTGAGGAATTTGCCATAGAATCTTAATATTTTAACATTATGATATTAAACAATCAATCTATGTACTACTATAAGCTTATGTCAGAAATAGAACCAAAATACAACATTGACCCAGAGAATACAGTTATGGTTATCGTAGATCCACAAGTAGCATTTGGGAAAGTTATACCCGTGCCTGACGCACAAAATGCTGCAGAAAATATGCAGAAAGCTACCGACGCCTGGAGAAATATTGGAGGTGAAGTAATAATAACTAAACATATCATAGAAAAACCTGATGATACTGGACGCCTAGAAGATTTTGTTCCACATGCATTTGAAGTGTTAAGTGCTAAATCAGAAGCGACTAAATTATATGACGGACTTTTTCAAGATGGTGATTTAGTGATTGAAAAAGACCGTTTCAACGCTTTTATTAGAACAAATCTTGAAAAGGAGCTAAGAGATAGATTTATTAATCTTTTAGTGATAGCTGGATTAACTACGCCTGTCTGTGTAGAGGGAACAGTTAAAGGGGCTAATGAACGTGATTTTAAAGTAATAGTGTTAGAAGATGCATGTGCTTCACAAGCATTGGGTCGGTCGCCAGAACAATCTCATGATGATTCGATATTAGAAATGGGTTCATTGTGGGCTGAGATAATAAGTACTAATAAATTTATTGAAAGAGTCGAAAACTTTTCACCTTCTAAAATTTGATTAATCTAAGTTAAAAATCGTTCTTCAAAGTCTTGTTTCTAATCCCCCCCTAATACTTTTTATTTTCCGTTAAAGATGGTTTTCAGCGAAAAAAAGAGGGGGTCAGGGGGTGAATTTTTGAGCTGAAAATAAATTTGATTCTAACCTGATTCACTAGCTTATCTATCGTCCTATAGTTGAAATTGTTTGGTATAATCTTTAGATAGTATTTAATTGTAGGTTATGACAGAAAGAAAGAAACTAACATCAAAACAAAAGGATGAACTTTCAGTGACTAATGATTTTTCAGGTGACGGAATTTGTATACATGATGTAGAATTTAGTGAAACAGATGAGGGAATCGAAGTTTTTACTCATATTGAGGCTCCAAAAAAGGGTGATAAAGCTATGAATTTACTTGCATCGGAATTGCAAACTTTGGCAGATGAATTTGGCATCCCATTTATTCATGTTGGAAGGCCAACAGTGGAAGCGGCGGAAAAAATGCTTAATAGAACATCAGGATATACCCAAAAGGGTGTGGGTGAAGATGCTACGTGGAGAAAATCATTCCGTCCGTAAAATAGGCTCTAACGTCGTTCACTCGCTCGCGGAGATAGTGCATTAAGTTTGACATAAAAGATAAGTACTCTAAAGTTTCGCTCCAATTCCCCCCAATACTTTTTATTTTATAAAAAGTTGCCCGCAAAATAAAGATAGCAAAAATATATGTTGGACAACGTCGAGTATATCCGATGTTGTGTAGCGAACACTATGGTAGATTATATCGTAAAACCATAGTGGAGTGGAACAATATGGGCGAACGACTGCAAGGAGTGGAGTCAGATATACGCATGTTAGAGGATCCGAGCGAAACTGATAAAAGAGTTGAGCGAGAATGCAATGTGATCGAGTACCGCAGTGAAACGAGGAACGGAGACGCAATAGAGAGCCAATATCAAACTACTTTTCCATTACTTTTTTCAAATTTTTCAAAATACTCATAGTGAATGGACTATCAAGTTCTCCCTTTGTCATCCATTCATAATATTCCATTTCAGTTTTATTACCTAACTTGCGATAGGTGTATCTAACATGATAGTTTTCAGCCAAATCAGACAAAATAAATACTTTATTTTTTTGAAAATCCACAACCTTGTACTCATCCCAATTATTATCATCGCCACGATTTTTGTATCTACTATTTATTTTGGGCGGATATTCTTCTGCGACTTCTTCTGAAATGGAAGGAACCCATAAATGAGTATTTTGAGGGTTCGTTGTAAACTCAAATACTTCCTCAATAGGTTTATCAACGATAATTGTAATCTTATTTTTCTTCATAATATTTGATAAAAGTAATTATATATTAATGGCTATCTATTATGTCCGCTAACTACTGTATATGCAGAGTGTTTTTGTATAATGTTGATTAATCATGTATTATGCGATTAATTCTGGTTTGGAAATGATATAAATATTTTAACAACTGTTTAGAGAATATGCAAAAATTTCTTATAAAAACTCAAGAAGAATTGATATTGAGAAACTATAGCGGAAAAACTATAGAAAGCTATGTTAGTTGTTTGAAGAGATATTTTGCTTTTAAAAGAAATCATTATCAATTATTGCAGATTAGCAATATTCGTAAGTTCTTATTAAAAATGCAGGCTAAGAGTTATGCACCACAGACTGTTAATTTACACCTTAATGCTATTAAATTTTTCTATAAAAATGTGTTGAAAAACCCGATTAAGATTGATTTAAAGTTTGCTAAAAGAAGTCACAGGTTACCGGTAGTTTTATCTAGAAATGAGTTAAATAAAGTGATTAATAGCTTAGTAAATTTAAAACACAGACTAATGTTATCTTTAGCTTATGGATCAGGTCTAAGGGTTAGTGAAGTGGTTAGCTTAAAGGTTAAAGATATTGATTTAAAAGAGTTAATTATTCATATTAAATCTGGTAAAGGGAAAAAGGATAGGATTACTGTTATGCCTGAAAAAATACAGAAAGATTTGCAAAAGAGAATTGTTGGGAAAAACAATGAAGAATATGTTTTTGAAAGCGAAAGAGGCGGAAAACTAACAACTCATACTGCTCAAAAAGTCTTCTCTAATGCATTAAAGAAGACTGGAATTAAAAAGTCGGCCACGTTTCACTCCTTACGACATAGTTTTGCTACTCATTTATTGGAGAATGGAGTAGATATACGATATGTGCAGGAGCTACTGGGTCATAAGAGCATTCAAACCACGCA
>SDBT01011356.1_pt1 | contig 14340 bp, 8 predicted proteins | sample 2277101 | NCBI WGS metagenome assembly SDBT01 (sample SAMN10404973, study PRJNA504765) | marine sediment metagenome | isolation source: marine sediment core GS10_PC15, 103 cmbsf | place: Arctic Ocean: Southern Knipovich Ridge | collected 2010 | reverse complement strand
AGGAAAGCAAGGGCAAGCAAGGCTGATGCCTTCGCTCGCTCCCTGATCCCCACCATCACAGCCTACAAAGCAGAGGGTCTGTCACTCAGAGGGATCGCGAAGGCCTTCAACAAGGCACAGGTGCTGACACCCAGTGGCAGGGTAGGCAACTGGACACCTACCGCAGTGAAGCACGTGATCGAGAGGGTGGAAGCGTTCTGAAGTTTCGGTTTGTTCTAGAGTAGGCTATGAAGTCACGACAAATCCACGACAGGTAACTGTGAACCTGCATGAGTTAAGGAACACGTGGGATTTACAATCCCCTGTGCGCTTTCGAACCATGACTAGAAGAGTTATTCTGTGGTGCGAGGGCTGTCTCGCCTGAATGAATAATGAAGGGCGGCACTGGGGGGTAATCGCAAAGAGGCGCTATTGATATGGGTCTTCAGAAATTTGCAGTGAAAACAAACACCCTGATATTTTTTGGATTGTATCAGGGACTTATGACAATCCATCGTATATTTTCACTGTGATCATACGGGGCTAACTCGTCAATTGATGTTCGAAATGTGGTGCGAATAGTATTATAATATCTCAGCAATAAAAGCATTTTAAGACGTTTAGGGGGATACATGGCAATTTTTATTGAAGTTGCAGTTACAGAAGGTGTTAGCAACATTAGCAATGTCAAAGGGAAGCTTTTAGAAGAACTAGGTAAAGAAGCTCTTGAAATAATGCAATATGATGCGTTTGACCGTGTGCGGTTAACTGGAACAGAAGTCGATTTGTATGCAAAACATCGCATCACATCTGAAATCATTTATGTAGAATGTAAGGCCCATAGAGAGAATTTAGGTTCCGGTCCTATTAAGGAATTAATTGGAACAGTTACACTGAAAGGAGTGTCCTCAGGATGGTTGTTTTCAACATCTAATTTCGGAGCGGAAGCTAAAGGGATTATGGTCGAGTGGGAAAAAACAACCAACAGCGAACGAAACAAACTAGTCCTTTATTATCCTGAACGCTTGATTAATCTGCTGACTGGTGTAGGGCGCATATGTAAAATTGAAGACCTTAAAATCCCCCAAGAGTATAACTTTTCAAATGACTACTATCTTTTAATCACTGACTTCGGACGCTTTTTAGCTCTTCCTATAATAGATGATGAAGCAGGAATAGTTGGCTCAGCTATGTTATTTGAAGCTTCATCCGGAACTGTAATCAACGATTCTTCCATTTTAAGCCGAATTCCTAAAGTAGATTCTTCACTCCGCGAATTAACTTGGATAAGTGGTGATAAACCAGATCAGATTAAAAAAATATCACAACTCGTTGAAGGACGACAAAATATAGTAAAGGTACCATCAGGTGAACAGTGGGCAGATTATCGCCCTTCACGTCCTCAAGATTTTGTAGGAAGGCAACAAATCCAAACAGATGTCCTGCACTTTTTGGACGCTGTTCGCGAGAACGAAATAGGCACAAGGATAATTTCAATAAAATCTCCTTCAGGGTGGGGAAAAAGCTCTCTATTATTAAAACTTATTTCTCGTTGTGAGAATCAAAGAAATAAAAATAAATATTTTATGTTTGCCGTTGACTGCCGTGCGGCGGCATCTCGTCGTTTTGGCGAGTTGGCTCTTATTTCCTCTATTGAAGCTGCCATCAATTCCAAATTTGTTTCAGAACCAAGTACAAAATTGACTCTAGGGGGACCAAATAACCCATTTTCGAGCGAATCGTTAGTTGAAGTTTTATCCTATCTTAAAAATCAAAATAAAGTCATCGTCCTTTTTTTAGATCAGTTTGAGGAGATATTTTCAAAGCCAGACCTTTATCCTTTATTTGAGGATCTTAAAATTTTAAGCAGCGCAATTGATAGTGCTCAGGAAAATATAGTACTGGGTTTTTCTTGGAAAACAGGTGAAACCACATTAGCCGAACATCCCGCGTATCACATGTGGCAAACTCTTGCTGATAGGAGGCGTGAATTTACTCTGAGACCTTTTAGCTCCGCAGATATATCAAGGGCACTGACTATCTTTTCCAAAGAACTTAACCAGAGGATTAATCCTCAACTAAGACAACTTCTCATTGATCATTGTCAAGGTTATCCTTGGTTACTAAAAAAATTATGTATTCACGTTTATCGTTTGATCAATGAAGGCAAAGATCAAACAGATATCTTAAATCAGGCCATCAACATTGGTGAGCTATTTAATGAAGAATTAGCCGAGCTTCCAGGAATAGAGTCAGACTGTATTCATAGAATCGCCCAAGATTCCCCTGCAGAATCTTATGAAATCCAAGATCTTTATGGGACCGATCCTGTTAATTCATTATTAAGCAGACGTCTTATCATGCGAAGTGGTTCTAAACTTATACTATACTGGGATATATTTCGAGAATATGTTCTAACTGGTAATGTTCCTGATATTCCTGTTCGCTACATTCCGGTCACACAGCCTCACCCATATTCCAAAGCCTTAGGAACTTTATTAAGATACAGAACTACACCTAAAGTTGTACTTGAAGAGGAGCTTGGGAAAAGCGAGGGAACCATAAGAAATATTGTACGCGATCTAGAAATGATAGGAAACGCTACTGTAAACAGAAGAGACGGGAATATTACTATTCTCCAATTTACTAAGGAAGATGTTGCTCATACGATATTTAATTTCTGGAACAGGCATGTTTTGTTTAGATACTTGATCGGTCTTGATAGCACTGGCTTTTTCACACAAGATGACACCAAGATATATTTAAAAGAATTATATGGAACTTCAAATTTTAGTGAAAAAACATGGAATACATACACAAGGCGGATCTTGAACTGGCTAATGGCAGTTGGATTAGTGACAATTCATCCGGATGGCTTTGTACACAATCCAACACCACTACTAAAGGAGTTTCCAGGCTCAAGTGTCACTCGCAGAAAGCGAAGTTCAGGTATATTTCTTGGGGAAGCACCACCTTCACGAGTAGTGGAAACTGTAAAAGCTATTTTATATGGCAAATTAGATAGAAAAACGAGTCGCAATGCACTTTATGTATTGGATTCATTAAATCTACTAAAAAAAGAGAATGGAGATTTGGTTTTATTAGAAATGCCTTCGGATGATATTGCTAAGTGGCTTGCTAAAAAGATTATAAAAGAAGAAACGATTGAATTCACAGCCGAGTTGATAAGAGTGCAACCGAATTTACCGAATCGATCAATTGGGACGGAAATATGTAATAGATGGAATCGCAACTGGTCGGCCGCATCTCAACTCCGTTACGGTAACGCGGTTAATCGCTGGAATAAATGGGCTAGAGATATTCTTGATTCTGTTGTTTAACAGTCATTCCCAAGATACCGTTTGGCTTTAAATGAAGTGGAAGAGAAACTGGACGAACTCTCGGATAAGTTCATGACTTAGATACATCAGCGTAATTACAGCTGTGTGTACCAGCATGTCCAAGAGTCTTAAATATGGGTCAGCAGAGCGTCTATTCAAAGAATGCGTTGAGCAGTTCAGGGTTGGTCAGCTTGGCATTAGGTAACTCAACTTATAACAAGTGGGGGAGATGGTCATGAAGGATCTTGTTGATGTCATAAATGCCCTCCAACCTATCCTTTTAGTGACTTTGACAGGAGCCGTTGGATTGTTTGGTACCTTGCAGGGCATCAGAATGGAGAGAAGACGTATAAAGGAGGCCTATCGGGGAAAATTGTTCGACAGGCGCATAGAGGGCGGCGCAGCCATTCACGGAATAGTCTTACAAATGTTAACCAGAGCCTTAGATGTTATCAATATGCCATTAATACCAGACTATCTCCGTCCAGCACTGAGTGAAAGATATAGAACTTTACTTGATAATGATCTTGAAGAATTTTCAAAAGTGTATTTTTCCCATTCCATATTTCTTCCAGAAGCTGTCCAAAATGTGGTAACTGCGGCACATGGTTTGTGTAAAAGAGTTATGCAAGATGATGAAACAATTGGAGTCGATCAAATAACAGAGATGGTTGGGATGTACCATGATACCGCAGAAAGAGAATTGGGTATTCGTGAGCTTATGGGGGATACTGACAAGTTCCTAAAAGAGTTGCTTTCATGAGGAATGACCATGCAAATACTTGGCAATTTAAAAGTGGGGAAAGAATCCATTTTTCGGGCAGCCACAATATGTCACGCTCTTGATGTGGCAGCGCCAGATCTCCATCAACTCAATCCAATCTTCAATGAACAGTCATGGCAAAAGGAAGAATATGAGCGCCTTTTGACGGAGCATTTGTTGCAACTTGCTATAATTCTCCGATCAGCTATATACCAGGGCCTTAATCCTCGCACCAGTGAACCATTCATCTCATGCTGTGGAATCCTTGATACAGATGAAGGTAATAAGAGCTTTAACGTTAAGGATGTTTGCGACAAAATTATCCACGCGGATAATATAGTAAGGCACCTAGAAAAGGGTGAGGTAGACTCCAATTCAAAAACCACATTCCAGATAAGAGGCAAACACCCCATGGATGGTTCCTGGGCATTAGGTATTTCCATTGAACTATTTTGCGTGGGTGTATTAAAATGGCTAGATAGTGAATATACTAATTGATGAAAACCATCATGGAGCCATACAATAAACAATGAACATGAAGAATGCGACGCCAGCAACCTGGATACCGTAAAACTTAAATGGTCCCATTTCCCTTCTGAAAGAGAATTGGAACCAACCTCCTCTGTTGCTATGCTTCCAGGTCAAAAGAATTGCTACTAGCATTATAAGACCGAAAATTATCCTGTTCGAAAGGTTGGAGTCCAACTGACATCCCCAATTCTGGCAGCTGATTCATAGCAATGACTATTTGCTTATCCTTTCTTATATTACAGTATCTCCCGTAGGACTTCTATCCGACTTGATCCTTGTCCGATTCAGATGTTCCTGATAACCTGAATTAGTACACATTGGTACACATTTAGCTGTAAAGTGCAAAGTTCAACAGAGATTCAGGGTCAGACCAAAAGTAAAAAACAGCATGTAAAACAACGGGTTCCAAGCGCGAGGAGATGCCTTCCGTTATCGGGTCAAGGTTCCCGCCAGCGAGACCAACGACTGTTAGGCTCCCACTTGGGGGCCTTTTCTTTATTGAAGGTGTACAGGGGGATAAATCGCCTCGTTGGACTATTGAATAGGCCTCTCGGAAGTTTGCACCCAAAACAAACCTACCTTGATTTCCACCCGATACGCTGTGTAATATAGTCAGCAGCCGCTTGGGGATTGCATGTCCTTCTTGATTTACATTTATCTCCTGTTCCATGTGATCACTTGATCGGTAAGCCTCTCAAACAGAGGCAGGGTTTTGTTGTCACTACTTTAGGAGGGAGCCATGAAAAGGTTGGGGAGTTTGTTTCTGGTGATGGTGGGATTCCTGGCGGGGATCGCCTTCGTCTACTCGTGCGGCGGAGGGGGTTCGTCGAGCAGTGCCGACGTGGCGGCGTTAGAGGCGCGGATCGAAGTTTTAGAATACACTTTGTCATGTGCCTACATGACCACCGCAAAGATCAATGGGGTTACCGGTCCACATCTCGTTTTCAGTGGGGTGAACGTCCACGTCCAGAACGGATCGGACCAGACGGATACGAACAATGGCCTCGGAAATCTGATCGTCGGTTACAACGAGGGGGACCTGATCGATACAACCCAGAGGACTGGTTCCCACAACCTGGTCATCGGACCGCAACACCGTTACACTTCCTACGGAGGCCTGGTGGCGGGATATCGAAACCTGGTCACCGGAGGGAATGCCAGCGTCAGCGGGGGAGAATATAACACAGCAAGCGGTGACCACTCCAGCGTCAGCGGGGGATTTGATAACACAGCAAGCGGTCAGAGTTCCAGCGTCAGCGGGGGAGATTACAACATCGCCAGCGGTGGTTGGTCCAGCATCAGCGGAGGAATTAACAACACAGCCACCGGATCAAGGTCCAGCGTCAGCGGGGGGTTTCTTAGAACTGCCCCGGGGACTTTTGACTGGGCAGCCGGTGGTTTGTGGCAGGATCAGTAAGCGAGAAATAGCTGGGGGATTCCGCCTCATTTTCATGGGAAGCGGCCCGACGGGATTGCTTTTCTTCTTCTTAAGTTTCTTGTCCGATTCAGAAGTTCCTGATAACCTGAATTGGTACACATTAGTACACATTTGGTAGCTAACTATAAAATTTAACAGAGATTCAGAATTAGGCCAAAACTGAAAAACAGCATGTAAAACAGAGGGTTTCATGCGCGAGGGGTCACTTCCGGGTTCGACGGTTCGACTCCCGCCGCCTCCACCAATTGCTAAAGGGGAAAGCCCTTGATATTTAAGGGCTTTTTTCATTCTGAATCCCCATTATACTCTCTCCAAACCTCTCCAGAAGATTGACTCTGCCTTTCCATAGTTCAATCTGTTAAATTCAGTGGACGACAATGAATGAAAAAAGACTGCCCTCTAAAGGGTTGTTTTATGTTCCCTGTGAAAATTATATACTGGGTTCTCAGATCATTACTGGCCCATCTAACAAAGAATGACATTTCAAGGGGATATAATATCGATGCCTCAACTTGAACACATAGAAGCCATCGAGAAGCGGCTCTGGACCGCGGCGGACACGTTGCGGGCGAACTCCAACTATGCCAGCAACGAATATTTCCTGCCTGTGATGGGGCTGGTTTTTCTGCGGCATGCCTTCAGCCGCTATTTAGCTGTCAGGGACGACATCGAAGCCAACCTGCCTACACGCGGGGGCAAGGCCCGACCGCTGACCAAGGAAGACTTCTCGCAGAAAAGCGCTATCTTTCTGCAGCCCAAGGCCCAGTTCGACGCTCTCGTAGCCCTGCCTGACAGTGCGGATCGCGCCAAAGCCATCATCGACGCCATGGAGTCCATTGAGGCTGACTACGAAAGTCTGAGCGGTGTTTTGCCCAAGAGCGAGTATCAGGAGCTCGACAACGATGTACTCGGCCAACTCTTGCGTACACTTAACCCAGAAGAGCTTAAACGGGTCTCTGGAGATGTCTTCGGTCGCATCTATGAATATTTCCTGACCCAGTTTGCCGACCAAAAGGCTCATGATGGAGGCGAATTCTTTACGCCGGTCTCACTGGTTTCACTGATCGCCAAGGTTATCGAACCAGCCAACGGAACAGTACTGGACCCAGCATGCGGCTCAGGTGGCATGTTCGTTCAGAGCGCCCAGGTAGTCGAACGACGGCACGAGAACCCCACCGAGAAGCTTACCTTCTACGGCCTCGAAAAGAACGCTACTACGATCCGCCTGGCCAAGATGAACCTTGCGGTCCATGGCCTGGAAGGGGACATCCAGAAGGCCATCACCTATTACGAAGATCCTCACGAGCTTCTGCACAAGTCAGAATTCGTCATGGCCAACCCACCCTTCAACGTGGACGAAATCGATGCCGACAAGATCAAGGGCGACCCTCGCCTGCCATTTGGCCTACCCGGTGTGAACAAGAAAGGCAAAGTCTCCAACGGAAACTACATCTGGATCAGCTATTTCTACAGCTACCTTAACGAACAGGGCCGGGCGGGCTTCGTCATGTCGTCCCAGGCTTCCAGCGCCGGGCGGGATGAAGCCAAGGTTCGCCAGAAACTGGTGGAGACCGGTGACGTGGATATCATGATCGCTATTCGCACAAACTTTTTCTACACTCGCGCCGTGCCCTGCGAACTCTGGTTCCTAAATCGCGCCAAGCCTGAAGAGCACCGCGACAAGGTGCTGATGATCGACGCGCGCAACATCTACCGCAAGGTTACACGCAAGATCTTCGACTTCAGTCTGGAGCAGGAGCAGAACATCCTGGCCATCGTCTGGCTTTACCGGGGGCAAACTGAGCGCTACCTCAATCTCGTAGCTGACTATTGTCGACACATGCTTGCAGAGGGTGCAGCGTGTTTCACCACTCCGGATGACAACGAAAATGCGATCGAGCCGTTACAGGATTTCTTCGCCTCGTTGGTAGCTATGCGCGACGCCGTCGAGCCTTTCCTCAAGACCCTGGCCAAGGATGCGCCTCACGTCGAGGCGCTCAAAGAACTAGACGATGCCATCCCGATGTTCAAGGTGGACGTGGATGCCTTCCGGAAGACCGTCACCGAACAGCAGGCGGCGTGGGAAAAACAGAAAACCAGCAACGGCGAACTTAAGAAGGCCGTGGACCGGCTCGCGTCATTGAGTGAGGCCAGCCGTGATCTGGTAAAGCAGACCGATCTGCTCTATAAGCTTGCCTGCCGTCTAATTGAGGCCTGTGAAAAGGAGTGCGATGCTCGCGACAGCGATGCCTGGTCGGGTCGCGACATCACACGTGCCCGAAAATTAGCTGATGATGTTCGCACCATGGCCGTTGAACAGCTTAGGCAGGTCCGCTATTTCTGGCGTCAGGCCTACTGGCTGACCGAACGCTTCCCCAAGGCCGAACTTTGCGATGTTGAGGGATTGGTAAAGTTGGTGGTGCGGGCAGAGATCGAGGCCAACGACTGGAGCCTCAACCCAGGTCGATTTGTCGGCGTTACTCCTGAAGATGATGATGATTTCGACTTAGAGGAGACGCTGCGCGACATCCACGTCGAACTCGAAGATTTGAACAATGAAGCAGTGCAACTGGCAGCAAAAATCAAAGACAACTTCAAGGATCTTGGCATATGAAGTGGGAAACAAAGAAACTTGAAACCGTTGCAAACTTCCGACTCGGGAAGATGCTCGATCAGAAAAAGAATCGTGGCGAACCTTTGCCATATCTTGCAAACCTCAACGTTCGGTGGGGTGAGTTTAATCTTACGGATCTGCGAGAAATGCGTTTCGAACATCATGAGTTAGAGCGATACAGTTTAAAATATGGCGATATCGTGATGTGTGAGGGTGGGGAGCCTGGTCGATGTGCGATCTGGAAGGACCAACATTCGAGCATGATGATCCAAAAGGCTCTCCATCGGATTCGCCCTCACGATTGTTTGAATCCAGAGTTTCTCTACTATTTTTTCCTCTACAAAGGAAGAAATGGCCATCTTTCGCCACTATTCACGGGTGCGACAATTAAGCATCTACCTCGCGAGAAGCTCGCACTCGTTGAGGTTCTAGTACCGCCCCGCTCTACCCAGGACCACATTGCCTCAGTCCTTTCCGCCTTCGACGACCTGATTGAGAACAACCGGCGGCGGGTTCAGTTGCTGGAGGAGTCGGCACGATTGCTTTACAAGGAATGGTTTATCCACCTCCGCTTCCCTGGCCACACGCATGCCAAGAGCGTGGACGGCGTGCCGGATGGGTGGAAAAAACTACCTTTGGGCGATGTAGCACCGCTAAAATATGGTAAAGCTTTGAAGAAAGAAGATCGTATCCCTGGTCCTTTTTCTGTCTACGGATCAAGTGGAATTGTGGGAATCCATGAAAAGCCTCTTGTTTCGGGTCCAACAATAATTGTCGGTCGAAAAGGAAATGTCGGTAGTGTTTACTGGTCACATGAGGATTGTCATCCAATCGACACTGTGTATTACATTGATTCAGCACAATGTTCATATTATCTATATTATGCCCTACAACAGATGAACTTCATTAGTACAGACGTTGCGGTACCTGGACTCAATCGGGATTACGCCCATAGTTGTTCAATCCTTATCGTAGACCAAAAGCTCCGTCGGTTCTTTGAGGATGTAGTTTCACCGCTGCACCAACAGATTGAATTATTAAAGAAGCAATATTCCGCACTCACCAAAGCCCGCGACCTGCTCCTACCGAGGCTGATGAATGGGGAGTTAGTTGTATGAAGCAATACCGTAGTACAACCGGAGGGAAGGTGTAATATGGCCACCGCCGAACAGATAAAATCTCTTATCCGCTCGCATTTTAGTGGTCAACCCGAGCAGTTCTTCACCATTGTGCTGCAGGTTGCCGCCCATGAAGCGAAGCAAGGGCATCACAGTTTAGCCCACGAGATAAGAAGCCTTGTCGATAAGGCCAAATTACGGTCTGCGCGGGTAATTCCCTTCACACCCGACCTGGATCATCTTGTACTGAAATCTGAACCCAAAGAGCGTCTTGGTGTTCTCGTTCAGTCTGTCGAAAGCCGCGGGCGGATCGAGCGCATTCTCCGCGAATACCGTCAGAAGACCAAACTTGAAAAACATGGCTTGTCCCACCGGCGCAAGATCCTTCTCGCAGGTCCTCCTGGAACGGGAAAGACGCTGACAGCCGGTGTTCTGGCAGGAGAATTGGGTCTACCGCTTTGCACGATTCTGATGGACAAGATCGTAACTAAATTCATGGGTGAAACTAGCGCCAAACTCCGACAGATCTTTGATGTCATCCAGGAACGCCGAGGCGTGTATCTCTTTGACGAGTTTGACGCCATCGGTGGGGAGCGTAGCCGCGAAAACGACGTGGGCGAAATGCGTCGCGTACTTAATTCATTTCTCCAGTTCATTGAGCGGGATGCGTCGGATAGCCTGATCGTAGCAGCGACCAACAATCCCAGCATTCTGGATCAGGCGCTCTTCAGGCGTTTCGACGATGTGCTGCATTACAACCTGCCGGAAAAGGCCGAGATCGAACGACTGATTGAGAACCGCTTGGGATCGTTCCGTCAGAAGAAGGTGCGGTTAGAAACCTCTACCAAGATGGCCGAATCGCTCAGTCACGCAGAAATAGCCCAAGCCTGTGACGACGCGATCAAGGAAGCGATTCTTGCCGACCGAAAAACCGTAACCGCAACGCTGCTCAAGCGAATGCTACAAGAGCGGCGTTCCGCTTACAAAGCGTCAACAAGGATATAAATCTGTATGGCCTCAGAACGTTCACATATCTTTCTTCGCGAAGCACAGAATACCGAGGAATTCACGACACCGCGGCGGGGAAGCACACAAGGTGTGCCACAGCGCAACCGTCAGGCACACAGTGTAAAGTTGCAGAATCAATGGGCGGCCATCTGGGCTAAGGCGAGAGAGCAAGAAGAATTCCGGACGGCGGTTTCGATGCCAACCAAGGATGGTGTTTATGTCGAGTTTGAAGGGGCACCAGGGCACGACCTGGTGACAAAAAGTCTTGAGGATCGCCGTGTAGGGATACGACTCCTCAATGTTTATACAGTGTGGTCCGAGAGTGCTCCGGACCAGGAAATCACCCGGGCGACCGTTTTCATCCCATCGGGTAAACAGGATCACTTTTTAAGAAAGATCACCGAATACGCCCAGGAAGAGACCAAAAAGGGCAATCCCAGGCACGCCATGCTTGTGCAAAGTGTGGAGGATATGCGGCTAGCGGTCCTGGAATCCTTCTGGCGTGATGACTTGAGTCTGCTGCCGCAAGGGACAACGGCTGTTTGGTGCGAAATCTGGCTTCAGGGCGAGGAAGAGGCTGTCGAGTCGCGTTTCCGAGATAAGGCCATTACCACAGGCCTTGAACTTCAGGCGCGGTCGCTTCGCTTTCCTGAAAGGACTGTGATTCTCGCAAGGGCTACTCGCGAACAGCTTGTCAACTTGATCGAATCCAGCCCCCATATTGCCGAATTCAGACGTGCCAAGGAAACCGTCCGTTTTTTCCTCGAGTTGGAAAACAGAGAGCAGACAGAATGGGTGAACGATCTTCGCTCACGGTTACGGGTGAATCCCGAAACCAATGTGGCTGTGTGTGTTCTTGATACCGGATCCAACAATGGGCACGCCCTTCTTCAACCCGTCCTTGCCGATTCGGATTGCCATGCTGTGGAGCCCGACTGGGGGGTCAACGACCATAATGGTCACGGTACCTTGATGTGTGGGGTCGCAGCCTTTGGCGATCTGGGGGAGCCCCTTCAGCATAATAACCTGATTCGAGTCGACCATTGTCTAGAGTCGGCAAAGATACTGCCCCCAGGAGGGGAAAACGATCCTGATCTTTACGGTGATATCACCATTCAAGGCATGAGCCGCGCTGAGATCCAGGCCCCTGGACGCAGTCGTATTGGCTGCATGGCAATCACTTCGGAAGACGGGAGAGATCGCGGACGGCCTTCATCGTGGTCAGCAGCCATTGACAAACTAACATCGGGTTATGATGACGACAACAGGCGCCTCTTCATCGTTGCGGCTGGGAATATAATAGAACAAGATGAATGGGCCAACTATCCGCAAAGTAATTTATATCATTCTGTATATGATCCGGGCCAGTCCTGGAATGCTCTTACCGTTGGTGCTTACACAGATAAAGCCCGGCTTTCGGATCCGGAACTTCAGGACCACGTTCCGTTGGCGCAACCGGGTGAATTGTCGCCATTCAGTTCCACCTCTCAGACTTGGGATGGAAAATGGCCTATTAAGCCGGACATCGTGATGGAAGGAGGAAATCTAGCCAGAGCACCTGATGATTTCATCAGTGGCCACGACGATCTTTCTCTGCTGTCGACTGGGCATCAGCCAACTCAAAGGCAATTCGATTCTACCAAAGCGACGAGCGCAGCCACCGCCCAGGCTTCCTGGATGGCAGCCCAGATACAAGTGCGATATCCCGAAGCGTGGCCTGAAACAATTCGGGGATTAATGATTCATGCTGCGGAGTGGCCAGATCCTCTGAAGCGGCAATTCCTTAATACAAATAGCCGAGGGGAATACTCAAAGTCTGATTATGGGCGGCTTCTGCGTATTTGTGGCTATGGTGCCCCGAACCTTGCCAAGGCGCTAGCTAGTGCTTCCAATTCCTTGGCGCTCATTTCAGAGTCGGAGATTCAACCATATACAAAAAAGGAAGGACGATCCAACTATTCAACTAAGGACATGCACGTACACAGGCTTCCCTGGCCACGTGAGGTCTTGCTTTCAATGGGTGAGGCTCAGGTGGCCCTGCGCGTCACACTTTCCTACTTCATCGAACCAAGCCCGGGAGAAGTCGGTTGGAAAGACAAGTACCGCTACGCCTCTTATGCCCTCCGGTTTGATCTCAATAACACTGGTGAGGATGAAGAAAGTTTTATTCGACGCCTCAATGCCGCTGCCCGCGAAGAAGGAGAACGCCCTGACAGCGAAAGCGGAAGTCAGCGATGGCTTATAGGGGCAAACAGTCGCAACACAGGTTCCGTTCACTCCGATATTTGGAAAGGCACGGCTGCGGATATCGCGTCCTGTAACCTGATCGGTGTCTATCCGGTGATCGGCTGGTGGCGTGAGCGTGCATGGCTTGGACGGTGGGACCGCAAAGCGAGATACTCATTGATCGTTTCGCTCCATACGCCGGACGAAAACATCGATATCTACACACCAGTGGCCATTCAACTGGGAATTCCCGTGGAAGTGACAGTTTGACGCCGATTTCAGAATATACCGAAGACACTCTCGTCCAGCAGACCACAGCTGATTATTTGGGGCAGCAACTCGGTTGGGAATCAGTATACGCCTATAACAAAGAGGATTTCGGGCAGGACAGCCTTTTGGGCAGGGAGTCAGACCGCGAAGTAGTGCTGACCCGCACTCTGAGGATGAAGTTGGAGGAACTGAACCCTGGCCTGCCTGCCACGGCATATGAAGACGCCATTCGTCAGATCGTTACGGTTTCCGCCTCACAGGTCCTGCTAACTACCAACCGAGAGAAGTACGAACTGATCAAAGACGGGGTGCAGGTCACCTTCCGCAACGCCAAAGACGAGCGTGTACGTGAGCGCCTTCGAGTTTTTGATTTCGATTACCCCGAGAACAATCATTTCTTGTGTGTAAGAGAACTGTGGGTACGAGGTGATCTTTACCGCCGTCGGGCTGACATTGTAGGTTTCGTCAACGGCCTACCTCTCCTCTTCATGGAGCTGAAAAACGTCAGCAAGGATATCCGGGCTGCCTACGAGCAAAACTTCCTGGACTATAAAGATACCGTTCCTCACCTCTTTCATCATAACGCGCTGGTCGTTCTGGCCAATGGGGTCGATGCCAAACTCGGATCGGTCACCAGCCGTTTTGAGTATTTCCACGAGTGGAAACGTTTGGATGAGGAGCAACCGGGCATCGTAGATATGGAGACGCTGCTCAAGGGCGTGTGTGAGAAGGCTAATTTAATGGACCTGGTCGAGAACTTCATCGTTTTTGACGACTCAGCAGGGGAATCCAAGAAGATACTGGCCCGGAACCACCAGTTCCTGGGTGTCAACCGGGCCATCGAGGCTGTCCGTGATCGGGAAAACCGTGACGGTAGACTGGGAGTGTTCTGGCATACTCAGGGGGCGGGCAAGAGCTATTCGATGGTGATGTTCACGCGGAAAATCCATCGTAAGCTCGGTGGCAACTTCACATTTTTAATTCTGACGGACCGCGATGACCTGGACACACAGATTTACAAGACCTTCGCGGGGTGTGGAGGAGTGGACAAT